>CETI01231118.1_pt1 | contig 9977 bp, 8 predicted proteins | sample 361441 | NCBI WGS metagenome assembly CETI01 (sample SAMEA2622478, study PRJEB7988) | marine metagenome | biome: marine biome (ENVO:00000447); feature: deep chlorophyll maximum layer (ENVO:xxxxxxxx); material: "saline water (ENVO:00002010), including plankton (ENVO:xxxxxxxx)" | depth 90 m | reverse complement strand
ACCTTGGATTGCTAGGACGTTATGTAGAACATTCCAGTTGGATAGCATTACTGCCTTTGGAAAACCGCTAGTTCCTGAAGTAAAAATCAGGCTTGCAAGTTTGTGAGGGTCCATACAGGGATCGTTAACTGGTTCCGCTGCTCGGCCGGACTGAATGAAATCCATCCATGTCTGGACCTTGAGTCCTTCTGGGATTTCATCTGGCATTTCGTTGTCTAGTAGGACTGCCCCTGCAGTTGGCCACGCAGCGTCACCTTTTGCAGCACTGAAGTTAGCGAGAATATCTCCCGATGCAACGAACAGGATGCTAGGGGTTGCAAGGTTGTAGCAGTGGATTGTCTCCTTCATCTTCATGTTCGTGTAAACCGCCGATGCAGCTGCACCTAGCATATTTGCAGCATAGAAAATCATAGCAAACTGGGGGCTTGTGTCTACGATCTGTAGGACACGATCGTCCTCCTTGACACCAGCAGCTCGCATGCCTGCTGCGAGGGCCTGAATATTGTCGTGAAATTGGCCACGAGTAATCGGGACCCGTTCAAGCCCTTCTCCTGGGATGTAAGTGCATTGTACGGTATCAGATCCCCACATGTCAACGGATTTGCGTACCATATCGTAGAGGGTCTTTGGGTCGCCATACTGGTCAGATGGTCCACTCCAGTCACGGTCTTCAGGTAGTGCTTTCAAGGCTTCAGGAGGGGGGTTCCACATGGCTATTCCTCAACCCACCAAGATGGGTGTGCCACATATACACACCGGCGGTATTTTTGGGTCATTATTCGGGACTTTACCACAATTCATTGATATGGGATTGTTTAGGATGTCTCAACTATGAAGTTAGGAATTCTTCCGATTCTACTTTCGGCTCTCATATTTGCTGCGCCACTATCCGGATGTATCTTTACTAACGATTCACCTGAGGAAATAATCTTGGAAGATAGTGTGACCGAATGTCCGGAAGGAACTGAACTAGCACCCAATTCAGATACGGATTGCGTTCTAATCGTCATTGATTCAGGCAACGATGAGGTTGATTCCAGTGATAATTCTACGACCGAGCCTGAGGGGAATGAGACTACCACTACAAATGAGACGCAGGAGGCGACAAATGATACAGAGCAGGAAACAGCACCACTTCCTCTCGCAGAACAATGTCTTGACAGCCATCAGAATCTTGCAATGCATATCCACCCGTTTCTCAACATCAGTATTCGAGGAAGCCAAGTCCTAATCCCATCAGGGATGGGTATCGATACATCGGCATGCTCCGAAAAAATGCATCTTATTCACACTCATGACGACACTGGTAAACTTCACATTGAGACCTATGAGGAGATGACAGTCAACCTAACTTTGTTCTTTGAGATATGGAACATCTCACAAATCTTCAGCAATGAGTTGTTTCCTCTTTTTGTTGATCCATCCAATGTAACTGTCTCCGTGAACGGAGTAACTCAGAACGTAGAGTGGCATCTTATCGCATTGCTTGATGGAGATCAAGTTCTCATCGAATTTGACGATGCAATCCCCGATACTGATGGCGATGGTGTCAACGATGAACTGGACATTTGTCCCAATCACGATGATAATATCGATACCGACGAGGATGGAATACCTGACGGCTGTGATGATGATGATGATGGTGACGGAGTGAGTGACGACGCTGATCTTTGTCCTGGTTATGATGATACTATGGATTCAGATTCAGATGGCATCCCCGATGATTGCGATTCAACTGACGACAGTGGGTATGACGCGTCTGATCTCGCCGAATTTTGGATGGACAAATTTCTTTGTCAGAATGGGTCTGGAACAGGGATTGACGATTACAACACGACTGGTGATGACAATCATGTCTGTGAGGTGACTGTTACAACGGATGAGAACAATGTCACAGTTACAATGAATGGAATCCCCAATCATGACCTTGAATCAGGACCTGGTTGTTGTGCAGCACCGCAATCATACACACTCACTATTCCCCGTGAACCAGTAAACGATACTACTGGAGGCCATTCGTCTACTAATTGTCCTTCAGCAGGTGGAGCCTACCAATGTGCAGCTGATCGTGGGTCAATTGCTTATGGTATGAATGGCGTGCCATTCTTTGGTCCAGAAGATGGCCCAGGTGGTGATGCAGTTGCCTATCACCATGGCGAGTACGAAGAAGATAGACAACAGATTTGGTTGGGGATAGGATATGGCCACTCCGCAGGAGGCACCTATCATTATCATGCAGATGCAAATCTCATGCATTGGCATCCTGATGAATCCGCTAATGAGGGATGGTTGGATTATTCATTCCCTTCTTCTCTGGACTCTCAAGTTGAATCTCCGGTAATTGGCGTTGCTTTTGATGGCTATCCAATTTACGGAATTTACGGCGATGATGGCAATGGTCAGATAACGGATATGAAATCATCATACCAGTTGAAGCCTGGAGAAACGGGTTACAATGGGATTGATGACTATGAGTACGTTGAGGGTTTAGGTGATCTCGATGTATGCAATGGTCATTTCGGCCCGACTCCAGATTTCCCTCAGGGCATTTACCATTATCATTCAACAATTGAGAATGGATTAGGGGAGATGGGGTTCCCATATTTCCTGATTTGTTACCATGGAGAAGTTCCGGATTCAGGTAGTGGCGGCGGAGGTGGAGGAGGTGATCCATGTGCCGGCTATGGAGAGACATGGGGTCCAGGTATCGGCCCTCCTCCGGCAGGTTGCGGCGGTGGCGGTGGTCAAGGCACTCAGTCCACTGATACAGTGATGCTTACAAGTACACTAGATTGGAGTTCAATTCTACTTGGACTCATTCTACTAACGATGGGGATTAATGCCTTCAAGCGTCATCGTCGTTAGATTCCTAGCGCGGCATGGAAGGCAATTCTCCAGTCAGCCCCCCCGTTTCGATTTGCAAATGGGTTTGCAGGGCTCGGATGTGGCACATTTCGAACCTCGATTTCAGAACCTTCGAAGATAGTTTCGACTCGTTTCTGTGCATAGCGTCCAACGCCTATGATCGCATTAGAATTGAGTATGTTCGCAACCTCTCTGAGATGTTCGTCACAGATGCTACGAAGTTTGTCTGCAGTAGAGCCTCGCAATTTGTCTGGCGTGATGTTGGTTCCTTTCTCATTAAACATCCAAAGTGGGCAGTGATTGACAATATACACATGCTTTCCTGGCGCATTTCCTGTGCCAAATACATCTGAGAGGGCACTCCAGATGCGAGTTCCTGAAACCTCGGGTTTGGGATGTTCGAGGCCGTATATTGGTCGCTTTGGATGAATTAAGGGAGGTTGTTCGACAGGCAGGTCTACGATTCCAAGAACTTCCCTTACCATTTTTGGGCATCCAAATGGGACTCCAGTGTTGCCCATACCGTGCCCCGGATTCATTCCTACGAGCATAGTATGCGCTCCTTGAGTGCCATGGCGGCGGATGTATTCACTGTGTGGTGCCCATGCGTAAACCAGAGGATTGTAGATCCAATCGATATTATCGCAATCCTCTAACAGTTTAGGTGTAATTTGTTCTGTTAGGTCACGCAGATGTTTTGCTGCATCCAATAAGGCATGCTGAACACTCATACGTCCACCTTCATGATTTTCACTGCGAGTTCTGGTTCTTCCATATCGATGCTATCGAATACATCATTCAGCGAATCGAATGGAGACATCTCTGGTGAGTTTCTTTTTCGTTCCGCTCTGTTTGCTACTATTCGTGCTGCTCCTCGATCACCGATACCTGGGATGCAGCTAAATTGCCGTTCAGTCATTAGATTCGGGTCGAGATTTGTCTCTATGCCAGTGATGCTTCGTGCTCCGTGGCCTGTGATGATAATGTCGCTCATTGATTCAAGTGGGATGTGATAATTCACGCCGATTAGAATCGGGTAAGCGCCAATCTGTCTACCCATTGTAAGCCCAGGTCTCCCGATAATCGCAGAATCACGGTGGCTTGGGTCTTGCACATGCCTGGGCAGTCTTGTTCGCCCATCGTGGGCCTCCCAATACACATCGTTCAGACGTTGGCCTAGCGGAAACATTTCTTCGAGGAGTGGTGCATCAATTTCGTTTCTCACCCATTCTTTGAATTGTTTGAACGGTTTTTCCTGAACGGTTTGGAATCCCCTACCCTCAACCTGCCGGATATTGATTCTACGCACCCACAGGCCAGATTTTCTAATATCATCGAGGAGATTTCGATTTAGGTCATATGTTGTATCGGTCTCTCCTTTCAGGCCTGCGATAAAGTTCAGACCCGGGAGAAGTTTTGGAAGACCGCGAGGTCCACGTTCTCGCCCATATCGATTGATGAGTTCAATCGCAGTCTTGAGTTGTTGAGAATCGCAGTTTAACCAGTTTGCCTCATGAACTGTGGGGTCTGCGGATTCGAGACCAAAGGAGAGCACAGCCCCATCCGACATTGTTTCCACTAATGTTTTCGTAATCTCCGTTGATGGTTCCAAATTTTCGGCGATGATACTTGGGTTTCCGTTGTCAACGTGAAGGGTCTCTATTCGATCATCTTCTCTTAGGCCGTAGAGTAGCCGAGCGATTGGTTCGGGGTCTGGAATTGGATATTCAAGATCAACGACACCTTCAGCCATGTATGTGTACACGTCAGTCATGCCACCAAGGCGAACATGGCGGACGCCTTGGTCGACAGCAATACTTACTTCTTCGATGACATCTTCCGGCGTCCGCCAGATAGGTACTCCCTTCTTTGGTTCGATACAGAATCGACAACCCCGTTTGTATCGAACACAACCTTGGTACACCTCTACCTCGTAGGTCAATGGACCAGGCTGTTCTTCATTACCGATATCAGGGTGATCCGTTACAGCCCGACTCTTCGCGCCTTCTTGTGCCCATTGGGTCCATTGGTCAGCTGTACGGCGTCGATGTGCCCATTCACCACTTTGAAGGAAATTTTCCAAAGTTGCATCAACATCTTGGACAGCGAGGAAGAGGTTCCTTCGTAATGGGCCCCAACCTTGCTGCTTCCATCCGCGGATTGCCCACCCTCCGGCGAGGAAAGGAGTCTTACGAGGAAGTGATCGAATCAAGTGATCCGCTTCCTTGAGAGAGATAGGCGTACCACGGAGATATTTTCCAGGTACCACTGCTCCAGCGATTAGAACAATGCCTTCAATTCGCCCGTTTGCGAGGCCGTCGGGGCGGATTCCCAATCTCCACTGGTCTATTGTGATGTACTCGTAATCGATACTCCTTGAGGATAGAACACCGCAGACGTAGCGTACGTGGAAGCCAATGTAGGGTGGGACACCGAAGGCAGCGGGCTCATCCTCATACCCGTCAATCACGAGCCAAGACATGTCCTTCCTCCTTCATGAGGATGGATACTACGGCCTTTCATCCATCGCCCGCTTAGTTGCGGTTACGACGTTCTCTTCCACCGCGATTTCCACGGTCACGACCGCCTCTTCCTCCCCGGCCGCGTCTACTATCAGAGTTTGATTCTTCAAAGCGAAGCTTTCGACCACCGAGTTCAGTACCATTGAGTGCCTTGATGGCTGCTCGCCCTTCATCTGGATCTGCGAATACAACAAAGCCGAATCCGCGAGAATTACCTTCCTTGTCCTTAGCGATGTCCACCTTTCGGACCTCTCCATGGGCCTCGACAATGGATCGTAACTCCTCCTCACTTGCTCCATGGGGTATGCCTCCTACGAACAGCTTGACACCTGCCTCCTTTTCGGCTTTCTTTCGCATCTCATTGATGACCTCCCGCTCCTTGGAGAGTTCCTCCTTACTTGCGTTTCCTTGCTTCACCTTGTCCATACAGTCTCGGCACCTAATTGGCTTGCCTGGTGTTGGTTCGAAGGGAACTTTGGTATCAGTTCCACAGAGCGTACATTTAGTTGCGTGCATTTCCCTGCGAGGGCGCCCATCTCGGCCGACTGGTCGATTTGCTTGATTGGCAGGCATCTCGTGATCCTCGCCACGGCGATGATCAGCCATAGGAGAAAGATAGGGGCGTGCCCCGTTGTGTCCGAGACGTCCATCCATCTCCGGAGTCCAGCGTTCACCTCCGCGATTCAATTCGCTTAGATCGACACCTTCTGGGAGGATGTGTCCATGTCCGTATCCATTGGATAGCGCCCGATAACCAGTGTAATCACATCGGCTACAGGTAACGTTCTGATCTGCAACCTTATCGGAAACAGACAGGAACTTGCCACAAACAGGACAAATTGCGTGTAGAACACCAAGTGCAGGATTGCCCTTACAACTTGCTTTAACCATCGGCTCAGATTGGATGACGCGTGCTCGAACTACATCGCGGGTTCTCATCCCATCTCCTGGAGATGGCATGAAACGATCCACGATTTCCGAGACAAAGATGTCTGCAGAGCGATGGAATGTGTCCAAGGTTCTGTCTGCATCATCTCGGCCTTCGATATGGAGAATCTCAATCTCTGCGGTCTTGTTATGGAGTCGAGTAACTCTACCGATGATGATTTCATCGATTTGAGGGATTCTTGGTGTGGAGCCTGAACTAATGACATCAGCCATGCCTTCAGAGATGACAACTCGGCCCGGACGAAGTGCAATCCAGCCACGTTCCGTTGTTCCAATACCTGACCCTGTTTCGACTTCCTCGTCGAGATCGAGGACCATTCCAGGGGTGACGAAGGCGCCATCTGAGGTGGACATCGAACATAGGGACTGGACAGTTCCCTTTCAACGCGTCGGCCGTTCCAACCACCACATTGCAGCCTCGGTGGACCCTCGTTTCCGAGTGTGGTGGGGATAGCTCGCAGGAAGGGGGAGGTCGACCTCCATCCAGCGTTTGGAGTCCCATCCGGTCTTTTCTGCCCATGGATCGATGTGTGCAGCTCCACGGCCGTGGAGTAGGTGAATGGTCGAACGTGCACAGCGGTCGGCAGCAAGGAGAAACGGTCGGTCCGCCTTCGGAGTCTGACGGCCCCAAGGGGGATTCATGATTACAACATCATGGACAAGATTGTCACCTATATCCGTAACATCTCCATTGATTATGCGACATCGATCATTCAATCCCAACAATCCAATGGATTGCTGAAGAACTTCACATACTTCGATGTCAATCTCAACGAAGACAGCATGGGGTGCACCTAGGAGTAGAGCTGCAATCCCAAGGATTCCATTTCCAGCGCCTAAATCAATGACTCCATCGACCTCTTCAAAGGGTGCTTTCATATCGATTGATGCTAGCCATTTCGCTGCTACTTCACCGTCGGTGCTGTACTGTTCTAGAGTAGGCTCCTTCAGAGGATGACGTGGAAGTTGTGAGAGCGTCATGGCGAGTTTACGCATACGCATGGAATGTATCCCTCCAAATGGCGGGGTTATACCCCACCGAGACGATGCCCAGTGCGGACTGAGGACTGAGGTGTACTCGATGTAGGAGCGGCTCCGCTTGGCTTTGATTGTTGGATTGCTGCTGCTTCCCTACGGAGTTGTGCAGTTAGATCTGGTCCTGGCGTGCGTTCTCCGCAATATCTGCAGAACTTGGTCTCATCCGACTGCTCGCGTCCGCATTCAGTGCAGTGGACCATGACTCTACCAATTGATGCAGGGGTATGAACAGTTCGTCATTGGAAAGTGCTGACTACCATGGTCCATACATCCACATTGGCTGCACCTGCACGTTCCGAGACCTCCGCAAACTTGGGATGCTCCATCACTTGCATCATGTCCATGCCATCCGCCCGTAGTAGGTCAATCGTCCTACGGACTTCCTCCTCCAGAAGTTCTGATGCAGGGACCTCTGCGACAACGACTTTTGTGGTCTCGGCGGGCGCCTCCACAGGTTCTGCTTCAACAATCTCTGAATCAGTGGATGATATGTCCTCGGAGACCTTATCTGAATCTAGATCGTCAGGCGCGTCCTCGATGATAGTGGTTCCATCTGGGATGTGATTGTAACATCTCCCTTCGACATCAAAAGGGTTCCAAGGTAGAGGCAGACGTTCGACAACGGTACTTGATGGATGTCCAAAGCACATGATATCCATCGCCGTGTCATTATTCGGGATGACTTCCATCTCGCATCGATTCCAACCCTGCTGAATGAGATTCTGCATCCACACTCCAAGGTCTTTCGTTGCGATGTTAATCAGATGGAAAGAATGGTCATCAGGTTCCATGCCTGAATCACGAATGGCTTCCTTGCCTTCACGGGGGCGGAGATAGGTGGAGTATACCGTCTCGGTATGAGCAATCATATCGATCTTTGCTTCATAGTCAGGGCGATGTGCACGCGGCATCAGAAGAAGGACATGTGTTCTTCCATCGTTGGAACCAACTGTGATACCCTTGAGAGTTCCTCGCTTCATCTCCGTGCGGGCCATGTCGTTTCCAACATGAAGGCGGTTATAGCAATCACGCGAATCCGTGATATTTCATGAACGCGTTCTCAGTTGTGTATCGAACTCAGCGAGTAATACACAACCACCTGCTGCACCACGAATTGTATTCGCGGAAAATGCCCTCCATCGAATCCATCCGTTTTCGATTCTAGGAGGAGTCACAACGATAGCCATCCCTTGTTTGAGATCAAATGTGACGGAACTTCCGATTTCCTCCTCTCCTGCACGTAAATCTCTCTCGGGTTGAATTGTCTCTCGGACCATTAGTGGGAATGTTGGAGAGGAGGGCAGAGTAAGATGGAGAACAGAGGGTTGAGTCGCCCATAGGCGGAGAATCTCTTCTTCATCGATAATACTCTCAGTTCGGGCTTCGATGTGTACCTCGTGACCAAAAGGCCGACCTACTCTGGAGCATTCGATATCTACGTCAAACGTTGCATACTCCTCGATGCCATCATCATCAATGTCCGCAAGTAATCGGCGTAATTCTTCTTCCATCTTCTCTGCTTCTCCAGGTATTTTTTGGTCGAATGCCTCTCCTAATTTCCCGCTTCGAAGAAGAGCGGCACCTCCGCCGGACAAGGACTGCTCCGTTCTGATTCGTACGTTTTGGATATGGTGTACACGATGGATTGGAGCTAATGTCATCGCAACCGGCATGACTGTACAGTTGGTTGAGCAGACAATACCTGGATTTCCGGTCTTCCTCCGCTCAAGTAAAGTTCCGTTGACTTCTGGAATAATGAGTGGGATATTAGACATCATTCGGTGGGTAGATGCATTCGAATAGACCCGACAGCCTCTCTTTACGAGATTAGGCTCAACCTCAGCAGCAATATCCGCTGGAAGCGTGCTGAAAGCGATGGGGGTCTTATTTGGGTCATAGGAATCCAGTAGTTCCTTCATTGATAGGACGATATGATCGAGATTGATTGGCCGGGGTGAATCTAAGTCCCACTTCAGGTCTGTAAGTCGACGACCAGCGGTGTTAGGAGAGCCGGCAACTACCTCTATTCGGAACAATGGATGAGAAGCAAGACGTTCTTGGATACGTTGAGCAACAAGGCCTCCCGCTCCGAGAAGAATAACTCCGACATTCCCTCCCACGAACCTTCCCCTATCTTCCGCGTGCCATACTGCGATTATTGAATCGTCGCCTTAGCCCTCATACCATCAGGAATCCAACCAAATTTTCATGAGCAGACATAAGTGATTCATGAAACATGGGAGGGGAACGAATTCTCGTGACCGGTGGTGGTGGATTCATCGGTAGACATCTTGTGAATCTCCTTTTGCGCAAGGGTCGGCTAGTGACAGTCCTCGACGATCTCTCCACTGGTAGGATGATCGAAGGGGAATCAAATGTCCGTTTCATCGTAGGCGATATTGCCGATCCGGCATTTCGTTCTGAAGCATTGGAGGATTGCTGTGCCCTGGTACATCTCGCTGCGATTGCTTCTGTGCCTCGCTGCGAGGGGGATCCATCTCTCAGTGAGCGGGTTAACCAACGTGCAGCCATCAATCTCTTCGATGAAGCTGCTAAGGCTGGAGTCCATGCGATGGTTCATGCATCTACTTCAGCTCTTTACGG
>CETI01110855.1_pt1 | contig 9978 bp, 7 predicted proteins | sample 361441 | NCBI WGS metagenome assembly CETI01 (sample SAMEA2622478, study PRJEB7988) | marine metagenome | biome: marine biome (ENVO:00000447); feature: deep chlorophyll maximum layer (ENVO:xxxxxxxx); material: "saline water (ENVO:00002010), including plankton (ENVO:xxxxxxxx)" | depth 90 m | reverse complement strand
ATACCTCTTCAGCATGGTTCAACAGAAATTCTTAAGATGATGAGAAGAGGAATAACAAGAGAGAAGACAGATGATCTTATTAAAAAAATAAATGACATAAATCCAGACATATCTATTAGAACTACTCTTATAGTAGGTCATCCGGGTGAAGAAGAAAAACACTTTCAGGAAATGTATGACTTTGTTTCTAGAAATAGATTTGATAGGCTTGGTGTATTCACATATTCCCATGAGGAAGGAACCCATTCACATTCTTTTGAAGATAATGTTCCTGAGACTGTTAAGAGAAAGAGGTATAATGATATTATGTCTCTACAACAAAAAATATCTCATGAAATTAATCAAGAGAAGGTAGGTAAAACATTTAAAGTGTTAATAGATAGAGGTGATAAAAATAATTATTTTGGAAGGACAGAGTTTGACTCTCCAGAGGTTGATAATGAAGTTATTATTCCAGTAAAAAATTCTCATTTGAGAATAGGGGAGTTTTATGATGCTAAAATAGTAGGAGCAAGAGCCTACGATCTTGTTGGTAAAATAGTATAATGAATAAGGAGACTGTAAGCTTTAAGGAGACTGGTAACTTTTCGAAAAAATTTCTCGATTTTATCGAAAATGAATCTGTCTCTTATTTTCCAAAAGAAAAAAACATATTAAATACTATTGAAAGCTTAAAGTTTTCTAGTGAAAACAGAGAGTTACTCCATAAAGAGTTTCAGTCTCAGTATAAAAAAATAGAAATACCATCTCTGGTAAAAGAAAACATTGACCTAATAAAATCTAAAAATACTTATACCATTACAACTGGCCATCAGCTTAATATTTTTACTGGACCAATGTATGTCATTTATAAAATTGTATCTGCTATTAACCTCGCGAGACACTTATCAAAAAAGCACCCAAAATATAATTTTATTCCAATATATTGGATGGCTTCAGAAGATCATGATTTTGAGGAAATAAAGTCATTTTATACTAATGGAAAATCATATGATTGGGATATTGAGTCTAATGGTCCTGTAGGAAATTTAAAGACTGAATCTTTAAAAAATATTTTTGATGAAAATATTTCTATCCCCGAATTTTTTAGAGATGCATACCTTTCTGGAGATACATTATCTGAGGCAGTAAGGAAATATATGAATTCACTTTTTGGTGAATATGGACTAATTACTTTTGACCCTAATTCAAAAAAAATGAAAGGGTTAATTCAAGACATAATGGTTGATGATATAGTTAATAATACAATAGAAAAAATAGAAAAATCCTCGGATAGTGACTCTGAGGTTTATGTTAGAAAAATCAATTTTTTCTATCAAGGTTCTGATTTTAGAAATAGGATAGAGAAATCAGATAAGTATAATATATTATCATCTAAATTTTCCTTTTCTGAGATGGAGATCAAAGATAAAATTGAGTCTTCACCTGATTCATTTAGTCCCAATGTTATTACTAGGTGTTTATACCAACAAAAAATTCTTCCTAATGTTTGTTATGTAGGAGGGCCAGCAGAAATCGTCTACTGGCAAAGTTTCATAAAGTTTTTCAGTCATTACAAAATCCAATACCCAGTTCTTATTCCTAGGGATTTTGTCTTGTTATTAAATCATAAAACTCAAAAATTAATTAATAAGCTAAAACTATCTACAGAAGATTTATTTTTAAATAAAAATATTATTGAGGACAAAGTTCTTTCAATAGATTTAGTAGAATCAAAAAATTTTAAAAAAGAAATTGAACAAATAAAAAATCTACTTAATAATTTATCAGATAAATTTGAAAAAGAAGATCCAACAATGAAACCTCATGTTTTAGCAACCGCAAAAAAAATGGAAAAAAGACTTCTTCAGATAGAAAGGCGATACATTAATAAGCAAAAGAACAATAATGATAATTTGATGAAAAAAGTTTCTGAATTAGATAATTATATTAGACCTGAAAAATCTATTCAGGAAAGAAAAGAAAATATGATAAGTTTTTATGATTCAAATTTGATACAAAATTTGATACAAAATTTAAATCCATTAGATCTTAATTTTAAAATTCTAAAAAAATAATTATGAATTTTGATGTATGTATTATTGGTGCAGGACCTATTGGTATATGTTGTGCCATAGAAGCAAAAAAAAATAATTTAAGCTATCTAATACTAGATAGAGGTTGCTTAGTGAACTCATTATATAATTACCCAAAAAATATGACCTTCTTCTCAACCTCAGATAAACTCGAGATTGGAGATGTTCCATTCATATCTCATAACTCTAAGCCTACAAAATCTGAAGCTCTTGAGTATTACAGGAGAGTTGTTTCGTCGTGGGATCTGAAAATTAATCTTTATGAAGAGGTTACAGATATTGTCAAAGAAAATAATTTTCATATTAAAACCTCGAAAGGAGACTACATCGCAAAAAAAATTATTATATCTACAGGTTTTTATGATATTCCATATAAACTTGAAGTGCCTGGTGAAGATCTCGAAAAAGTTAAACACTATTATGACGAGCCTCATCCATATTTTGGGATGAGAGTTGCCGTTGTTGGTGCAGCAAATTCTGCTGTTGATGTCGCCCTAGAAACATACAGAAAGGGAGCAAAAGAAGTTACTATGATTATAAGAGAGCCAAGCTTAAGTGATAGTGTTAAGTATTGGGTTAAACCTGATGTAGAAAATAGAATTGAGGAAGGATCTATTAAATCATACTTTAATTCAAACATCATAAAAATTGAAGAAGATAAAATTCATTTGTCTACTCCCAATGGAGATAAGGTTATAGATAATGATTTTGTCTTGGCTATGACGGGATACCAGCCAGATTTTTCATTCTTAACTAAACTTGGCATTGAACTTGGAGACGATGAAAATAAAACTCCAGTACATGATCCTGAATCTATGGAGACAAATGTTGAAGGTATTTACCTTGCAGGAGTAATTTGTGGAGGGCTTAAAACTAATAAATGGTTTATAGAAAACTCTAGAGATCATGCTAAGATTATTTTCTCTCACCTTAAATAATATAACTCATAATTTTAATTTATCGTATTATAATCTAGCTATGAAATCGCTGCAGTTTTTTTTTCTTTTGTTATTTGTAAATATCTCTTCTTATTCCCAAGAAAGATTTACACTTAATGGATATATTTCTGATGCTGAGTCTGGTGAAAGTCTAATAGGTGCTACCGTTTATATAAATCAAATTAGTTCAGGAACAATTACCAACCCCTATGGTTTTTATTCAATTACATTAGATAACGGTGTTTATGATATTGATTTTAGATATATAGGCTACCAGTCAATATCACGAGAGGTTGACCTTTCATCTAATTTAAAGATTGATATAGAACTCACAAGTTCAGATATAGAATTAGAAAGTGTAGTGGTCAGTGATGTTGCCGAAGACTATAACATATCGAGTATTGAAATGAGTACATCAAAACTAGATATGTCTAAGGTTACCGAGATTCCAACATTCCTCGGAGAAAATGATATTATAAAAGCTATTCAGCTTCTCCCTGGTGTCAGCTCAGTTGGTGAGGGAGCCTCTGGATTTAATGTCAGGGGAGGTTCAGTAGGTCAGAATTTAGTTCTTTTGGATGAAGCTCCAGTTTATAATTCTTCTCACCTGCTCGGTTTCTTATCTGTATTTAATCCTGATGCAGTTAAGGATTTAAAGCTATATAAAGGTGGAATTCCATCAAGGTACGGAGGGAGGATTTCTTCTATACTTGATATAAGGATGAAAGATGGAAATAAAAAGAATACGGTTCTTTCTGGGGGTATAGGAACAATTTTTAGTAGGCTAACACTCGAGTCACCAATTGTAAAAAATAAATCATCTTTTATATTAGCATTAAGAAGATCTTATGCGGATATTCTTGCTAAACCATTTTTAAAAAACTCAAACTTTTTTGACGATGGAGCAGCACTCAATTTTTATGATTTGACTGCAAAATCAAATTTTGAGTTGAATGACAATAATACGTTATATATTTCAAGTTATATAGGAAGAGATATTTTTAAGTTTGACGCTCGTCAGGGATTTAATTGGGGAAATAGAACTGGAACAATTCGATGGAATCACTTATTTAATGACAGGTTATTTTCAAATTTTACAGCTATTTATAGTAATTACGACTACCAATTAGCATTTGGTAGTGATGATAGAAATAAATTTGAGTGGGACTCAAATGTAGAGACATATAATTTCAAGCCTGAATTTACCTATTTTGTAAATGCAAGTAATGAACTTTCTATAGGAGCAGAACTAATAAATTATAGATTTGAACCTGCAAATGCCGTTGGTGTAAGTGATGGAGAAATGACAGATATTACTTTACCAGATAAGTATGCGTTTGAAGGGGCTTTATATATTGGAAATGAACAAAAGATTTCTTCATTGACTCTTTCTTATGGCTTAAGATATTCCTTCTATTCCTATTATGGGCCTGGAGATAGATATGAATTTGGCAATCCGATTTCTAGTGGAGATAGGCGTCCACTGATATCTGAAAATAAAGTAGATAGAAGAGAGTCTATTCAAAATTATTCTAGTCTTGAACCCAGAGTTTCATTCAATGTATTATTAGGAAATTCATCTTCCTTAAAAGCTAGCTATAATAGGATGACTCAGTATATACATCTGCTCTCAAATACTGCTGCTTCTAGTTCTTTAGATGTATGGACTCCAAGTACGAATAATATAAAACCTGAAATTGCTGATGCGTATGTATTGGGCTATTTCAAAAATTTCAAAAATAATACATATGAAGCTTCTTTAGAGTTATATTATAAAGATCTTCAGAATCAAATCGATTACATTGATGGCGCAGATCTTTTAATAAATAAATATATAGAAGGTGATCTTTTAACTGGTATTGGAAGAGCATACGGACTTGAATTTTTATTTAAAAAAAATAGAGGTCGTTATAACGGTTGGTTTAGCTATACTTTAGGAAGATCTGAACTGAAAATAGATGGAATTAACCAACACCAATGGTATCCAACGAGGTATGATCAAACTCATAATTTTAAAATTACATCAACATATAAAATAAATGATAGAATTCAATTCTCTGGAAACTTCGTTTATCTAACTGGTACTCCTGTTACCTTCCCATCATCAAAGTTTGTTATTCAAGGATTTGCAATACCTCATAATGCATCTAGTGCAAGACATCAGTTTAGAATACCGGATTATCATAGGTTAGATTTCTCTGTCACAATCAATGGTAAGAAAGAAAAGAAAAATGGTAGAGCTAGAAAAAATGACAGCTCTTTTATAATTGGAGTTTATAATGTTTATAACAGGAGAAATCCATTTTCAATTTATTTTTCTCAAGGTGATGGAACTGTATCAGACTCTTATGTTCCTGGGGAGGTAACTAGACTTTCTATCATTGGGTCCTTTGTGCCATCAATAACTTATAATTTTAAATTTTAATGAAAAAATATTATATAATAATTCTATCTGTTTTAATACTTTCTTGTGAAGATATAATCACTCCAGATCTTCCATCAAATGATCCAATACTTGTTGTTGATGCTTGGATTAATAATTTAGAAAAAGATCAAGTTATAAAACTTTCAGAATCACAAAATTATTTAGATAGCAGTACTCCTATTCCAGTTGTGGGAGCTAGTGTGTTTGTCTATGATGAAAATCAAAATCAATTTACTTTTACTGAAGTTGATGATGGAGAATATATTTGGTCGCCAGATTCTGTCACTAAAAATATTGGTGAAGTAGGAACAAAGTTTTATCTCAGTGTAACTTTACAGAGTGATGGTATAAATATCTTATCGGAATCACAACTTAATCGTACATCAAAAATAGATAGTGTTAATTTCGTAAGAGGGCAGGTTCCTGAAGGATCTTATTATGCTGAGTTCTGGTCAAGAGAAGAGGAAGGTCCTGGAGACGCTTACTGGATAAAGAGTTATATTAATGGTGAATTACAGACTGGTTTACAAGATATAATAACTTGTATAGATGCTGGAGCCTCTTCAGAAGGAGCTATTATTGATGGAATACCATTTATACCTCCAATCAGAAGGGCTGTGACTAAGTTTGATAGCGACGATGAAGGAAATTTTTTATCTCCATTTATGAAAGGAGATTCTCTTTACGTCGAAATACATTCTGTGACCTTTGAGGCATTTGATTTTTTAAATAAGACAGCAATACAAATTAATAGACCTGGAGGTTTTAGCGAATTATTTGCTGTATCATTATCCAATGTCCCAACTAATTTATTAGTCACTAATATTTCTGACAACTCAATTAATTCAAATTATTCTGTTGTAGGATTCTTTAATGTTTCTTCAGTTCATGGTATGGGAAATACTTTAGATGAGGAAGAAATTGAAAAGATTGAGCTTTATAATAGGGAGTGGTAATTTATTTAACTGCTCTTACCATCTCTTTCTTTCCCATGGGACCTGGTAAGACTTCAACTTCAAAACCTATAGATTTAAGATCTCTTTTAAACTGTCCACTAGAACAGTACGTGACAAGAATTGCTCCATCTTTCATATTTGAATATATTTTATTTAAATTTTTTTTATTCCATATACCTGGCTGTTTACTCGGAGCAAATGCATCAAAAAAAATAATATCGTAATTATTTGAAAGAGAAATGTCTTCAATTGAAATTTTAGATTTTAAAAAGTCTATTTTCTTAGTCACAGCATTTTTTTTATCATTTTTTAGATTGTGAGATAAATTAAAAATATCACCATACTGATTTCCAATTTTTGAGACATAATTTAACTTTTTTATTATTTCATTTGGTAGGGGATAAGGTTCGAGTGTATGATAATATATTTTTTCATTTCTTTTTTCAAGAAAAATATATGTTAGAAGAAAGTTTAGACCTGTACCAAATCCAATCTCTAATATTTTAATATTATTTTCTTTCTTTCTATTGAGGTAATACTCCAAACCATTTTGGATGTACACGATATTAGATTCATTAATAGATCCATTCAATGAATGGTAGGTTTCATTTAGTTCAGAATTAAAAATTGTGTCAGAGCCATCTGAAGTTTTAATTATTCTGAGGCTCATTGTTTTATAAGGCAGACACAATGAGCAGCAATTCCTTCCTCTCTTCCAACAAATCCCAATCCTTCAGTTGTTGTTGCTTTTATTGAAATTTGTGAAACTTCAATATTTAAAATTTTAGATAAAATATCCCTCATAGAGTCTATGTGATTTCTAAGTTTTGGTTCTTGTAGTAATATAGTAACATCGATATTAGAAATAATAAATTTATTATCATTTACCAACGCTAAAACTTTTTCTAAAAGAATTTTACTATCAATATTTTTGTACTTATTGTCAGTGTCTGGAAAATGAGAGCCTATATCTCCAAGGCTTAATGCTCCAAGTAAGGCATCACATATAACATGAATTACTACGTCTGCGTCGGAGTGTCCAACTGCGCCTTTATAATGATCAATTTCAATTCCTCCAATTACGAACCTTTTCTCTTTTTCAAGTTTGTGGACATCATACCCGTGACCTATTCTAAAATTATTACTCATTGAAACAAATTTAAGATTAAACTCAATGTTTAAGCAAGAAAATTACATTAATATCATCTAAAATTTCGAACATTAATCTAAATTAGCTCGTTAATACTTCATTATGAAAAATTTAATTTTTTTGAGTTCTGTAAAAAGTTATTATACTGACATAACACTTTTAGTTTTTAGGATAGTCATTGGCGCGTCATTAATGACGCATGGTTATGGAAAATTAATTCGTCTTATTGATGGTAACGTATGGAGTAGAACCCATCTTTTTTTTAACGAAGAAATATCCCTTGCTCTTGTTGCCTTCGCTGAATTCTTTTGTCCAATTTTTGTTGCTCTTGGTTTTTGGACTAGATTATTTACCCTACCAATTATTTATGCTTTTATAATTATAGTGTTTGATGTACACATCGATGATCCATTTTCTAAAATGGAAAAAGGAATCTTATTTTTATTTTCTTATATACTTATTTTTCTCATAGGACCAGGTAAATTATCTGTGGATAACCTAATCTCCAATAAGTAAAATTTATATATATTTACTTTAGTAAACCAAACTAAACTATTTGCACTGAGTGTAAAATGATACCCCTAGTATCCAACATTAACCAACATGTTGTTTCAAACTAACAACCTCACCAAGAAAACACTAAGGGAATTATATCTTGCTATTTTAAAGCCTAGAATTATTGAAGAGAAAATGCTCATTTTATTGAGGCAAAATAAAATTAGCAAATGGTTTTCAGGTATTGGGCAGGAAGCAACTTCAGTCGGAGTTGCTGCGGCTACAAAAATTGATGAGTATATCCTTCCAATGCACAGAAACCTTGGGGTATTTACAAATAGAGATATTTCACTAGTACAGCTATTTAATCAGTTTCAGGGAAAAGTAGATGGATTCACTAAGGGTAGAGATAGGTCTTTTCATTTTGGGTCAAAGGATCATAATATTGTTGGCATGATCTCTCATCTTGGGCCGCAGTTGGGAATAGCTGATGGGATAGCGCTAGCTAAAAAATTAAAAAAAGAAAAAAAAGCCACTGTAGTATTTACTGGAGATGGTGGTACTAGTGAAGGTGATTTTCATGAGGCTCTGAATGTTGCTTCAGTCTGGGACTTGCCTGTATTATTTGTAATAGAAAATAATGGATACGGTCTCTCAACTCCAAATCATGAACAGTTTAAGGGAGAATCTTTAGCAATAAGGGGAGAAGGATATGGCATAGAATCTCTGTCAATTGATGGAAATAATATTCTTGAAGTTTATAATACTGTAAAAGATAAACTTGAAGATATTAGGAAAAAACCTAGACCAATTCTTATTGAATGCTTTACCTTTAGAATGCGTGGTCACGAGGAGGCATCAGGCACAAAGTATGTACCAAAAGAGGTTATGGAACACTGGTCAAAAAAAGATCCAGTCATTACATATGAAAACTTTTTGGTAGAGGAAAAAATTTATTCAGAAGATGAGATTTCTGTTATAAAAGATGAAATAAAAAAAGAAGTAAACACAGCGGTTAAAGAATCTTTCGACGGAAAAGAATTTAATGTAAATCCTAAAGAGGAGTTAGAGGATGTTTTTTATCCTTTCGATCAAAAAGTTATTTTTCCAAAAGACAAGTCCATCTCCGAGATGAGATTTGTAGATGCTATATCTGATAGTTTAAGACAAAACATGAATAGATACAAAGACATGATAATTATGGGGCAAGATATTTCTGACTATGGAGGAGTTTTTAAAGTTACCGAAGGGTTTGTTGATGAATTTGGTAGGGATAGGGTTATAAACACCCCTCTTTGTGAATCTGCAATTATTGGTACTGCTTTAGGTTTATCTATAGAGGGAATCAAGTCTGTTGTAGAGATGCAGTTTGCAGATTTTGTGACATGTGGGTTTAATCAGATAATAAACAACCTAGCAAAAATTCACTATAGGTGGGCCCAGAATGCCGACGTAGTGGTAAGAATGCCAACAGGAGGAGGTGTTTCTGCAGGGCCTTTTCACTCACAGTCTAACGAGGCATGGTTTTTTCATACCCCAGGCCTTAAAATTGTTTATCCTTCTTGTTCTGCCGACGCAAAGGGTTTATTAAATGCCGCAATTGAAGATCCAAATCCTTATCTTTTCTTTGAACATAAGGCATTATACAGGTCTCATAAAGAAATGGTTTTTGATGATTACTATACAACTGAGGTTGGCAAAGCAAAATTAGTTGAAGAGGGTAGTGACCTTACAATTGTGACATACGGAATGGGAGTTCACTGGTCTACGGAGGCTATGAAAAAAATTCCAAGTAATTCTGCAGATATAATTGATCTTAGATCTCTTCAGCCTTGGGATAAGGAAGCAGTGAGAAAATCTGTAGAAAAGACAAATAAGTTAATTATCATACACGAAGACAGTATTACTGGTGGAATTGGGGCAGAGATCTCGGCATGGG
>CETI01053459.1_pt1 | contig 9995 bp, 10 predicted proteins | sample 361441 | NCBI WGS metagenome assembly CETI01 (sample SAMEA2622478, study PRJEB7988) | marine metagenome | biome: marine biome (ENVO:00000447); feature: deep chlorophyll maximum layer (ENVO:xxxxxxxx); material: "saline water (ENVO:00002010), including plankton (ENVO:xxxxxxxx)" | depth 90 m | reverse complement strand
TTATTTTCAAAAAAATCCTTATAAGGTATCCAAGTGCTTTCCCAGTGATGATCGCACAGTGATCGGAACTCTGCCAAATTATCTATCGTGAACTCTCCTTTACTGTTTTTTTGAGATGAGACTTCGTTCATTTTAAATATTTCTCCTGTAATCTTTTCTTGATTCTTCTCCATGGTAGTCCGTGTTCTATCTCATCAGGAAACCATTCGGTATATGATAACTTTTTGGTCCACGCTTGTCTATCAGGCATATCAGGATTGTTGATGTTCGCCAGCGAATGATTGCCAACGTCATAACACAGACTGCTCTCAGACACAAACACCGGTATACCGTTTATGACCGACTCCATGGCAGGATTTGAACTATGGTTTACTACTGCCCAGGCATCTTTGAGTGTGTCTTTGAAATTCGTATCGTCTATTGTATTTGTATCTATTATAGGATTTTTAAGAGTAACATTAGGATATTTTTTTATGTCAAACCCTATATTATTTCTTGGATGAGGTCTAATTTGTATTGGACGATCTGTGTGCCTTCTTATTTCCTGTACTTGTAATTCAAACCATTGCCTCATATCTGGCATTCCTGCCCACTGTTCCGAGGCATTGTGTTGTCCGAGTAAAATTATATTTTGTCCTCTCTGTTTCCATGGCTTGAGTTGATGTTTAAACAGATGCCACCTTTTGTCGTCGACTTCTTGATTGGCAAAGTCCGCTTTCCTATTAACACCGTTTATTGCAATTTTAAAACTTTTGTTTCGTCTCAGACCCCCAACCTCAAGCACTATAACTGGTTTGTTGGCTTGTCTGTATCTCTGCCATATCTCTTTGTAGTTTCGCATCCGGCCTAGCCATAGCACACTCCAAATAACAGCCACGTCTGCATCACTGCTTTGGTTCAATACAACCTGGTCTCCAGCATCTTGTAAACTTTTTATAAATGCTTTGAATATAGGTTCCGAGTTAAGCGGTCCATACTGTGTCCAAACTTCTAGTTTCATTAATTTTTAATTTGTTTCCAATAATCCAGTTGTGCAATATCTTTTATCTCTGAACGTGATTGTGGCCAAAAATCCTTTCTCCAACTAGTACCAGACTTTTTTCTTTTACCTTTGAAATGATCCATGTACAGTCCTAATACACTATTAATAAAAACGTGATGACCTTTGACTCCACCAGCATGTCCGATATCATTTACTTTTATATTTTTATGCTTTTGGTACTTGTTGGATAAGTGTATAAGCGACGAGCAGTCGGTCCAACCCGATGTAAGTTTAAATATTTCGTCACTTATGTAAAGTTCTTCCCAATCCTTGGTTAGATTTTGTATTTCCGGGTGTCTAAGATTGTAACCAACAAATCCACATTCCGGGTCTTTATCTCCCCTTCCTAGATAGGTCACTAGGCTGTCTTCGGGCAATAACTTTTCTAAGAAATTTTCTGGCATAGGTCTAAAAGAATAAGTGTCGGCATCTAACCAGATGACATAATCATAACCAGCAGATGATTTTATTGCATGTGTAACACAGAATATTTTGTTAGCAAATCTTACAGCATTCCATTGAAACGAGCCTTTTTCAGGCATAGGTCCTGGCCTCCTCACCCCGTTTGGTATTTCCTGTATCTCGCCATTAGCAACCGGGTCGTCCTTATACTTGTTTTTAAATTTCAGTAATTCAGGCTGTACTTCGTGAGCGTCTAGCCATTGCACTCTCGGATGTTCAAATATGTCTTGTTTTTGTGATTCATGATACACTGCTACGTCAGTATTTGCTGGCCAATGTTCTAGCACACTATCAACTGCTCTCTTGGCATACTCGTCCCAAGTGCCTGGTTTGTATGATGTAATGACTTTGATTTTCATGATATCGATATTTAATCTACCTATTCATATTGTATTTTTTAATCCAATCACTCACCATCCATGCAGGTATTAGTGCCTTGCCTGCTTTCTGACTTGCCTTGGTTACATCAAGTTTAGATTCTTCACCTGTTCTTTCCTTGTAAAATTTTGTTAGTTTATCACTAGTGCTGGTGGTTAGCCAATGTCCAACAGGAACAGTCCATCCGGTTTTCAATTTGTTAATAATTTTATTTGGCAACTTACCCAAGTATGCTCTTTTAATAAAAATTTTGGTATCGTTTTTATTAGGACCTAATTTTAGATCTGTATGCATACTCAGACAATAACGCATGAACATTTTTGTCGCTAAAGGAAAACGTCCTTCCATGCTGTATGCCATTCCGTATTTGTCGTTCCGACTAAACATCTCTTCTGGAACCTGTGCTACACAGTCCAAGGCCATGTGTGATCCTATGGGATCGTTAGGATTCCATAGTTCCCCCGAGTAACATTTACGAAATTCTTTTATTAATATGTCGTCACTTATAGGATTGTTAGTTAATTGTAATGGACGTTTAATTCTATTCAGCCAAAGCATCAGCACATCGTCCCAACTTCCTATTTGTGTTTTTCCTATTTGTTTTTCTAACCATTTTGGATTCTTCATCTTCCAATACTTTGGATAGCCTGCAAGTATCTCATCGCCCATGTCGCCTGCAAGTGTTACAACGATATCATTATCCGCTAGGAATTTATTAGTGTAACAGTACATGGACATACTAGGATTATACACAGGTTGTTCCATGTAGTATACGCTGTCATCCCATTTGTCTATGTATGTTTCTGGTGTGATCACTACTTCTTTATGATTGAAATTATTTTCTGTTGCTAATATTTTGGCACAATCGGCATCACTGTTGTAATCTTCATCTGCTTTTACATTTGGTTGCATCCTATTTGTGAAAGTGTTTGCTTCACCTTTTATTTGCTTTAGTTCGTATGCAACTAGACTTGAGTCTAGTCCGCCGCTTAAGAAAACTCCAATCTTTCTTCTTCCTATTGAACACATCTCAACTGTTTTCCGAGCCATTGTCCTAAATTCTTCTTCGTTGAAACTTTTATTACTTGTTGGTTTGATATGGACCCTGTGTGTTTTTATAATTTGTTTTTTTGCCATATCATATACTATTGTTTCACCTGCCAATAATTTTTTGATGCCAGTGAAAAAAGTATTACGCAGAGCATTTATTCCTGTACGTGCCATGAAACTCACTGCTAGGTTATCCATTTGTCTACTTCCCGGCACCTTGTCCAACATGCCCTTTATCTCAGAACCAAACACCAACCCTTCTTTGATTTCAGCATAATACAATGGTTTTATACCAGCGTGATCTCTAGATAGCCAAATTTGTTGTTGGTCCTTACGATAATACGCGAACCCGTGCATAGAGTCGATCTCGTCTATAAAATCGAGTCCAAACTTATCTAGTCCCCAGGCCAACAATTCTGTATCACATCCTGTGATACCTGCAAAACCTTTCCCATTGTACTTTTCCTTTAGTTCGTAATAGTTGAAAATTTCACCGTTGTACACTAGTGTGTTGCCCTTGGGTGTCTTCCATGGTTGTATAGAAAGTTTTGGATTTGCCATTATACTTAACAAGTTATGGCCAAGGGTGAGTTTATGATCCGGATCCCACCAAACTTTATTGCCGTCTGGCCCTCTGTGGTGACATGTTTGTATAAACTTATGTATGAATTCTGGATCGTGTTCGGTAATTCCGTATATGCCGCACATTATAAACCTAACTTTGTTTTATATCTTTTGAACACTGTGCCATCTCTTATTTCGTTTTCACTCCACAGTTTGTATCCTAAATCGTAAAGCCACTGGGTCCTGTCAGGATATTCAGGCGATTCTATTTTAGTTAAATCTTTGTTTGCTACTGGCCAACAAATCGCAAGATCTGAGGTAACAAAGGTAGGGATTCCACGAACGCAAGAGTCGACACTGGCAGTAGAATTGTGAGTAACAACAGCATGTAAATTAGTTATTGCTTCTTGGAAATGAAATCTGTAGTACTTTTTCTCATCACCTTTGAAATATTTTTGTCCAATATATACTTCTACATCTGAAGGAAATTCATTTAAGCGATTCTCTATTGCAACAGAATGGTTAGGATGAGGCCTCACAATAAATTTTCTTTTGGTCAGCGGCCTAATTTTTTTATACACATCCATGAACCAATCTATTGGATCGAGTTCATTCATGCTCCAATTGTCTTTAGGTTGTAACACAAACATAATTGCATCATCTGGATTAGATTTTCTCCATGTTTCACTTTTAATATTCCATCTAGTCTTTGCGGATTCCCACCTATCAGGAGGACTGTTGTCTGACAAGAAGTTGCCGTTGTTCATAGGAGAGTACAATGATACACGCCAGTGGTGATTTGGTCCATGCACGTTTCCAAAACTAGAAAGTAACCCACCGTCAAAAGTTATTATGTAAATTCCTTTTTTCTTTGCACGTTCCACAAGATCTAGTCTTCTGCCTTTTGTGTGATGCCTTTGATTTGTACCACCATAGCCAAACATACAGCCAATCGGTGCTGTTGGTTCCATTTCGTCTTTCTGCCACGGACCGGTCATATTCTCATTTACTATAATAGGTTCGTCGCCGCATGCCTTAACTCCTTCTGCCATGTATTGAAGAAGGTCCCAACTAGCACCTCTACGTCTGTCTTTTACTGTTCTTCGAAATATTTCAACTTTCATCTAGTATTCTCCATGCATAACCGTTTCTCATCTCTTCTGCTGTGAACTGTCCGTATGCCATTGAATAGTATAACGGCTCTCTGTCAATATATTTAGGTGTTTCTATTTTTGAGAAATCTGTTTCTGATATAGGTGCACATGCATTATGTGGATCTGTAAAACACGGTATTCCTCGTGTGGTTGCTTCCAACGTTATATTTGAATTGTAAGTCACTATTGCGTATGCGTCATTCCAATCGATTGGTCCACTAGGTTTTTGTTTGTCTTTTCCTGTGACAACATAACCACCGTTTGCGTCCACTCCTATGATTGGATTGTATCCTTTGGTTTTGACAATAATCGGTCTGTCAGTGTTCTCTTTAAGTGTTTTTAATGTTGTGTCAAGCCAGTTGTGTACTCCACGGAATTCCTTCATGGCGTTGGATGGTGGACACACAATTACGTTCTTGCCGTCTTTCTTCCATGGGTTTATGGGCCACGGAAAAGATTGTTTGAAACGATCGTCCGGTCTATCTTCTTGCCAGTTTTTAAGAAAATTGTTTTTTACTATCTTCATGTAGTAAGGATGGTTCCGTGTTTCTCCCCAATAGGGCCGGTCCATGTAGTAGAAATCTATGTTATTTTTTTCGGCCCATCTGTAGACAAGATGTGTGCCTCGTAGTACACCAAGCAATACTGCCTTTGTGCAATCCTTTTTTGTTATTATTTCTAGTGGTTTAAGTTTTTTAGAAGTTGGAAGTCCTGCAACTGCCCAATCTATATATTTTTCAGTAAGTTTTCTGTTTGTAGAACTAACGTAAATCATGAGACAATCGCCTTATATCTTCTTTGACCATAAAAGAAATCATGTCTTTGAATTCGGTTTTAGGTTCCCATCCTAATTTTTCTTTTGCTTTGGCGTATGAGCCGTGAAGTGCAAACACTTCTGCTGGACGTTTATAACGAGGATCCGATTCAACATACTGTTCCCAATCATCTATTTCTGCAGTCCTGAAAGCCGTGGTCAATAATTCTCTTATGCTGTGTTGTACCGCGGTGCAAACCACGTAGTCACCTGGTTCTTTTTGTTGTACCATCATGTGCATGGCCTCAACAAAGTCTCCAGCAAATCCCCAATCTCTCCTTGCCTCTAGATTGCCTAACGTAATTTTTTTTGCAAGTCCTAATTTAATTCTCGCAACACCGTCTGAAACTTTCCTTGTAACAAATTCTTTACCCCTGATAGGAGATTCATGATTAAACAATACACCATTTGATGCGTGTACACTATAACTTTCTCTAAAGTTTACAGTCATCCAGTAGGCACAAAGTTTTGAAATCCCATATGGAGAACGTGGGTGGAAAGGAGTTTTTTCATTTTGCACTCCCTCGTCATTTGCGTTGCCATACAGTTCGCTGGTACTTGCCTGGTAAAATCTAGTCTGTGGATTTTGATTAACTATTGCATTTAATATATTCAACACACCCATTGCATTTACTTCAGTTGTTTGTTTGTTCAAGTCCCAACTTGAACCCACAAAACTCTGGGCGGCAAGATTGTAGAATTCGTGTGGTCGAATTGACCTCACCAGATGATTCATGTTCGCATCATCAGTAATGTCACCTGTAATTAAATCAACATCATTTTCTATTCCTAGGTAGTCGAGATTTGAAAAGTTTGGATTGCTATATCTTTTTACCAAACCATACACTTTGTAGTCTTGCTCCAACAAGTACTTTGCTAGGTAAGGACCGTCTTGTCCTGTCATTCCTGTGATGAACGCAATCTTTTTCATTTACATGTAATTATAGTTTTTTATACCGGCGGAATTTTTTTCCAGTAGTCAACGTCATGTGATTGCCGGAGATCTTTTTTGGTACTGCTACCTTTTGTCTTACGATCACCTTTCATGTGATCCATGTATAAACCAAGTTCACTGTTTATGAAAACGTGATGTCCTCTTACACCTTTCCAACGTCCTATGTCATTGACTTTAATATTTTTTTCTTTCCTATATATTTTTGTGAGATGCCAAAACACATAACTGTCATGCCATTCCAATATCTTGAATACACTATCTGTCACATACAGTTTTTCCCAATCGTCTATAAAATTCTGTGTTTCCGGATGATTACAATTATAACCGACAAAGCCACATTCAGGATATTTTCCACCATCACCCAGCGTTGGGTTTTCTCTGCCTAGGTAAGTGACCATTGTGTCCTTTGGTAGCAAACGCTCAAAAAACGTAATAGGTATTGGTCGAAATGAAAATGTGTCAGCATCTATCCAAACAACATAGTCATATCCTTCTGAATTACGTAGTCCGTTTACAACACAAATAACTTTGTTTGAAAAACGTACGGCATCCCATAAGAAAGATTCTTTATTCTTGTCTGCACCGCCAAGTGTCTGTAGTTCCGGAACTCTTCGAACGCCATTTACTTTTGTTTGTAATTTTCCATTGGCCACTGGATCATCCTTGTGTCTCTGTTTGAATGCAGTAAGTTTAGGCTCAGCGGTGTCTAAGTCGACCCACTTGATCCTGTCGTACTTGCATTCTGGTTTCTGCTCTTCCGCATACACAACCAAATCAATTTCTTTGGGAAACTGTTCTGCCATTGACTCTATTCCCTTCTTGGCATATTCGTTCCAGCAACCAGGTTTGTAGGATGTAATTACTTTAATTTTCATTGTTAATCGAGATATTTAAGCAAGTCCGGAATATCAATTTTGAAATTTATTAAATCACTTATTCTTTTTATGCCTTTGGGTTTTTTACCGTCTTCTAATTTTATTGGCACTGTGTCTGCCAAATATAGTTCATGTTTCAATCCTAAGTGGTGTGAAAGTATTGGATAAACTTTTTTATGGATCATTTTAGTATCTTGTATCTCAATTACTTTTGTTCCTGGTTTGCACCAAAGTAAATTTACTAATCCTGCACCATGGGCCGCAACAATGTGCGTCGCTTCGGCAAATGTTTTTATTTGTTCCCGTATGGTCATGTTCTCTAATACAACTGTTTCCCATCCTTTTAATGCCAGCAATAGTTCATCCGAGTTTGTAAGTTTTCTTGTTTTTGCTCCTGGACGTAGCACTACAATTTTTCGATGAGGTTCTTTCCCCTCAACGCCATGAATACCTTTGAAGTGTCTTAGCCACGGTGCTAGATGTGGAGTAATCACTCCGTCTTTTGAATTACTAGCACTAGGTACCAGCAAATGTCTAAATTGCCAGGTTTCGTTTTTTGGCATGACAAGAACCTTTATTTCTGGAAACAACTCTTCAATTACTTTTTTAAAATACCTGCTTTCGTTTGCCAACACATAACAGTATCTTGTAAAATCCTGCGACCATCTCTTCTCTATCAATCTAAATTTAGATATTACATCTATCCATATATGCCATGGATTATTAACACTCTCTTCGTCTATTGGTAACCATACATAATGATATTTTTCGTGGAAGTGTTGGCTGACAGGAGGCAAATCGGCCAGCACCTCATCTCCCCATTTTTTCCAAAGTTTGTGTGACTTGCCTGGTTTGTTTCTACGCTGATCGGTAAGACCCCAGATATAATTGGTTATCAATTTCTGTTGATAGGTAACAAGTAATGGACAACTATGCACCTTGCAATCATGAAATTCAGCAACAAAGGTTGGTAAACTTGTAAATTTTGGATTGATATCTTTGTGATAGGCCACAGTATAATCGTAACTAGTATCAACAGTTTCCCATCTTTCTAGAAAGTATTTGATAGAGTCAATGTTTTTCATGTTTGCATTTTGCCAATAATTACTTTATAATTATACTACTAAACAACAGCATGAGCAAATTATTATCAAATGGATGCAGTTTCCTAACACCGAGAAATAAAGACGGTGTGGAAACTTTTACCACACAGATACTCGCAGACAACTATGACCTAGCACTGGTCAATTTGGCTATGGGCGGTAGGGGCAACACTAGGATTAGTTTTTCAACAAAAGTTTGGTGTGAACAGAACAGTAACGAAAAAATTTTTGCTGTGATAGGTTGGTCTAGTGCAGTAAGGAACGACTACATAACCGACGATGGATGGAAGAAAGGTCGTATTCCAGGAACAGAGCTCACATGGAGAACTTGGAAGACATTAGACAATGTTAGTTTCATAAGGAAACATAAAGGATGGGATATAGAAAACAATCTTACTTTAAATTTTCTTGATAATGTTTTTGATTTACAGAATTACTTTGAACGAAAGAAAATACCTTACGTAATGTATAATTCATTGCCTAATGATTTTGGTAATGGTACGGAAGACTTTGCTGTAATTAGAAATGCAATCAATATGGATAGGTTTTTTAATCCAGGTATAAGTCAACTAGAATTTGTATCAGATAAAAATTTAGTTGTCAGCCCTAACGATCCACATCCATCAGCAGAAGGACATAAACAGTGGGCAAAACAAATAAAAGAATTTATAGATGTTAACAATTTACGCACCATTTAATAATCAAAATAGTAAAGCATGGGAAGTGTTTGACGGAGTACAGAAATCATGGCCCGAGCAAACAAAAGTGCTTAACAATCAAACTGAAATAGAGCCTGTTGAAAATTCTATGTTTTGGGGATTTGTTGGCAATAATAAATCTATGATTAAAAAACTTGAAGCACGTAAGCATCAGTTTTGGTTTACAGATACTCCTTACTTTGGAAGATTTGATAACAATAATTTAAAACCTGACAATCATTATTGGCGTATTTGTAAAAATAAAATTCATGCATCGTATATTAAGATGTGCAAATCTGATAGATTTGATAAATTTGGAATTAAAATTAAAGCACCTAACTTTAAAGGCAGTTACGTATTGGTATGTCCTAGTTCGGCAGGTATACACGATTATTTAGATAAACCAAATTGGACAAACGACATTGTAGCACAAATTAAAAGGTACACAGATAGACCAATAAAAATTCGAGACAAACCACGTGGCAGGGGAACATCTGGACCAAGTGAAGCAACAGTCCCTTTATCTGAGGACCTTAAAGATGCTTGGGTATGTGTAACAAGTTGTTCAATAGCGGCCGTTGAAGCACAGTGTATGGGAATACCTGTAATATGTGATGAGAAAAGTTTTGCAAAAGAAGTTGGAGGACAAGAACTTGCAGACATTGAAAATCCTTACTTTGTTGGTTGTGAGGACTGGCTTTACAGTTTGGCTTATCAACAATTCACACCAGAAGAAATTGCTAACGGAAAAGCAGTAGAGATATTAATGGATAAAGGATTATTGTGAATATAGAAAAAGTAAATGACTTTTGGGTTCCATCGAATGACGTACACATTGAACAATGGAAGTCCGGATCTCCGTTCACCCAGAACAAGTGTTTGAATAAATTTATAAAATAC
>CETI01043481.1_pt1 | contig 10020 bp, 17 predicted proteins | sample 361441 | NCBI WGS metagenome assembly CETI01 (sample SAMEA2622478, study PRJEB7988) | marine metagenome | biome: marine biome (ENVO:00000447); feature: deep chlorophyll maximum layer (ENVO:xxxxxxxx); material: "saline water (ENVO:00002010), including plankton (ENVO:xxxxxxxx)" | depth 90 m | reverse complement strand
TTTTTTATTAACTATTTTCATTAAAAGCTAAAGATAACTTATTATTTCTTTTTTGTCTTTCGGCAATATAATTAAATTTTCGTTACTTGAAATAAGTATCGCTTAACTTGTAATTAAAAACTTAACGGTCGTCCCTTGCGTATTGCACGAGATTAAAGCCAGCATAATTACGTAAGTAATAAAATAGGCATTTTCTGCGAGTGAAATAATTATCTTTCAATATGAATTTTTTAGAGCCTAAATATTCATATTGCATTCCCTATTATGTAGTTGGTGATGAATTTCATTTATTAAAACTTATGCTATGAGGAAATAAATTTTTAGTCTAAAAATAACTTATAAACTTTGAAGTGGTTAGATATTTATGATTATGACTACTTTCATAGCTTCAATCACTATCGAAGCGTTGCAATTATCAAAATTATATATATTTTGGATCTTTATTCTTATCGCAGTTCAAATGCACTTTAAATGTATTTTTTCTTGATTTATATCCTCATATTAAAGAGTTCTCTTCATAGTTTTTTTATACATTTTAATAGGATTTAAATTGTTTAAATTAAAAGTCTGTCCAGTAATGATAATAGATTATATTTATTTTTCTACTTTCCATTAAATTCATATTATTCTCTGTGCTTTAATTTTCTTAGGTTACATATTGATGAATATATGATTACACATAGGAGCAATATTTGTCATGAAAATTTTTTGGAAAAAAGTTATGAATAAATAACTTCGACTTCAATTTAATCAAATGAACACGTTCAATGATTTTAAAAAGATGATCAATACTCTTAATGAGGATAAATTATCTGAATTATGTGAGCAATTTCTTACTGATCATGAAGCTGCAATGGAAACATTATCCGGATATTGTATCGAATCTGGATTAATATTTGAAAGTACAGCCATAAAGGATTTTATGTCCAAAATGCATAGTGACCGCGAATTTGATAATATTGTATGTTTTGGGATCGAACTTTCAGAAAATCAATTATATAAAAAGTTTCATCCTGCTTAAAATTTTTATTATTTATTTTCAAGAAGTTTTAATTTTTGATTTATATCATTTAGTCTATTTTCAGCCATAGATATGTATTCTTCTGCTCCATATTTACCCTCCAAGGTCTTCGTTTCTCCTTTCAGGAATTCTTTATACATCTTTATATCATTTTCCCATTGATGTTTAGCTTCAACTAGAGTTCTGATTTCTTTTTTCATATTGGTTTTAGATTGTTTTAATGGTTTTTTTTGTAAGTAAAATTTTCGTAAATAATCCTATTATATTTGCGCTTAATCGTCCCATAGGGTTTGAAATTAATAAGGATTTTTCTAATTTAAGTACATGATTTAATCTTTCCTGCTTTAAAGTCTTTTCACCTCTTTGAATTAAAATATTTTCAATCATTTGATGTATTTGTATATGTGTAGGATGTGAACTATTTTTGCTCCAATATTCATCTAATGCATGCAACTTAGTTGTGCTGAAAAATAATGCTTTATTATGAAAGAATTTAGAATCATTTGGTGATAAGAACATATATCGTAGCAAGATAATAAACTCAGAAATTCATATTCGCTCTTTACATGGCAAATCGTCTATCAAAAATGAAACATTTTTCTGCTTATAAGTCACATTTACTGCGATCATTGTGTATTTGATAGATATATTATTTTATTCTTCTGATTAATACTCTTTTGTAGCTTGTTATTTAGTTACCCAGCAATTGTTAATATTTTTTTTCTCGATCTAATTTTCAAGAATTCAGATTGCTTAACTTATTTGGATTGTGAACTAATACAGGTGTCTTTTATTGACAGTTAGCGAACTAATATCTATTTGACGATTAACTGTATCAATGATAATTATAAAAAATATTTTATGAACTTAATTCCTTAACAGTTTTGAGCTTGTACCTGTCTTTGATTAAGGATCTATTTCGTACTTGATAATGATTTCTATTGAGACTTTTGTTTTAGCTTTATCTTTCATAGGAAACTTTCTTTTTTAAATTTCTTTTTTTTCAATTTTTTTATCCTTATTCAGTGCTGCTTTTTTTTCTTCCGCCTCTTTTTGAATTGCTTTCTTTGCATCGGCTTCTTTCTCCGAGGCGATTTTTGCAGCTAATGCTACTGATTCTTCATGAGCTATTTTTGCATCAAGTTTTCCAGTTGCCCTCATCCATTCATTTACACTGACTTCCTTCCCAGCCTCTTCACATTCTTTCTTGTACCGTAAAAAAGGAAACCAATGATGATTAGCTGTCTCAGGGTTACTTGCATTAAAATTATCTTCTTTCATTTGTTTAGTTTAGACTGTTAAGATTATCTAATAATCTTTGTACTGTGAGGCTTTCGAATTTACTAAAGTTTAAAATTTTCAGATACATAACATTATCTTGTGCCATTTTTTACTTTTAAATAGTTTAAGAAAAATACATATGGATAAGAATTATTTCTCCGACGGAAATAGTTTTTGATTATTGCCTTATCTTATGAAGACTGATAAATACATTACATGGATTCATCTTTGGCGTTAGGAATTATTTTGACATTTGTTGGAATAATTATTTTCATATTAATATCAAAAAATGATCTAGGCGTAACTACTTTAAAAAAAGATCCTGAATCTCATACCACACTTATCGGTTCTATATCAACTGGTCTTCCGGGTTCTGATATCTTAAGTTCAGAATCAATTCCTGATAACAAAGAGTCAATTGAAAATGCAGTTCACAGCAAATGAAGATTCAAATGAAGAACTTATTTGGTCATTGATTCTAGATAATTTGACCTCTAATCTTTCCAAGGAAGCTTCAGCATCTACATCGAGTTTCTTTCGTACTGAGGATGGAATTGAGTGCTCAGTGAGGAAAAGGAATGGGGATTTAATAGCTAATTGCTATTCTGAATCAGATCGTATGGGGAAAAGGCGTTGGACTATAGAGCTGAAGTGATTCTCTGAAAAGTTATATTATTATATGATATTGTTTTATAAAATTAATACTTTGCATTTTAAAATAACTTAGTTAGATTTTTCATCTGAAGACTTAGAAGTGGATTTTCTTTATTAATTCTTGATTAACTAACTAACTATTTTAAGTGTGACTACTTTAGTACACCTAAAAATCTTAAAGTATTGTTCGATATTAGGTCTATTGGTTATATATTATGAGATTTGCATTTATACGCCTTGCTGATTCAGATTCTTATGCCGCAATTTTTTCAAGGTCTATTAGCTTTGCTATTGCATTATCTACAGCATCGCCTTCTTCTTTTTGTTTAATGAATTTATCAAACTCAATTATATTACGGTTTCTTCGTTCTAGCTCAGCGCTCTTGTTTAAGTAATCGAGTGATATAAGAAATACAGGAATAGTGCAGAAAGGAATAACTAAGATGTAGAACTCTAGAGACATTTGAATTGATTATTATAACACGTAGCTTTACGTAAGGATTGAATGATTGCAAGAGTAGTATTTGCTAATTTGATGCTTTCCTTATATAGTTTACGTCTTCAGGTGCTTTATTAGTTCTATTGATTCATTCATATACTTCTCGAGTTCAATATAAATTATTTATAGGCAAAATTTTGATCTTCATGCTTTTAAGTCGCATGATTGTTAATTCGACTATAGCGAAACCTCATCGTGTCTAGTACGTGATCTTTTGTACTCCTGTTTTTAATTCGATCTTTAATTGTTAGCAGTTGTGATTCAGTCAGGTCAAGTTGTGCTTTTTCTAGATTTCTCATTTAAGTAAAGAATTTTGGCGGTATTATGATGACTTGAAAGCAGAGCAAGAAGCAAAGGTTAAATGTTAATTCTCAAATATTATTGTTAGATCAATTAATTTTCATTTGTCTTCATTTCATGTCAATTTTCTTTATTAAAAAGTCGAAAACTATTCTGCTTGAAGCAAGCCTGTCAAATATTTTAGAAATATCATAATTAATTATCTCATCACATATGGCAGGAGTCCAACTAGGTTTTCTTTGAAGCCTTTTTTTACCTCTATTTATTAAGCAACTTTTCGACCTGTACCGTTTTCTTCTAATACTTTTTTTACCCTTGAATACTTTTTACCAATCTTATATTGCCTGTGGAATAGGTTTAACTGGTTACTATCATCATTCGTAGTTTTAACTTCTATCTCTGCTACTGGTTTAGTCATTTGACTCCATATAAACAGCATCGCTAATGCAGATACAAGTAAAGGAAGGTAAGCTTTTATCAAACTAACAACTACCAGAGTAGTTATAAAACAAAGAGAAAACACAGTCCATTGAGGAATACTACTATCGTCTTTCTTACTTTTTTTTGCTTTTGTAGAAGTAATGATTGGTAAATGAGTAGTCATTGGTTATTAGGTCGTAGGGGTATTGACTTAGAGGATGGAGTAATTGGTTGTGAACAATGTATCTTCTATAAATCAGATTTATTTGCTAGCTCTTCTACTATTAGTTCTATATAGTTTAAAACCCTCGTCCTTTTGTGATATTGAAGATACGTCTTTTGATAATGACACGGAGAATCTATCCTGGCTAAATAATTTTTAACAAATTCAACCAAGGTTGTAAATGTTTATGGATGAATTGTCCACAAATATCAGTAGTACGATTATTTTCCTACAGGCTGTATGAATCAAAAAAAACCTAGATTATTAGTTGAAACAATAATAATCTCATGGTTTTTCTTATAATCATCGGGAATAATGATCATTTTTGAAAATCAAATTTTACTTTATTGAGAATTTAATAGGAAATTTATCCTAGCTTTAGAATATTTAATGGCCTCAATAAACTTATAGCTAAGAGAAAATTCAATTTTTATTCTTAAAAAAATTTGGATTAAATTAGTTAGAGTCAGCTTTGCTTGTTTTTCCGCAAGTTTTAGTTACTCTATTTTTCAGACACTAACTATGCTAACTAGATCCTGATATAAATAGTATTTTAGAATAACTAAGCTTAAATGGGGGTATTAATAAATTGATCTTTAGTATAATTAAAGTTTGATACTCAAATATATTTTTATAATTTATATATAGTATTCGGCCAACGTATTGAATTGCAAAAGCAGAAAGATATGAAGCAAAAATTCAATAAGCTAAAATTGATAAATTGTTCCTTAAAAAGACATAAAATATATATATAACTTTTAAAAATATGGAAAAAAGTATCCAAAGATTGAGGTCTTAATAATTAGAGAGAGATCCAACTTATAATCTGTTTTCATACAAATTCTATAGTGATGAACCTCTTTTTGCTATTTTTATTTAGCTATTCTTTAGAGGTAGTAAAAAACGTAGATATTAGTTTTTATTTGATTATCTGATTTCGCAATTTAGTTCAGCTATAGCCTCATTAGGAAGATCAAGGAAACTGTCTAAAATCTTATTTCCAGATTTAGGAATTGTGGAAATACCTACTAGCTTTGCTTTACCATTTTCTTGAAGGGGAAGTCCTTTCCCTTTATGTCGCTTACCTTTTACTGGTCCAGTCTTAAGCAAGGTTTTAACTAATAAATTTGGAAATTTAAATATCGTTCCAATGCAAAAAACAAATTTAGATTCAAATTCTAATAATATTTCTCCAGACTCCTTATTCATAGTACCCTCAAGTTTATCCATGGACATCTCGATCTTTAAACCTGGAGGCAAAGGAAGGCATAAAAATTTAGTGTTTTTTGATGTCAGCGGAGGAATGGAAAATGTTTTAGATGAAAAACTCAAATTAATAAGATTACTGTTCTTACTTGGAAGTAATTTACCCTTGCCACCACCACCAGAAGCATTGTATGCAAAAGGTGGATAATAACCTATCCTTAAGCGACATCCCTCCAAACTTTTTAGTTCCATATACTATTCAAACCTTCTATCAAATAATTTAATAGATCACCATTATTGCAATAAAGGTATGAAATATGCCATTTTAGTTATTAAAATAAGAATAATAAAAAACTAGATAGCTTTGATATCCCTCTTCTTTAAACTATTTAGAAGTATCTACGAAAAGTATTTTTGAATATTTAAGGAGTTGATAATGATTGGTCACCTATTATTTGATGCTAATTTTTATTCACATGCAGTGTTCTATCTTTCGAGTCTTAATTTAATTATTATGTTCATTTGATCATTGCGTTAATAATTTATGGACTGCGTAAATTACAATAAAAAATTAAAGCGTGTTATTGATGTCCTCAAGCTTAACCCCAGATTGGTCTTCAGAATTCGAGCATTACAAGAATCTCTCTAGAGAAGTAGTGACAAATGAAGACATAATTAATTTTTTTAATCAGAATCAGAAAGCTTTTTATCTTGATACGTTTTCTTCAAGCTGGGCAAAAATGATGGAGGCATATGAATCTAAAGAGGGTTTAAGTACTGATCAGTTAAACAACCTTGAGGAAATGCAATGGCAGGATATGCCTGAATCATTAAAATTATTTGCTTATGATTTTTGTATAAAGAATGGTTTTTGTTTTACTGGCACCTCTTGTTAAATAATGATAAATATCTAATTTATTCGATGTTGTATTTTTTTCAAGTGCTATCAAATTGGTATAGGTCAAGTCTGAATTAATCTTTAGTGATTGATAGTTTTATTGATTATTTCTTTTATCTTTTAACCTTTCTCTATTGGATAGCCATGATTTAAAGTTTTCATCTTCAACTTTTTCTCTCCACTCCTTAGATGATATGGGCAACTCAGTTTGCTTCTTATGCCTTTTGATTTTCTTAAAAGTTAAATATAAATTTAGATAAGCAGCAATAACTAAAAGAAAAAGTAAAAAAGTGTTGATATTCATTGTTTGTTTACTTTTTATTGATTTTAAATAAATGATAGTACACTTGATGTAAAAAGTATATTAGTGATCATTAATTTTGATTATTATAAGCAGTCCTCAAGTTGTTTCAATTGTAGCAGTTAACTTAGTCAATAATCCTAAATTCTAGTTTTTGCAAGATAAAATTAAAAACTTCTTAATATACCTTTAACTAGTTGTTTTAATTGTCTAATTTTAGCTATGAAAGCAATTTTTGTAAGAAATTAATTTCATGTTTAAATATTTATTAGGCATATTGACTTACGATGAAATATTATTATAATTATTCTATTAATTATGTTAGCTTTAAAGGATGGCTTCCTCAACTTTATATAGTTATAGTGAACGAAATGTTTTTGATTTTAAGACTTTAATTGAGGCATTAAGATTTATCATTATAAATGCCATTTTAGCTTTTATTTTTTTATTCCTTACACTTGAAGAAATTGATTGGACTCTGCTTTCATCACGAGAAAAAATGAATGATATAGTCATTGACAACACATCATGGAATATAAAAAAAATATTTTAAGTTTATTAAAATTTTCAATAATATAGCTTTTTGATCTTGCTTAATTATTGAGAAGTCGATATACATGATTTATATTATATTTTGCTATGATCACGCTACTTTTTCTGCTTCTTCTAGGCTTGGCAGGATGGACTGTTTCAACATTGATGAGTAAAGGGAAGCATCAAGAGGAAATAAAGAAAGAGTTAGGGAACATATTTGAAAGCTTTAAGTATTTGTCGTCTTCTGTAACTTCTCTTGTAAAGCTTTTGATGAAGGATTCTATTTCATCTGCTAAAGATGATGATTTTGGACCTATTAAGTCAAATGTTATTGATCTGCTCAAGCTTGAAAAGAAAGAAAAAGAGGAGGTTGCTTGATAATTCAGACTGAAATTTAAAATTTTTCGATAAGTTAGTCTTTTATTTTATTAATATCTTAACTCCTTCTAATCCATGAAGGTGCTCCAGAGAACCATTCTCCCAGATCGTCTTGATCTGGATTATATGTTGAGTGTGGATCAGATGAACATAAATCAAGTCCATTTATTAATTCATCTATTGGGTTAGAGTTCAATTTATTTCTTTGAATATGTGATGCTTTTCGTAGCCAAGCAGATACATTTTGATTTCTCGCTGCATATTTGTTTATGTAAATTCTTTCTTCCAAAGTGACTTCGTCTTCATTAGCTATTCTGATTAATATTTCTTGTATTCGAATACGAGTTGAAGTTGTCAGCATGAAAATTTTGACATTTTGTTATTTCTAGCTTGTAATATATAAATTGCAAGATCAGCAGGTAAAAAATTAGAAATTATTTAACAACACATACTGAAACTCTTGTAACTTATGTGTTTTTTTAATCTTCTTCTGTCGTGTTTTGTCTATTTCGCTTTATTGCTCCTCTTTTTTTCTTTGTGTCTACTCTTCTTTTTTGAGAAGACTTCGTAGGTATTGTTTTTTTTCTTACTTTATTATTAGACATTATAATACTTTTAATCAAAGATATCAATTTTTGTATTGCTAACTGTCGATTCTGTAATTGAGTTCTTTTTTCTTGGACTTTGATAGAAATACATCCATTAATAATTTTATTATTTAATTTTTCAAACAGCAAATTTTTTTGAAATGAATTCAAAGTTTTTGATTTATTAATATTAAAAATTAACTCTACTTGGCTTTCCACTTTGTTGATATTCTGACCACCAGGTCCTGAAGATCGTGAAAAACGCCATTTTATTTCATTATATTTAATAGCTAATTTTGGAGTAATTTGTAGATTCATTAATTTTTTGAATCTATTAAACTTTAATTTTATATCAATAAACTTACTGAATTTGATGGATGCTATTAATTATTGATTGTGAGAAAATTTCTTTAATATTTCGATCTCGATTATTTTCAAAGTACTCTCTTCTGTCGCCTTAAGATCAATTAAAGGCGCCATTCCATCATCAAATGCTTGTTTCCATCGAGGAGCACAAAGACACCAATGATCGCCTTCTTTTAACCCTGGGAATCCTGCTTGAGGCGAAGAGAGATCGTTCCCTTGAGCTTTGCTGTAAGACAGAAACCGTTCTGTCATGACTGCACATACAGTATGCATGCCTTGATCAGATATGTCTGTTCTACATGAACCATCTCTATACCAACCCGTCAAAGGCTTGCAACTACAAGATTCAAGCTCAGTACCTAAAACGTTTTTAGCAGACATGTTTTTATATAGTTATAGAATTATTAAATTCTATGATTTTTCCAATATTAAGCTAAAACTATTAATGATAATTTAATACAAACTATATATTTTATACTAGTAAAAATAATATTTATAAAATTATTATACACTTTGCACTTGAAAAAAATATACTTATATAATCAGCATATAAAGGAATTTAAATAATTAAATTATAATATTTCTGATTTCATTTGTTTCGTAGTATTTCTGATCATTATTGCCTGCATCAATCCAGTACTCTTTTCATAATTATTTACTCCTTAATCATAAGATTCATTATAGAATTTGCATGATTAGACGATCAATTTATTTTTATTATTATTAATTCTTTGGATTTTTAATTTCATATTACTTTGTACTGGTTAGGCAAATCTAGGTTTACATTAATCATGGCGATTGGCAGTCATCAACGTGTAACTATTTTTTGAGTTCCTAAATACTTTTTATCAGACTTAAGTTAGAAGATATTCCCGAGATCATAAAAACTTTTAAAGATTCAGTTTACAACTGTATGATCAGCGAAAAGTGAAGCTAAATTTTATTTTACTAATTCAAAGAAAATATTATTCATACTTGAAAATTGTTAAACTTGCGAAATTCACACTTGATAGTACACTAGTATTACCCGGTTTTTATTGCGGATGGAAATTCTCACTATTCTTCTGATACTGCAAAGCGGTATTTTAATTAGTTCATGTTTCGTTTCTTCTACGGTTACTAATTGAATTTCTTTTCATTCAGTGATTGTTGATGGCATAATCTCTAGATTCTTTTTTGTTTCTGCTCCGATTTCTAATCGTTCGGTATTCCCCCTCGGTATTTTGTTTAATGTTGTTAGCATTTATTTTTTTAAAAATCATGAATTCTGGCGCTGAACGTTTCAATGGGTTAATGGCAATGCTGGGAATAGTTGCTGGTATAGGTGCATATGCCACTACAGGCCAGATGAT
>CETI01001059.1_pt1 | contig 10036 bp, 9 predicted proteins | sample 361441 | NCBI WGS metagenome assembly CETI01 (sample SAMEA2622478, study PRJEB7988) | marine metagenome | biome: marine biome (ENVO:00000447); feature: deep chlorophyll maximum layer (ENVO:xxxxxxxx); material: "saline water (ENVO:00002010), including plankton (ENVO:xxxxxxxx)" | depth 90 m | reverse complement strand
AGAAAGATGCAACGCCTATTGAGTGGGTGCACAGAAGCGAAAGGTTTGGAGAGAAGCTCGCAACTCCTGATACTGCAATAGCTGACCTTATAGGGGAAGTTGACCCTATCAAGGTCGCAGAAGGGCGCTACCTCTCCGACGAATTAACTCTGCATTATGGATTGGTCCCTCGAACGAATCGAGGCATTTTCGCTATCAATGAACTCCCAGACCTATCAGAACGGATACAAGTTGGGTTACTTAATGTTCTTGAGGAAAGAGATGTGCAAGTTCGAGGGTACAAAATTCGGTTGCCTCTAGATATCCTTCTCGTAGCATCTGCGAATCCTGAAGACTACACAAACCGAGGACGAATCATAACTCCTCTCAAAGATCGTTTCGGGAGTCAATTACGGACCCACTACCCATTTGAAGTAGAACTCGAGAAAGAAATTGCTATTCAGGAGGCTGAAATATTCTCTCAAACAGACTTAGCTGTCTCTGTCCCAGAATTCATGTCAATGATTGTGGCGACTGTGACGCATGCAGCAAGGGAAAGTTCGCACATCAATCAACGATCGGGTGTTTCTGTTCGCGTCACCGTTGCAAACTATGAAGCCCTCATCGCCGGTGCAGTGCGAAGGACTTTATTAAGTAATGAAACTGAAGTTATTCCTCGTATAAGTGATCTCAGCGCTCTCATTGCATCAACTGCGGGGAAAATAGAAGTTGAGTCACTAGACGATGGGCGCGAAATTGAAATTATTCAATACCTGATCAAGCAATCTATCCTTGACGCATTCAAAGCCACCGCCGACCAAACACTCTGCGCAGATATCCTCAAAGCCTTTACTGATGGGGCTGTAATCAATGCAGGTGACGATATCCCCTCAGACACCTACCTGCAATGGTTAAGAGATATCCCAGCTTTTGCCCCAGTTCTCGAAAGTATCGGCTTAACTCAAGACGACCTCCAAAATCCATCAGTTGTAGCCAGCGGAATTGAATTCATTCTCGAAGGCCTCCATCTCAGCAAACTCCTTAACAAAGAAGCAATGGGAGATTCAGGCGTCTATCGCGCACGCGCCTGAAACAGTGGAGTCAGTACTTGCCATAGATGTAGGCGGTACGAAAGTTGATATAGGTCTAGTGACCTTTGAGGGTCAAATCATCAGTCGTGACAGGATTCTGACTCTAGAAGGAAGTGAAGAATCTCTCTATGAGAGAATTCTAGAGGTCGCACATCAGGAAGTTGAAAAGGCAGTTACCATGCCAAGAGCGATCGGAATTGGCTGTGGAGGTCCCGGCAAAGATGCATACAATCTCGTCTCGCCACTCAATATTGCGCAATGGAGAGATTTCCCGCTGCGCCAAAACATTGAAAACGACATCGGAATTCAAACATTTATCGATAATGATGCAAAAGCACTTGCATTAGCGGAGGGGTGGTTAGGAGCTGCTAAAAATGATATCAATTTCATAGCCATGGTCGTATCCACTGGAATCGGAGGCGGAATAGTTCTCAACGGGAACCTCTTAGAAGGCGCTGAAGGAAATGCGGGCCATATCGGTCATGTATTCGTTCAACAAGAAACTGGAGAGGACGCACTGGGTGTAGTCGGACTTCTTGAAGGAGCAGCTTCGGGATCTGGTATTGCGAGACGTTATGGGATAGAACCCTTCAATGTGTCCCAAGAAGTACGACAAGAAACCGGAGTTCTCGTAGGAAGGGCTATCGCTTCGGTTGCAAACCTTCTTGACTTACAACTCGCCGTGGTTTCAGGATCTGTAGCGTTCGGATTTGGAAATGATTTCTTTGATGCCGCTCAAAATACAATTGATAATCTAACAAAAATTGAACACTCAAGGGGGACACTCGTGATTCCAGGTGCTTTACGCGAAGAAGGCCCATTGATAGGAGCAGCAGCGGTCGCTTTACGGAAAATGGGTAGGAAAATTTTAACCCGACCCTAGGTTGTTATTCTGCTCTTTTATCTCGGAGGAAAGCTTCAAGTTCAGCAGCTAGATCATCTCCAGAGGGCATGATTTGGCTCTCATCGACACGTTTTTCAAGCTCTTCAACATAACTAGACATTTCGGGATCATTCGTCACTGCAATATGGATGCGTTCTCTCCAATCATCTGCAGCTTTGTTTAATTCAGCATGAAAAGTTTCGACTCCTGTTACCAACTCGAGTCGTGAAAGAAGGGACCTGGTAGCTTCCGGATTCGGAGGTCCAGGAACATAATGGGGCACTGAGACACGAAGAGATATTATCGGGATACCTTCCTTATCAAGGTGATCATGCAGCACTCCTACAAGGCCAGTTGGCCCCTCGTATGAAGGTTTGCCGAGCCCAAGCCGATCAGCAATCAAGGAATTAGATGCGCTTCCGACTACACCTAAAGGTCTAGTATGAGGGGCCATACCTGCCATTGCCCCAATCGTTATAACCATCTCCACATCCATGAGCCGAGCTACCTCTGTGAGCGACTCAGAGAACGTCTTCCAACGTAAATGTGGTTCTATCCCAGATAACAAAAGCAAATCATGGTTGCCGGAAGGGCATGGAGCACCCCACATTTTGTTTGATGGCCATTCAATCTCACGACCATTCTCGCCCAAGCGAACAAAGGGTCGCTCTTCTTGAAAATTAAAAAATGATTCAGGCTCGATTTCTGCGACGAGCGACGCATCATGTTTGGCTATAAGAAGATCCACTCCGGCAGTAGCGGCTTCAGCAGCATCAAACAGGCCTTTAAGAGCGACCACAAGAATTGGCCGGTTCATTTCCCTCTTATCAATCCATCTCAGCTCTTCCATATACTGAGCCTTACACAAAAAGAGATATAAGAAAGAACCGAACTAAAATATTTGAAGAGGATGGCTGAATCTATTTTCGGGACATTCCGGCAACATAAAACTGAAAGATCATGGAAACTAACGTTCAATCAAACATAGTAATCGCTGGAACCTCCCATCTCACGAAGAAGCCTCAGGATTCGCCGCTTAATGTCATTGAACTCATGTGTGAAGCTACGCAACAAGCTGCTGAGGACGCTGGCAACGACGCAATACTATCTACCGTTGATCAAATCATAGTTCCTCAAGGCACATGGACCATAAGTAATCCTGGTGGCCTTGTAGCACAACATTTAGGTATACCTGCGAAAAGCATCACATATAACATAGGAATTCTCCAAAGCTCCCTCATAAAGCGAGCCATAGAAGACGTCAGCGCATCTAAATCTCGTTGCACCCTTATCGTAGGTGGCGAGGCAAAGAATTATGAGCGAAACGCTTCAGAATCGCTCAATGCCATACCGACTCTCTCAGATAGCACAAAGCAAGAATCTCCTGATTTCATTCAACCTTCTGAGCTCCCAATTTCACGATACGAAATAGAAATGGGGTTAATTAGGGCATCAGACCAATACGCGCTCATTGAAAACTCATACGCAAACGCACACAAATTAACACGCCAAAGCCACCAAGAGTTAATAAATAAAGAATGGCAAGAAATGGCAAGAATAGCTGACTCAATTCCATCTTCATGGGTTCGCGATGCTCACGATCACCTAAAGGAGAAAGGTTGGGGGCGTACCATCGCAACACCGTATAAATTGCATCACGTCACTCAATGGAACGTGAATCAAGCATCAGCAATCCTTATCACAACAGAAGACATTGCAGAAACCTACTCAAACAGCTTTGATGGGTTTATCTTCCCCAATGCACTTATCGAATCAAATGCAGTAACTCCCGTAACGGAGAGAAGTCAACTCCATCAGTGCAGCGGGCTTGATCAGATAAAGGTCGAGTACGTTCGCCTAACCGGAAAGAAACCATCTGAAAGCCAATTTCACGAGCTTTACAGTTGCTTTCCCATAGCAGTTAGGCTCCAGCGAGAAGCATTTGAGTTAGGCAAACGTCCCGGCACCATCACTGGAGGTATGACCTTTGCGGGGGGCCCTTATAACAATTTTATGCTGCAAGGACTGTCCCAGTTAACCAAACAAGTTCGTGAGAGCCAGACTACTGGAGTCATCACTTCAGTCTCCGGCATGCTAACCAAACAAGGACTCATTTCATTGTCTGCCCAACAACCACCCTCAGGAATTTATCTCAGCGATATTTCTGATAAAACCCAATCTGGAACTGACACAATCCAGATAGAACCTGAAATGTACGGAAATGCAAAAGTTGTATCATCAACTGTGTCATACAGTGCAAGTGCTCCAAAGGTTTATGTACTTGCTGAGAATCCCGATACACAACGCCGGCTTCTCGTCTCTGACTCGGATACTGTCATTGAAGAGTTTCTGAAAAGCCATAAGATTGGGGAAACAATCCAAATAAGTCAAGAAGGTTCTATTCATCTCTGAGCACTATCGGTGGGGGTGGGCCATTGACAGCCCACCCCCTAAAGCGGTGGCAGTTTTCCAGGAGACGAACGTGCCCACTGTGGTCCTTAAATCGTATGAAGTGGTGGATGCCCGACACATTTCTGTTTTTATGTGGCTTTAGCTAAATACGTTTAAATGTGTAAAACTCAAAAAGAAAACACCAGAATTTCTAGGAGCATAAATGCAGTTAAGGAACCTCGTAGACCCAAAATCAACAGTTGTTGTAACGATGGAGGTGCAAGAGGGAATCATTGGCGAATCTTCTGCCTTCATCGATTTACATCAAGCTGCAGTTTCCTCTGGTGTCTTATCGAAGGGCCCGCAACTTTGTCAGGCCGCTCGTCGTATGGGGATACCGGTCATCCATGCAACTGCGGTTAACAGAAGCGATTCCCGTGGCACAGTTACAAATTGTAGAATGCTTGCAGCTTCGAAAGAGATGCATGGACGAGGGTCTGGAATTATCGAAGGCACAGAAGGCGCTCAAATAGTTAGCGAATTTGGGCCTGAACCAGAGGACATTACCATTTCACGATTACATGGTTTGACTCCTTTTACATCAACCTCTCTTGACCAAACAATACGCAACTTAGGTTCAACTACTGTGATTCCTATCGGTGTGTCAATCAATATTGGAATCTTAGGGCTCGTTCTCTCAGCAGTTGATTTGGGATACCAAGTAGTTGTTCCTACTGATGCTGTTGCTGGAGTCCCGATTGAGTATGGGGAAAAGGTTCTCGAGGGAACCTTGTCGTTGTTATCAACACTTACAACAACCGAAGAAATTATCTCGAGTTGGGGATAAAAACGTAAAGAGCCGAGCCCGTAGGCCCGGCTCTTTGATACGTTCAGTTGAACGATTTCAGCTTTAGCTGACGAATGAACGTCGGCGTGTGCTGAGAACAATCATTGCTCCACCAGCGAGCACTGCTGCTCCGATGATAGCGACCATTGCTGACTCTGAACCTGAGTTAGGAAGGATTGGAGCTCCTACACCAACACAGTATCCTCCACCTTGTTCGGTGAATCCAGCGCCACCGCCAATACCGATACACATTCCCCCTTCAGGGACTGTGAAGGTAGCAGTTACTGAAAATGTTCCATCTGCGCCTGCAGAAGCAATTGTTAGCGATGCAGTATCACATGCCTCGGCTCCACCAGCGGCGAGAGCCTCGTATGAGTTAACGTTGCAAGGAACAAGTGCAAGTGCACCTGCTATCCAGCCTGAACCGGTGATTGTAAATTCATACTCTCCAGCCGCTTCAACAAAAGCAGGATCAGCTTGTGCTAGTGGAACATCTTGTGCTTGAGCAGCTGGTGCCAATGCAAGCATTGCAACCAGTGCTACAGCAAAAGCTGAAACTAGTAATTTAATTTTTTTCATGAAAAATTTCCCTCTCATCATGTACGGCAATACGTTTTTGCCGCATGAAAGTTTGTCATGTGCCATATGGCACATCTGTAACGGTAGCCGTGTTTAAGGCAATTTTCCATTATTTGACCAATATCGGGTCAAATTACCTGCAAAATTAACGCTAAAGCTCACTTCCAAGCCCAGACAGGCTCTTCAATATGATCTGTTCTCATAAAGTTTCCCAGTAATGCGACTTCTTTGAACTGAAGTAATAAAGCCGCTGTAGGAGCGTGAATAAGACGATTTCTGATCGGCAACTGCAGCACCTTCAGGTCGCTTTCTTCAATTGAGACCCATTTCGGGCTGTCAGCTCTGAATAGCTCCTTGAGGTTAATGATAAATATCTCCTCAACCTCATCAGGTTCAGCTTCTAAAGAGGATAAATCATTTACCCATAAGACCACTGGGGTAATCGAAAAGCCTGACCGTGTCTCATATTCATCAAGGCATCCCAATATCTGATCTTTTGAGACGGTAATCCCTATTTCCTCATTAATTTCGCGTAGTACTGTTTCCTCCAGCGTTTCCCCAGGGTCAATTCTTCCTCCAGGCAAGGCGTACTGGTAGCTGTGATTTCGTAACCCTTTTCCACGTCTTGTAAGAATAAACCCGGCTTCTCCCTTATCGTTTTCAACCACAATGATCCCCACAGAAGCCTTCCGAAGAGCGTTGTTAGTTGAATCAATTTTGTTATGGGCCGAAAGGTTATCGGCAATGGTTTGCTTTAAAGCGCCTGCAAATGTTGTGTCAGGTACGCTTGATGGATCACTCAGCGTGCTTTCCATTCAGGTGAACGCTTCTCAACAAAAGCGAGTGGCCCCTCTTTAGCATCTTCACTTATAGCGACGGGTTTAAATAGTTCAACGGCGATACGTATACCTTCGTCATCATTTACCATCGCTCCCTCCAAAACAGCTTTTCTTGTGGCTCGGACAGCGAGCGGGGCATTGCTATTTATGCGTTCGGCCAGACTGATAGCTTCGTTGATTGCTTCACCCTGTTCACACAAAATATTCACCAAACCATGTTGGTATGCCCGCTCAGCAGTTATTGTGTCTCCGGTCAATGCCATCTCCATAGCAATATTTTGTGGGACTCTTTTCGGTAGCCTTGTTGTGCCACCGGCCATCGCGACAAGGGATCGCTTAACCTCTGGAAGGCCAAAAGCGGCATCAGGAGATGCGACGACAAGATCACATGCAAGAACTAATTCGCAGCCTCCCGCAACTGCTGGTCCTTCAACGGCTGCAATAACAGGTTTTGTTCTCTCCAACGTTACAAAGCCTCCAAATCCCCCTCGGCTTGTGCCTAGATTCGCTTTTCCCGATGCGACAGCTTTGAGGTCAGCACCTGCGCAGAAGACAGGGCCGTTGCCAGTAAGAATACCAACCCACACATCGTCGTCAGCCTCGAGTTTATCTATGGCTTCTTCAAGGGCTTGTGCTAACTCTCCTGAAACAGCATTTCGCGCTTCAGGTCTATTTAATGTAATGACGGCAGTCCGCCCTCTTTTCTCATATTCAACAATCATGACCTAGACCATAGTTCACATACCAAAGGTCATCACAACTTCCCTTAAAACCAACCACGTTCGATACGTGCACAAGCGGGTAGTGCTGGTACTGTCAAAGCATGGTCATCGGTAAATGGCGTAGACGCAAGAAGAGCAAGAATTATTACGCGTATTCTGCATGGGATGGAACACAAACGGGTTTCGATCTGTCTGCTGATGACATCATGTCGGAAATTGCTGATGACCTCATGTTTGACGGGGATATCAATTCCGCACTACGCAGGTTAATGCAATCAGGTTTTGACATGGACGGTGAACGAATTCAGGGCCTGCGAGATATGTTGAATGAACTTCGTGAACAACGACAAGAACGTCTTGAAAACTATGACCTCGGTGGAGTCTATGACGAAGTATCGGAAAGCCTCAATAACGTTGTTGATACTGAAAGACAATCGTTAGATGATCTCCTTCAAGAAGCAACCGAATCAGGAGATGAGCGAAGAAGCAAAATAACTGAAGAGGCCGTCACCCAACGGAATTTAGAACTTGACATGATGCCAGAAGATTTAGCGGGAAAAGTTCGCGATCTACAAAACTACGAATTCACATCCTCAGAAGCTCGTCAACAATTTGATGACCTTATGGACAAGCTTAAAGAGCAACTCATGCAACGATATTTGGATCAGCTTTCAGACGATATGCAGAATATGGGTTCTGAAGATATGGGCAGGCTCAAAGACATGATGTCTTCACTAAATGAAATGCTTGAACAACGCGCTCAAGGTGAAGAACCAGATTTCGATTCCTTTATGGAAGAATTCGGAGATTTTTTCCCAGAGAATCCTTCAACGCTCGATGAATTACTAGAAGTTATGGCCCAACGAATGGCAGCTGCACAAGCAATGATGAATTCCATGACACCTGAACAACAACAGCAACTCCAGCAGTTAAATGATCAACTTCTAGAAGATATGGATTTGCAATGGCAAATGGATCAATTAAGCCAAAACTTGCAAGAAGCCTTCCCAGATCTTGGCTGGGAGCAATCATATGAATTTTCAGGAGAAGAACAAATTTCATTAGAGAATGCACAAAATATTTTTGAAGATCTCGCTGACATAGACTCTCTTGAGCGAATGCTCTCATCGGTGAATAATCCATCGCAACTCGCTGAGGTAGATATTGAACGAGCCCGAGAACTCCTTGGAGATGATGTAGCCAATAGCCTTGATCAACTGTCTGAGATAGCTCAAGAATTAGAGAAGGCTGGTTACGTCGAAAGCAAAGATGGACGATTCGAATTAACGCCCCGTGCTATGCGAAAGATAGGACAACAAGCCTTGTCTGATCTATTTAAAAAGTTAAGCAAAGACCATCTTGGGTCACATGATCTCCAACATGAGGGCATAGGCCACGAACGAGACTTTTCAACTAAGCCATACGAATTTGGAGACCCGTTTAATTTAGATATTCAACGAACCGTTCGTAATGCAATCAAACGAACTGGCGGAGGGACGCCCATACAGTTGTCGCCTGACGATTTTGAAATAGAACGAACTGAAAGCCTTGTCCGTTCAAGCACTGTGCTCATGCTTGACCTCTCAAACTCTATGGCGTGGACCGGTAGGCTACTCCCGGCAAAAAAAGTAGCATTGGCTCTTCAATCTCTCATCACGATGCAATACCCACGAGACTATTTAGGGATTGTAGGATTCCATCTCCTTGCTCGCGAAATTGACATACACGAACTGCCAGAAGTCACCACTGGTTACATGCAAGGAACAAATATGCAACATGCGTTGATGCTTGCCCGCCAAATGTTAGCGAAACAAACCGGAACAAAACAGATCATCATGGTCACTGATGGGGAGCCAACTGCTCATATCGACAGAAATGGAAATCCATATTTTGATTACCCGCCGTCACAATTTACGATCGACCGAACCCTTGCTGAAGTGATGGCTTGCACGAAGGATGGGATTCGGATCAACACATTCATGCTTGACCCGGAACCTGCCCTGAGTCGGTTCATTGAAAAGATTACAGAAATGAACGGCGGGCGTGCTTTCTTCACAAACAGAGATAATCTCGGCGACTATTTACTTGTTGATTTCGTTGAACACAGACGAAAAATCATCACATCGCGCTAAAAATTGTAGATTTCGTCGAAAAGGTAAATTATTTGGATCTTTTCTGTAAAGGACTTGCTTTTTAGAAGCCTGACCTGCTTAAATAACATTAATGTAATTACAAGCTTGAGTTTTGGGCTTTTAAACGCGCCAAGTTGGTGCGAGCAGTATAGCTGCGGTGTAACTGGAGGGTTGATACGTGGTCGAAGAAGATTCGATTGCTGAGGGATGGCAAGACTTTGCTAACTGCCTTGGTGTTGACCCAGACTTGTTTTTTCCTGAACGGGGAGCATCCACACGAGAAGCCAAAGAAGTGTGTCGGGGATGCGTTGTACGTGGCGATTGCCTTGAGTACGCATTACAAAACAGCGAGAAATTTGGTATCTGGGGCGGTATGAGTGAACGTGAACGCCGCCGAATTAGAAGACAACGTGCTCTCGAACGGCAAGCTTCTCAACAAGAGGCAATTATCCAGATCGTGCCCGACTCAAAAGCTATCAGCTAATCAAAATATCTGATCAGGTGAAGAGCGCCGAACCCGCAAGCATTGCATCTACTTTTCGTTGTTTACGAATCTTTCTGCGTTGACGTTCT
>CETI01019450.1_pt1 | contig 10044 bp, 9 predicted proteins | sample 361441 | NCBI WGS metagenome assembly CETI01 (sample SAMEA2622478, study PRJEB7988) | marine metagenome | biome: marine biome (ENVO:00000447); feature: deep chlorophyll maximum layer (ENVO:xxxxxxxx); material: "saline water (ENVO:00002010), including plankton (ENVO:xxxxxxxx)" | depth 90 m | reverse complement strand
AAATTATAAAAATAATTAAAAAATCAAAAGATCCAAAAATAGCTGCAACAGCTCTTTGTAAAAAAACATGGAAATCAGGTCCCGTAGAAGCAATTCTTAAAAAAGTAGGAAGTGACGCATGTAAGCCAAAAGGTATAGGCAAAGATTTAGGTTTAAAAGGTAAGAAGTACAAATTATCTCCAGATCAGGCAAAAGCTATACTCGAATTAAGATTAGGCAGACTTACAGGTTTAGAGCAAGATAATTTAAGTAAGGAATTTTCTGAAATAGTTGAGAAAATTCTTGGACTGCAAAAAATTCTTGATGATAAAGAAACTTTAAAAGATTTAATGATTAGTGAGCTTGCGGAGGTTAAGAATACTTTTGGAGATGAGAGAAAGACGCTTATAAATGATACAAGAAGAGGTATAACAAACGAGGATTTAATTCCTGAAGAGACTAGGGTACTAACTGTTTCAAGAAGTGGATATGCTAAAACTCAACCCCTTGATGAATATAGAGAGCAAAGAAGAGGCGGCCAAGGCAAGGCAGCTGCTTCTGTAAAGGAAGAAGATCTTATACAAAATCTTTATGTTTTGAGTAGCCATGTTCAAATACTTTGCTTTACGACCAAAGGGAAAGTTTTTTGGTTAAAGGTGTATGAAATACCAGTTGCGTCAAGAACTTCAAAAGGACGACCTCTAGTTAACATGCTCAATTTAGATGACGATGAGAGAGTAAGTGACATTTTACCTGTTGAGGAGTTTTCAGATGATAAGTACGTTTTCATGGCAACAAAAAAAGGAATTACTAAAAAAACAAATTTGAGTCATTTCGCTAGAAAGTGGAAATCAGGAATAAAAGCAATAAATTTAGATGAAGATGATAGGTTGATTGGAACTGCTATTACAGATGGCACCAATGAAATCTTACTAGCATCTTCTGCAGGAAAATTAATTAGATTTAGCGAATCAAAAGTAAGAGCAATGGGAAGAGCAGCTAGAGGCGTCAAAGGTATTAAGTTAAAAAAAGATCAAAGATTAATTTCTCTTAATGTAGCAAATGATTCTAAAACTGTATTATGTGTTTCTGAGAATGGCTATGGCAAAAAGACACAATTAGATGATTTTCCTATTCACAATCGAGGAGGGCAAGGAGTAATATCAATTAAAACAAGTGACAGAAATGGTCAGATGGTTGCTGCAACTTTAGTTGAAGAAGAGGATGGGATAATGCTGATAAGCGACAAAGGAACAATGATTCGAACTAATGTATCTCAGATACCAACCTTAAGCAGAAATACACAAGGAGTAAAAATTATTACACCAAAAGACGGTGAAAAATTGACTGAGTGTGTCACGATACCTAACGAAGAAGACGAAGAAGATTAACAATGAGAAAATGGAATTTCTGTGCAGGCCCCGCAGTAATTTCTGAAGAAGTTCTTAAAGAAGTTCAATCCGAAATATTAGAATTTAGTGAATCAGGAATGTCTGTGATGGAAATGAGTCATAGATCAGACATATATTCTGAAGTTGCCTTCAATGCAAAAAAAGATTTCATTAATCTTTTAAAAATTCCAAATGAGTATGATGTTCTATTTCTTCAAGGTGGAGCTACTCATCAATTTTCAATGATTGCTTATAATTATAAACATTTAAGTGGTACAGCAGATTATGTAACAACAGGCTCTTGGTCTACAAAGGCTTTTAATGAAGCATCAAAAATTTTTGATTCAAATGAAATTTTTAGATCAGATGAAGGTATTTGTACAAAAGTACCCAATATAGAGGAATTAAAATTATCAAAAAACGCTGCTTATTTGCATTATTGTCCTAATGAAACAATTGAAGGAGTAGCATTTCATGAGACTCCAAAAATAGATACTTCTTTAATTGCAGACATGTCTTCTGTTATTTTAAGTCAACCATTAGACGTAAATAAATTTTCAATTATTTATGCGGGTGCACAAAAAAATATAGGTCCCGCAGGACTAACTATTGTAATTATTAATAAAGAATTTATGGAAATGGGTAATACGAATTTACCTAATATTTTGAAATATTCTGAACATGCAAAATCTAATTCTATGTTGAACACTCCACCAACTTTTTCATGGTATCTTGCTGGCAAAGTTTTTAAGTGGATGCTTAGTCTTGGAGGCTTAGATTATTTTGAAATACAAAACAAATTAAAAGCATCTATGCTTTACGATTTTATTGATAATTCAGATTTTTACATGAATAAAATAGATGCTAAAAGCAGATCAATCATGAATGTTCCTTTTATCCTTAAAAAACCAATATATGAAGAAAAATTCTTAAGTGAAGCATCAAATAATGGTTTTTTAAATTTAAAAGGACATCGTTCAGTTGGAGGAATGAGAGCGAGCATATATAATGCTATGCCCTTAGAGGGAGTAAAAGAGTTAATAAAATTTATGGATTACTTCAAATCTAAAAATGGGTGATTTATGGCAAAGGATGATCTTAAAAATTTAAGAAGTAAAATTGATAAAATTGATCAACAGTTATATGCATTGATTCAAAAAAGAGCTTCTCATGCAGTTGCTATAGGAAATATTAAATCTAAAGTCAGTCCATCATCATCTTTTTATAAACCTGCAAGAGAAACTAAGATTTTAAGAAATATAATCAAAGCTAATGAGAAAGGCTTATTACCTGATGCAAAGATTAGAACCATCTTTAAAGAGCTTATTTCTGGATGCTTGTCATTAGAAGAGGTACTTAAGGTTGCATATTTAGGACCGGAAGGTACGCACTCCGAAGCTGCAGTTCATAATCAATTTGGTTCTCAGGTCATTAGAATACCTTCTTCAACTATTGATGATGTCTTCTATCAGGTCATGCAAGATGAGGTTAATATCGGAGTTGTGCCTGTTGAAAATTCTTCTGAGGGAGTTATAAATACAACATTAAACTGCCTTGCTGATAGTGAAGATATAAATATCATAGGTGAGATTTATTTGGACATAGAGCACCAATTAGCTGCTGGCAATAAGTTCAATATTGATGAGGCTTTTGCAATTGCATCTCATCCACAAGCTTTAGGGCAATGTTCAAAATGGATTGAAAGAAATATGGGTAACATAAAGCGTTTAGAAATGCCTAGTTCAGCGGTTGCTGCCAAGTACGCAAAAGAGAATAAAAATATATTATGTATTGTAAATTCAATGGCTATACAAAATTATAAGTTAAAGTTGGTTAAGAAAAATATCCAAGATTATTCAGAAAATAAAACTAGATTCCTAGTAATTGGTAAGAATGAAGTTGGTAAGACTGGAAAAGATAAGAGTTCTTTTTTAATCCAAACACCAAACAAGCCAGGATCATTAATGTCAGTTTTAAAACCGTTTGAAAAAAGAAAAATAAATCTATCGAAGATAGAAACAAGACCATCGCGTGGGAATATAAATTCACATGATTTTTTTATTGATTGTGAAGGTCACATTAAAGATAAAAAGTTAGATCTAGCAATAAAAGACATAATTAATGCAGGGGCGATTGTAAGAAATTTTGGTTCATACCCAGAGTACATATGAATTTTAATGTTGAAAATATTTTAGTTGTTGGTTTAGGAATGATTGGTTCTTCCATAGCTTTCGCTGCTAAATCCAAAGGCATAAATGTAAATGGATTTGATTTAAATGATGATGTTTTAAAAAAAGCTATTGATGAGAATATTATTGATTCAACTATTGAATCAATTGAAGAAATTAATACAAATCAAATTGATTTAATAATATTAGCTGTACCACCAAAACAAACCTTAGAACTGTTTAATAAACTTGATTACTTATGGAACTCAAAAATAACTATCACTGATACTTCAAGTGTAAAGAATCATCTAAAACTTGAGGGCGTAAATAATATTGTTTTATCTCATCCGATCGCAGGATCCGACAAGTCTGGAATAGATGCTTTAGACAAAAATTTATTCATAGAAAAAAAGAATATACTCTGTAATCCTTTTGATGCAAAAGAAGACCATCTAAAAAGAGTGGAAAATTTTTGGGTAAATGCTCTAAACATGAGGGTAGAGATAATGACAGTCGCAGAACATGATCTTATTTTTGCAATGACGAGCCATCTTCCTCATTTAGTTTCTTATGCATTAATTGATTCAATAAGAACATCAAATTTAAGCGTTAAAGATAATTCTGGAGGAGGATTAAAAGAATTTCTTAGACTAAGTGGTTCAAATGCGGAAATGTGGAGAGATATTTTCATGTTAAATAGAGTTGATTTAATTAAAGCACTTGCTGGCATGCAAGTGTCACTAAATAATTTGCTTGAGTTAATGACTGAAACAAAACAAATTCCTGATATATTTTCTCATGATGAAATGCTCAAAAATGAGCTTAAGGAAATAAAGTCATTCAAAGAAGATAAATTTTGAATCTAGAATCAAAACCAACAAAACATTTAGATGGAGAGATAATTTGTCCTGGAGATAAATCCATTTCACAAAGAATTCTTATAATCGGGTCATTATTAAATTGTGATATGGAAATAGAGGGCTTTTTAGATGCATATGATCCTAATTCGACTTTAAACGCACTAAATAATATCGGTGCATTAATTAAAAAAAATAATGATAGTGTAATTCTCACTAAAAGACCTAATTCGTTTATAAATGCTTCAGAAGATTTAGATCTTGGAAATTCAGGCACCGGCATTCGTCTTATGCTTGGTTTGGTTTCTGGACTTGGAATTAGCGCTAATTTTATTGGGGACTCCTCATTATCAAAAAGACCAATGTCACGTGTGATAGACCCATTAAGTGAGATGGGAGCCAACATAAAAAGTCATAATGGAAAATTGCCAATTAGTGTTTCAAAGTCGAATATTATTAATTCCTATTCATATAAGTTACCCGTTGCTAGTGCGCAGGTAAAATCATGCCTTCTTCTTGCCGCAATTGCATCAAAGAATGATATTAATTTAATTGAGCCTAAAATTACTAGGAATCACACTGAAAGGATGATTGAGTATTTTGGAGGAATTATAAGTTACGGAGACGCTTCAAAAATAGGAAATGTTGAACTAAATTATTGTGAACTTCAGCCAAAAAGTAACTATAAAGTTGTTGGAGATTTTTCATCAGCTTCATTTATTATTATTGCCACATTAATTTCCTATGATTCAGAAGTATTGATTAAGAATGTTGGATTAAATGAAACTAGATCTGGTCTATTGAGTGTTCTACAAATGATGGGGGCTGAAATTCAAATAATTCGTAGTAAAGAAGTATGCAATGAAATGGTAGGGGATATTTTGGTTAAATCTTCAAATTTAGTAGGAATTGAGGTTCCAAATTCAATTATCCCAAATATTATTGATGAAATACCAATATTAAGCATTGCAGCAATTTTTGCTGATGGGGAAACTATTATAAAGAACGCATCTGAACTAAAAGTGAAAGAGTCTGACAGATTAAGCGCCATTTCAAATGGATTAGACAAACTTAACATAAGTCATGAACTTTTTGATGATGGCTTATCTATTCATGGAAACAACAATATATTAGAGAGTTCAGAAGCAATTAACTCACATGGAGATCATAGAATTGCTATGAGCTTCCTGATTGCAGGCGCTAGATCTAAAAACGGTCTTGTAGTTAAAAATTGTGGGAATATTAAAACATCTTTCCCTTCCTTCAAAGATATAATGAATTCAATAGGTATGAAAATAGATGAAAAGAATTAATGTTATAGCAATTGATGGTCCTGCCGCTTCAGGTAAAGGATCTTTGGCAATAAGCATTGCAAACAAGTTTTCTTTAAAACTTCTTGATAGTGGCTCTCTTTATAGATTATTTGCAATGTTTGAAAGAAAAAAAACAGATTACAGCGAGATTACTAGTATTATTAAGAATCGAGTTGAATTTAAACTAACCAAAGATCACCAAAAGATAATCCTAGATAAAAATGTTGATATTACTAATGATCTTAAGTCTGAAGAAATTGCCAAATCTGCCTCTATGTTAAGTTCTCAAAAAGAGGTAAGGGAGAACTTATTTAACTTGCAAAGAGAATTTTATGATGGCTCTGGATTAGTTGCTGATGGAAGAGATATGGGAACAGTCGTTTTTAAAGATGCAAAATTAAAAATTTTTCTCACAGCGTCTGCAAAAGTCAGAGCAAAAAGACGTTATTTAGAGTTGCAGAATCGTAAACAAGAAGTTAATATGCCCGCTCTAATTGATGATATCAATGAAAGGGATTTAAGTGATAGCACAAGAGTACTATCACCTCTACTGCCAGCAGATGATGCTCATATAATTGACTCATCAGATATGTCATTAGATGATGTGTTCAGCTATGCTGAAAATTTAATAAGGAAGGAATTTATATAAATGTCAGAATCTTTTTCAAATTTACTTGATGAAAGCTTAAGCACTCTCGATATGCAACCAGGCTCAATTGTTTCTGGTGTTGTCCTAGATGTTGATAAAGATTGGGTTACTGTTCATGTGGGCTTAAAGTCTGAAGGAGTAATCTCTCTTGATGAATTTAGAAACAATGAAGGTACCATAGATATTGAAGTTGGAGACGAGATTGAAGTGGCTCTTGAAGCAGTTGAAGATGGATATGGCGAAACAAGAATTTCAAGAGAAAAAGCTAGAAAAATTTCTACGTGGAAAATGCTTGAAGAGGCACTTGAAACTGGAGAATTTGTTACAGGAAGAATACATAACAGAGTTAAAGGCGGATTTTCTGTTGAAGTAGATGTAGTAAAAGCTTTTCTTCCAGGATCATTGGTTGATGTGCGTCCTGTAAAGGAAGCACCAGATATAGAAAATACAGTTCAAGACTTCAAAGTTATTAAGCTTGACTACAAAAGAAACAACGTAGTTTTATCTAGAAAAGCAGTTCTAGAAAAAAATAATTCAGAGGTTAAAGTTGAACTCTTAAAAAATCTTGAAGAAGGTCAAATCGTTAAAGGTGTTGTAAAAAATATTACAGATTACGGTGCGTTTGTAGATTTAGGCGGTTTAGATGGATTGTTACATATCACAGATATTTCATGGTCAAGGGTTACTGATCCTTCAGAACATTTAAACTTAGGTGAAGAAATTGATGTTAAGGTTCTAAGTTTTGATAAAGAAAAACTTAGGGTATCTCTGGGTATAAAGCAGATTCATAATGATCCATGGGAAAACGTAGAATCTAATTATTCTGTGGGAGGTATATATGAAGCAGAAGTTTCAAATATCACTGATTATGGATGCTTTGCTCAACTTGAAGAGGGCATAGAGGGCCTCATTCATCTTTCAGAGTTAGATTGGACCAGTAAAAATATACATCCCTCTAAAGTAGTAGAGATGGAAGAACAAATAAAAGTTATGATTCTTGAGATAGATCATGACAAAAGAAGAATATCTCTAGGTCTTAAACAAACTAAATCTAATCCATGGACAGAGTTTGCCAATAAATACGGTATTGGAGACAAAGTAGAAGGTAATATTAAATCAATAACAGATTTTGGAATTTTTGTTGGTCTTGAGGGAGATATTGATGGATTAATACATCTTTCTGACATCTCTGAAGATGAGGATCCAAAAAAAGCATTAGAGGAATATAAAAAAGATCAAAAATTGCAATGTATTGTCTTTGCAATTGATGCTGAAAGAGAAAGAATTTCATTAAAATTGAGTGAATAAGAAAAAGAAAGAAACTTTTACCCGTTCAGATATAGAAACATCTTTAAGAAAAGAATTTCCAAATTTAACTAAATCAGAAATTACTTCTGCTATAAATATAATTTTAGAGTCAATAACTGAAGCAGTAGCGTTAGATGAAAAAGTTGAAATAAGAGGTTTTGGAACTTTTTCAAAAAAATTAATCAGACCAAGAAGATTCACAAATCCAAAAACAAAAGAGGTCTCTTATTTAGGCGAGACTGCAATAATGCACTTTAAACCCTCAAAATCACTAATAAAAAAATGATTATAGTAGCAATTGATGAAACAGCTTTTGATAGAGCATCAGAAATAATCGATTGCCTTGATTCAAAAAAATGTATGGTAAAAATTGGAAGCGTTTCTTTTAATTCAATGGGGCACAAAATTATTAGGCTAGCTGCTGAAAAAGGATTTGAGATATTTCTAGATCTTAAATTTCATGACATTCCAAACACAGTAAAAAAATCTATAAAAGGCCTATCATCTCTTCCGATTAAAATGCTCACAATTCATACTTCTGGTGGTAAGGACATGATGAAAGCTGCAATGGAGGCGGCTTTAGGAACTCAAATAAAAGTCTTTGGCGTCACTGCTTTAACTAGCCTAAATAATGATGACACAAATCAGATTTTTCAAAGATCAACTTCAGAGCAAGTAAATGCTATGCTAGATTTAGCAGAAGAAGCTGGAATAGATGGAGTTGTGTGCTCACCTCATGAACTAGAACTAGTTAGTAAAAGAAATTTGTTATCGATAACACCAGGTATTAGACTTCAAGAATCAAATGATGACCAAAAGAGGGTTATGACTCCAAAAAAAGCTATTGATCTTGGTGCAGATTATCTTGTTATTGGAAGACCAATAACAGGTGCCAAAAACATAAGTGAAATATTAGATAAAATTAATCGAAGTATATTGTGAGCAAAAAGATGTCTGACAATTACTTTTATGAAAATAATATTTTGCGATATGAATTCCTTAATGATGAATTTACAAATGATCTGTATCAAGAGTTTGACCTTAAAGGAAACAAACTTGGCCTAGATTCAAAAATAGAGGATCTATTAAGTGGAGAAATAGTTAACTTCACTGAGAACAAAGCTGCATTACATCCTAAATATAGAAAAAATAATGGTTATATCGAGGAAGCTAATCAACGCCAGCATATGGGTGTTAATGATGATGCATTAAATAACTTTTTTGATATAAATCTTCACTCTGCAGAGGCTGTTGTCGTCATTGGAATTGGTGGATCATACGAAGGACCAAAGCTGCTAATTGAAAGTTTAGGTTGGGAAGAAACGCAAGGACAGATTTTATTTATAACTGGATCAGATAAAACAGAATTCAATGAAAAATTAAAAAATTTAAATCCAAAAACAACTCAATTTATCGTTTCTTCAAAGTCATTTACAACAGATGAAACAATTAAGACACTAAAAGATGCAATTCATTGGTCTGGAGATACAAATAACTTTTTAGCTATCACCGCAAATAAAGCAGAGGCTCAGAAATTTAATATCAAAAATATTGCTGAGTTTGATGATGCCATAGGTGGAAGATACTCGATATGGTCTAAGATATCTTTTCCGGCTTATCTTTACATGCCATTAGATCATAAAAATTCTTTTATAAATTTTTGTCTAGGCGGATCTCTCGCAGATCATTATTTATCTGAAGTTGAAGAATATAAAAAATTTGTAAAGATGTTAGCCTACTCGGATATTTGGTTTCATAACGTAAAAGAAAAAACTACAAGAGCAATTTTATCCTATGATTGGAAGCTTAGATCTCTACCTAACTATTTTCAACAACTTGAGATGGAATCACTTGGAAAAAGGCCCAATAAAAATTCTGAATTTAAAAAAACTGGTCAAGTTATCTTTGGTGGATATGGGCCAACAGCTCAACATTCTTATTTTCAATTATTACATCAAGGAACGCAAAATGTCTGCGCGGATATAATTTTAAATAAAAACAAAAGTTTCGGTAATCTTGCATATTCTCAAGGTATAACACAAGCAGGGCTTCTTTCCAAAGGAGCTGAGGTTTTACTTCGAGATGAAGAAAAAATTAATGGCAATGTTCCAGTCAACCTTTTTATTTTTGATGGCATTGATGCAAAAAAATTAGGTTTTTTAATTGCAACATGGGAGCATAGAGTTTTCATAACATCAGTGATGCTTCAAATTAACCCTTTTGATCAATTTGGTGTAAATGCTGGCAAGATTTATACTAATAAATATATAGCTGATAAAGATTAAAATCAAAACTATATTTCGCTATGTCTATTAATTTAAAGAAAGTACCGAATACGCCTGGAGTTTATAAATTTTTCAATAATCATGAAATTATTTA
>CETI01028576.1_pt1 | contig 10074 bp, 15 predicted proteins | sample 361441 | NCBI WGS metagenome assembly CETI01 (sample SAMEA2622478, study PRJEB7988) | marine metagenome | biome: marine biome (ENVO:00000447); feature: deep chlorophyll maximum layer (ENVO:xxxxxxxx); material: "saline water (ENVO:00002010), including plankton (ENVO:xxxxxxxx)" | depth 90 m | reverse complement strand
GGATCTTCTGATATTTTATTAAACACACTGATATGCGTTAGCATCAATCCCATACCTACGTGTTTTACTTGCTGTATGCCTTCATCAGCTTCTTCCGTATATAATGGCCCGACATAATCATCTGTTTCTATGTAGGCACATGGTACAGGCGGTATAGACTTACGTGTTACGTTTGCAGCAACTACGGGAACGTTATCTTTAATAAACCAGTCTAAGGCGAAAGGCGGGAAACCTTGATCGCTGTCCACCCAGTAAATGTAATCTGCTTTTTGTTCCCATGCATTCGCAACGATTTCATGGCGGTTCATTACCAGGTTTGAAGATCGTGCATGATAAATTTCAATTTCGCCTTTGTAATCGCGCATGGTGCGGGCAATGGATAACATACACATAGCCGTAACCGTTCCATTAGTCGGGATACCGATAAGGATGCGTGGATGTTTTTTCTTATTTGTATTTGTTTTTTTCTTACTCATAATCGACCAGGCCATGTTCTGAAAGCTGCGTTATCAGGATCGTTACACCATTCTTTAATCCATGATTTCGGAATATTTTTATATCCTTCACGCCTCATTTTAATCAGCCATTCGTTATAAATGTAATACGGAACACTGGCGCAATGTCTAAATTCTTTAGATGGCGTTTGATCGCGTATTTTTTCAACTTGTTTTAAAATTGGTCTGACATCCTGCTTTACACTTTTAACAATGCCTTGCAGACTGCCTTTATTAAAATGTTCTAAGTGACGTTCATCAATCAGTTCTGTTTTTATGCCTGTTGATGGATTGTCTTCTACAATCATTCTTTTCATATACAACTTCCTTAAAAAGAAGAAAGACGTTTTTCAACGCCTTTCTCCACTACATAATCTTAACAACTAGGACTGTGTTGCAATATCAAACACGCTACCGTGTGCGCCTTCATTCAACATTGCTAACGTATATTCAACGGTGATAAACTTACGGTCACTATCACCAGTTTTTGCAAGGTCTTGTTCCTGCATACGTCTGAGATACGCAACTGATGCATATTCAGGATCAATAATATGGCAATCCCGTTCACGCATGAATCTTGATGCGACCACACGTATCTCACCAAAATCAGATACGTAAATTTCAGCCGCAGCATTTATTGTATCTACGCTAACAGCCTGACGACCTTGTGCGCGACCAGTAAATCCTGACACAACTTGTTTGTTGTATGGGCCTACTAGCATAAGTGAAGGATCGCCACCTTCAGTAAAGACTTTTTCTAAAACATCTTTAACGTATGTTTCAGATAAATCCCTTACGGATGATGCATCAGTACGACCAGCCGTTGCTGCTCCAGCATTTGCTCCAGCAGTTGTCGCAGCAGCCGTTGCTCCTTGAACAGTAGTCGTCACATTATTCATGTTGACGTTGGTTGAAATCCAAGAATCCCATGCACGTAGCAAGCGTGGTTTAGTCGCTGCGCCTGCAAAGTATCCCTGGTTGACACCGATCAAATTAAATTCGACATCACGCTTCAGCGTTTTGCCGCGTTTGACAAGTGCATAGTCAAGCATATCATCCATGCCAGCCGTATCCATAGCGCGTTGTGTACCTGATACAGAAATTGCTTGTGCAGAAATTTGTGTATAGTTAAACACGCGTGTTGGCGGTGTTATGGTTGATGCTGCGTAATCATCACCTTCTATTTGTGAATTAGATGCAGCAGCAGCGAGTGAATCTGTTGACCACTCATGCTTAGTTGATGATGCTTCAGTCTCACTCAAATGCGCCAATAATGGGCAGTCTAATGCGCTGATATTATAGATAAACGATTGTAAATCTTCGCGATTTGTGTTTACAGTATAGGTCTGTAAAGTACCTGTAGGTGCTGTCATTGTTCAATACTCCTATGTCAGCGGTTTCGGTTTTCTCTGATAAGTCGTATCGTTGCAGCTTCACGTTGGCGTTGAGAACCTTTGCCGCTTTTCAAAAAGTTTCGAGTTGCTTTGACTTCCTGTGTTTTCACACTGTCGCGTGCCTGTGTTCCAGGTACACGAACTTTCGGAAGTGCTTTAGATCGTTTGCGTATAGCAGGCTTTTTGTTTTCAATGTTCCTGTATTGGCTTGCATCGTACAATGCCTTGTATAACCATGCAGGATGAACACCACGAATTTGATCTTCGCTTGCTCCTGCATCTTTTGCATAATTAAGTATGGCTTCCCGAACAAAAAATTTACCTTCTTTGTCTTTCTTTTCCCAGTCAGGTAAGATTTGGACAATTTTCTGATATTCGCGCTGTGCGTAATCATTTAACAGCTTTTGATTTTCTTCGGTCTTTTCTTCCTGCGTTTTCTTGATTTCTTGATCCATTTGCTCAATAGCAGAAACGCGGTCGTCATAAACGAGTTTGCGTCTTTGGTATTCAGTTGGATCATCGTCAAGCAACGTACGATCAGGCGGTTTTCCTTTCATGCTTTCCAACATGGACTTTGCATGAGTCAGTAAACCTTCATACTCATTTCGATCTTCGCTAACTTTCTTCTGTGTTTCGGCAACTTGGTTTTGCTCATCGCGCATCTTCTGATACTGCCGCGATAATTCAGAACGACCTGAATAATTTTCTTTCAAGTCTGCAAGACTAACCTTCTGCATTTCACCTGAGACTTTTACATCAAGTGTGTAATCATCTGTCAGATCAACAAATTCAGGATCGTCTTGTTGTTCTGCGTCATCAGTTTCTTCCGATGCTTCAGTTTCGCTTTCACTTTCAAAAAGATCAGGCTGATCTGCTTCACCTTCAGGTTCTTCTGTAACGCCATCTTCAGACGGTTGTGCTTCGGCTGTATCGCCTGCACGACTGTTCTGAAGGAATTGCACCACATCAGCTTCACTGACGCGGCCTTCGGGAATACCAGTTCCTTTTAATTCGCTTCCTGATGTGTCAGGATTGGCGTTTTCAGGACTTATGGTTTCATTCATTTAACTAATTCCTTTTCTATAAAATTGACCTTAATGGTTTTACCTTTCCAATATCTTCAAGTTTTGTTTTTGCAAATTCTCCATCGGAAAGAACACCGTGTAAATGCGCCCGCACTGCCCGAAGAACATTAATAGCCACTTGCCAGCGATAGCGGTGTTCGTCATCCTTCGGGCCTGCGTTTAAAAGCGCACCAATATAATCTTGTTCCAGCGCATCAAATGCTTTTACAAATTCTGTGTTATTCAAAACAGATGCAGCTTCGCCTGCCGCACGCATATCTTTGTTTAGTTCAATAATGTCATCATCATTCATCTTGTGTTTCTTCTTCCTTCGGTTTTACTTCTTTTTTTAATTCGTCAATGGCCTGTTCCATTTCTGTCAGACGTTTGCTCAAATCACTTTCAGTTGTCGGGCCTTCCGCATTCTTCATTGCAAATTCAGCAAGTTTTATGTCACGGGTAACTGCGCGGTCTTCATCTGCTATCGCGGCATCAGCCTGCATTAAACGGATTTTCTCATTATTGATCTGACGTTCCAGTTCCATTTTGAAACCCATTTCCTGACGTTTCAGTTCGAGTTCAGCAACATTATTGCGCTGACGTAAATCCATCTCCTGTTGTTTCAAACGAAATTCATTTTCACTTTTTTGCTGTTCAAGCTGCATAATGATTTCAGCCTGTGTCGGTTCAGGTTGCTGGTTTGGATCAGGCGGTGTCGGTTTATTAAAGTACGGTGTGATATCACTCAGACCTGTTAATGGGATTAAACGTTGAAGTGAATTGTAAATGTTATCAGGCATCACCATTCCTTGTGCATCTGGCCCAGCCTGTGCTAATCGTTCCTGCAACTGTAGAACTTGTTGAATTGCTGCTCGTTTTTCCATTTCTGTACCGTGACCTAATCCAATCTCACACGTGACATCCATATCAGAAGGCCAGCGTGACGGATCAATCGGTACAAGGTTGCCGCGTATCTGTATAACTTTTTTAAAGTCCTGGTGTTCGACCATCATCTTCAGCATATCGCGGAACAAACGCTTTACACCTGTTTCAGCAAATATACGGGCAATCAGTTCAAGTCGGCTTTGCGCCTGTGTTGTGATCTCACGTACACCTTCGGCTGTAATACGTTTTAAGGCTTCAGGATTCATAGCCGCAACATCGGCTGCTGTTCCCGTTCTTTGTTTACGTTGGTTGTCAACGTAATCCATCATTGGAAAACTTTGACCAGCCGTAAACGGAACGCTGTTCCAGCGTACCTGATTAACGTCATCAGCACGAATAACACCACCAATAACACGCCTTGCCAAATCCTGTGTGCGAACACCTGGGCCTGCAACAACTTCTGGTGTGTTTGTAAAATATAAATTATCGAGAACTTGTCGCCATAATGTTGTTTTTAAACGTTGTAAGTCAACGGTGATGTCTGCTAATCCAAGACCGAAGAAACGGTGCGGTATTGGAATAGGACACACTTCATAAAACGGTATGCGGTCAACTTCATCATTAACAAGGATTTCACCGCCTGCCATAAACACATGACGTATTTCTGCAATGTTATCTTCGTCAAAATCCGCACGTACATACAAATCAAAAACTTCCACATTTGCATTTTGTTCTGTTTCATCAGAAGATAAACCAAATGTTTCATCAGGAAAACGACCGCGATCTGTGTCATCCATGAAAGAATAATAATGGCCTGCTGGCAGATTGTTGATAACTGACGCATCAAATCCCATGCTGATAAGTTCAGAACGTGTTCTTAATGTTCTGCGCCCGACCATTGTTGTTTCAGGATCATCAATAGCGCGTGAATGCCGACTGATTAAAAATTCTTCTGGAGGAACAACATCAACACGGATGCCTTTTTTCTCACGCATGAATTTTAATTTTATGTCATACGATACACGTTCTTCTTCAATATCAATGTCGGTAATGTCGCCAGGTGTTTCAATTGTGGCTTCCAGCTTTTCTACGTCTTTTGTTTCTTCAACAACTTCTGCATCAGGAAATTGCTCAAGTAATGCTGCGTATTCGTCTTCCGTCAGTTTTTCAAATGTCTGAAATTTAACTTCCTTTCTGACATCCCACCACATCTGACATACGCCTACTTTTTGTATCAGCGCATCTTTAAACCAATCATACAAAACACCAAACCCGCCATTAGATGACGCTTCGTGGAAAAAGACATGGTTTACATAGTCTGTTGCCTGCTGGGCCATTTCACTTCGTTGCTGAACAATCTGATTGTACTGCATCGGATCAGGATATAAGTCAGGATCAGGCATTTGTGCGTTGAAGGTGACAAGGTTTTTACTGGCTGTAAAAATACGCATCAATGACGGCATAGCCTGTTCAACGGTATCCATAACAGTACGATCAATCATCTGTGATCGACCTTGCTGTTCATCGCCATACGGCTGACCGTAGTAGGCATCTAAGGCTGCCGTTTGTTCTGAAACAATAGCATCGCCAATATAACCTACACTTGAATTAAGCTGGCCTTCAACAAGTGCTTTAAATTCTATATCATCCATTGCCATAAGTTGTCTCAATCATCTTGGTTTATATTTAAATTCTATTGTAGGATTATTTTTTTTTATCTTTGCTATTAGTTCAGGATTGTTTTGAAATTTACTACTGTTTGCAATGTAGTTAATGTTGCTGTGTAATTTTTCATTATTTTAACTTTATTAAAAGTTCATTAAAATCACCCATTTCATGAAGTGGGGGATAAAATTTTTCAGTATAGCCAATTTTTTTTGTTAGTTTGTAGTCACCACTTCTATCTTTTCTGGTAAACGTATCATTATGCTGAATATAATATTTGATTTGTTCAAGCGTATTAAAAAATACACCTTTAAGATGATGAAAATCTACCCAATGCACAATGTAAACTGGTTTATCTGGTATTTCTGATTCACATACAATTATTTGATTTTGTATTTTTTTAAAATCAAGCGTAATTGATCCTTCATATGATTCTCTATCTATTAATTTATGAGATAACATAAATGGTGCATTATGATATTTATGTTCAATATATGCTTTAATTTTTTTATTTTTATCTAATACTTTGATGTCTGGCAGTCTTTTATTTTTTTGATCTGCTCTGGATGCTCTAATATTTTTTTGATTTAAAAAATTTATTAAAACTTCATCAAATTTATCACCTAATTGAACATCAAGTTCTTTAATGGAATTATTTCTTGGTTTCATGAAAAACTTATATGCAGAATCATTTAACTCCTTTAAGCCATCTATCTTATCGTAAAAACTATCCAATGGTGGAATTACATCTCCGCTATTAATATTAGAATACATACTTTTGTAGCATTCCATATTCACCTTCTCAAATTTTAATCTATTCAAAAAATTATCGGTATTTTTTAAAAATTCTTTAATGACACCTGAATGAGAAAGGAGTTCTTGGTATAATGCTATAGAAATATCATTATCTATATCATTATCGTTTAATGCATAGGACACATTTGATGGCTGTTGTTTACTGAAATCAAGACTCATTTGATTCATAAGGACAACTCCATCGGTACACACTTACAGCGTGACGACTGAAACGTTACAAATTACGTAGGTTTAAAAAACGCCTGTGTGATCCACTTCAATTGGTGCATCGGAGTACCAGGCATTAGAACGTTCTCCAGTTGATTGACTGGCAAACGTCATCAGAAAGGCTTCAGCAAGGTCAGGTGATTTCAGACCGCGTGCCTTCATTTGTGGTTTTGATTCAACTTTTAATTTTCCAGAAGGCGTAAAAGCAAAACGTGGCGATGTCATTTCATCAATAAACACATCCATCAATTTTTCTACATCTTCAGACTGGGCTTTAGGTAAACTGCATTGATACCCGCCAAACCATTCCTTCATCTGAAACCACAATTCATCACGCAGACGTTCGTACTTATCGCTGTGGATTGCAGGCCGTTCGGCTACATTCACTCCGCGAACAGGAAGGTTATGCGTGCTGGCGCAAATATCAACGACACCCGCACCAACACCAATAACATCAATGCAGATTTCTACTGGCTTCACCGCAGCACAATCGTATTCTTCACGAATAAGTGCGCTTAACTGAATTGCATCTTTTTCCCGCCAGTATTTAATCGGTTCAGTCATTACGTTACCGCGCCTTTTGGCGAGTGCTGAACGGTCATTTCCCATACGGGCAACATCGACACCCCAAACTTCAGGGCCGACTTGTGCCACTTCCCGACCTACCGACAAATCTACGAGATGACGCGGTATAATCGCATCTGCGTCTTCTTTAGGCGGTAAACCCGCTACACGAATACGCCACACATTTGAATCTTTGCCGTATTCTTCTTCAATTTCCTTCGGATAATCAGGATCAACGCGCGTGCTGTCATAACAACTAACGGTTTTTGTAAACCAACGTGTACGGTTTTTCGTAAAGGCATTATGAAAAAATCCATTGGCCCGTGTCGGATTACCCGTCATAACAGTTATCGCACCTGGCGTTGACATCGCACCACGCGCAACTTCAAAAATCTTTTCGTCAATTCCTGACGCTTCATCAATAACAAACAAAACATTCTCACTGTGAAATCCCTGTAACGCTTCAGGATTTTCACGCCTGCTTGTTCGTGCCACCGCAAAGTTGTTTGCAGGATCTTCAGATAATTCAATACGGTCGTTTTTATGAATCAAAAGCCGTTTAAATTCAGGTTTCATGCACCTGTGCCAGACACCAAGTTCTGACCACAAAACATCAAACAACTGGCTTTGTGAATTAGCCGTACACGGTACTTTACACGGATAATGCGTCAGCATGAACCAATGAATAACAAACGTCAGATACGCAGATTTACCAACTCCGTGACCAGCACGTATGGATATGCGTTTTTTTTTACGAAGCGCTTTCAAACATTCTGTCTGCCATTCTTCAAGTTTAACAGGCTGACCATCTGGGCCTTTGTCATAGACTATGTACGGAAATTCTTCAGGATGCTTTTGTAGATACTCAATTGCATCAAGATCGTCTTTTGATACCTTTGCTTGTACGGTCAACTCAGGCGGGCAGGCTTTGCTGGTGCGCCAGGCGCGTGTGGTGATCCAACGCTGCGACCATGATTAACGGAAGCTGTGCCTTTGCTGACTGTTGGCATCTTTGGTGTTTCTGCCTTCAATGACGGGCCTTTTGTTGACACGGATGATGATGAGACAAAATTAGACATACGCGGTGTCTTGTCACGCATGGATGGAATAACATTTTTCATTTCTTTTTCCTTTTCAACTGTTTGACATTGGTAAGATCAACGTTCTGTGTGTTCATCACTGTGTCTTCAAACTGACCGCAGTAATGTATGTCGGGATATTTAACTGTCATCCATTGAGGATGAAACGTACAACTGTATGTTGTAATTGGTCGTGACACGCTTTCATCAATGCGCGTATGTAAATGATGACAGCGTTCACAGGTCATAATAATTGCTCCAGTCCGCTTGCAATGACGATAAGAACAGCCAATGCCCATAACTTCGTATCAAGACGGTCAATTTTCTTTTCAACATCCATAAACCTTCGCAAGCATTCCTGTTCATGCTTTTCTAAGGCGGTTCGCAAATCCTTGTACGTCATGTTTTTTTCTTCTTTTTTTTTGCGGTCTTTGCAGCTTTTTTAAATGCCTTATCCGTTGGCGCACCTTTTGCACCTTTCTTTCGCATCTTTTCCTTCGATCCTGCTTCTATGCGTTTTCTTTTCGCATGAATGTTTGCGTATAAACCTTTTTTCACCATGCCTTGCAACTCCAGTAACGGGCTGAGAATTTATCTTTTGCTGTTGAACATTTATGTCGCGCACGAAAACTTTTACGTCTGGCTGGCTGATCCTTCTTGATACTCATGTTCGGATCACCAAAACGTACCAGCTTTACCTGACTGCCTTTCTTCGCAAGGACAGCAGACTTCTTAGACGCATTCTTAGTGCGCTTCGGTTTGTTGTATCCAGAAAACGATTCACCACGATACGTTAAACGACCAGACGGTGTACGTTTCACTTGTGCTGTTGTCGCCATTATGACCGTGTTTTAATTTGTTTTTGAATTTTTTTAGGAAGTTCATTCAAATGATATAACTTTTGGCTTGTTTTCGTATGTGTCTTTCCAGAATGCATATCACCATTCGGCATTCTGTGCATACCGCCTGTATGTTTTCTTCCACTTCTAAAATAATGTGGTACACCTTTTGCCATTACGATTTAGCCTTTTTCTTACGTTTCTTAGTTTGCGCTTTTGTATATTTCTTTCGCATATCCTTCTTTTTTTTATTACTCGGTCTGCCGCGCTGACTTCCGTATGTGCCTGCACCATAAGCCATGACTAACTCCTTTTCTTCTTTCGGATTGATATAAGCGTCTTAGCAAGTCGCGCCTGTGCCTTCGTGCGCTTGCTCGCCTTACTGTCTGGTTTTAATACTTTGTTTGCAAATTGTGTTGTGGTCATCTTCGCAGCCTTCGCCTTCCTGCTAAACGCACCAGGTCGTTTGATTGCTTTTTGAATCCACTTGCGATGGGCCATCTACAAACCCCAGCCTGAATCACTTTCACTCGATGTACGTTCTGCTGGCGTATCACTCGGCTTGTACTTCTCACTCACCTTTAACCGTATGTACTTCTTGCCAGAATCCTTTGACACGTTGTACCATCCACCAACTTCCAACTCGTTAGCTTCCTGATCGCAATGAGGACAATTTAACGGCTTCACAAAACCCGTAACATCAGGATGATTGTCACCTTTCTTATGATCGTTCCGAAACAAAACACCTTTACCTGGATCATTCTCCATGACAGTCCTTTCAAAAAAAAAAAAAAATTTGTGAGGGGGGTATATACGTACACACCCACCCATTAATTCGCAGCGGCTGGGGGGGTATAGGCTCGAAAAATTGGCTGATTACTGCGCTTTTTTAACAGCGATATTACTCGCTGTACTATTGCTTAGGCTGATTTATCTTTTAATAACAATACGTTCTGATTTTCTAACTGGTTACTTGGTACGGTATCGCGTACGGTTCTGCGCGCTTTTACCGCTTCCAGCAATGACACATGGTTTACAGTTGTATTAATTTGTTGTTCCTGCTTCTG
>CETI01035605.1_pt1 | contig 10079 bp, 10 predicted proteins | sample 361441 | NCBI WGS metagenome assembly CETI01 (sample SAMEA2622478, study PRJEB7988) | marine metagenome | biome: marine biome (ENVO:00000447); feature: deep chlorophyll maximum layer (ENVO:xxxxxxxx); material: "saline water (ENVO:00002010), including plankton (ENVO:xxxxxxxx)" | depth 90 m | reverse complement strand
ACCATTAAATCTACTCTCCTATCAATAAGTTTATGAAGTTTTTCTTTTTTATGTTCAATTCCAATTTTAATTATTTGAAAATTTCTTTTCTTTTTAGAATTCTTTCTAAAATCAGAGAATCTTTTACCTGAAAACCTAATTACTTCTAAAGCCCTAATTATCCTATGAAAATTATTTTTATCTACTTTTTCATAATATTTTATATCTTTAATTTTTAGTTCATTTAGTAAATTTTTCAATCCTTTTCTTTTGAATTCATATATTAATTTTTCACGAAATTCTAAAGGAATTTTAGGAAAAGGATCTAAACCATAACAAACAGCATCAATATAAAGACCAGAACCACCAGTCATTATTACATAATTAGATTTTTTATAAAGATTATCTAAGGTTTTTAATGCATCATTTTCAAAACTGCCAGCATTATATTCATCGTTAACTGATAAATTATTTATAAAATGATGCTTAATTTTTGATAATTCTTTTTCATTAGGTTTAGCTGTTCCAATATTCATTTCCTTAAAAAACTGTCTTGAGTCTGCTGAAATAATTTCACATTTTAGTTTTTCAGCAACTTTGATTGCTAAACTTGTTTTTCCTGAGGCTGTAGGTCCTAATATAACAATTAAATATTTTTTTAATATTTTAGTCATAATTTTCAATATTTAATTATAATTAAATAAAATTTAATGGAATTAAAATACTCAAAACAATTTCAAAAAAAATTAGAAAATATTTTTCCTGATATAGGATATAAATTAAGATTCGAAAAAGGAAATTTTAAATCGGGGTTTTGTATTTTAAAAAATGAAAAAGTAGTAATTATAAATAAATATTATACCACAGAAGGAAAAATAAATACCATTATAAAAATATTAAACTCTCTTAATTATAGTTCAGATAAAATTCAAGAAGAGAATTTAAAAATTTTAAATAAGATAAAATTAATTTAGATGGAGGTTACTTTTTTAGGAACCGGAACTTCTCAAGGTATTCCTGTTATTGGATGTGACTGTAAAATATGTCAATCTAAGAATATCAAAGATAAAAGATTAAGATCATCAATTTATATAAAGTATAATAACACAAATATTATAATTGATACTGGTCCTGATTTTAGACAACAAGCATTAAAAGAAAAAATTAAAAATTTAGATTTTATTTTATATACACATGCTCATAAAGATCATACTGGAGGAATTGATGATATTAGATCATTTAATTTTTTTTTAAAAAAAAAAATTCCTATTTATGGTAATAAAAAAACAATGAACCAAATAATAAATGATTACTCTTATATATTTAAAAAAAATAATTATAAAGCATTACCTAAATTATCAATTAATTATATAAATAATGAATTTAAAACGAATGGAATATTAATAAAACCAATAAAAGTAAAACATAATAAATTAGATGTTTTAGGTTATAGAATTAATAATTTCACATATATAACAGATGCAAATTTCATATCTAATAATGAAAAAAAAAAGATAGTTGGATCAGAAGTCTTAGTTATAAACTGCTTACAAAAAGATAAGCATGTTTCACATTTTAATTTAGATGAAGCTTTATCAATTATAAAAGAGTTAAAAGTAAAAAAAACATATTTAACACATATAAGTCATAATTTAGGATTACATAGAGAAACATCAAAAATTTTACCTAAAAATGTAAAAATGGCATACGATTGTTTAAAAATTTCTATTTAGTTAAAGCTATTCCACTCTACTTACTTTCATCATATTTGTATGCCCTTTCCAATGAGATGGCATAGAGGCTGTAATTATATATTTATCTTTTTTCTTTAAAAACTTTTTTTCTATAAGTAAACTTTCAATATTTTCAATAGTATTGTCTATATAATCATTTTTATCATAAATAATTCCTCTAATTCCCCAAGTAAAACTCATAACATTTAATAAATTTTTATTATTTGTAACTATCAGTATATTAGCTTTTGGTCTATGCCCAGAGACTCTTAAGCCGGTATACCCACTCTTAGTCATTGTTACTATAGCCTTAGAATTAATTAATCTACTTAATCTACAAGCTGACCGAATTAAACTATCATTCTCTCTATCTGATAATGATTTATTTTTTTCAAAAAATTTATTATAAATAATATTTGAGTTTTTTTCAACAGAATGAATTATTTTATCCATACTTTTAACTGTCAAAATTGGATATTTTCCTGTTGCAGATTCAGCAGATAGCATTACTGCATCTGCACCATCTAATACTGCATTTGCAACATCATTAGCCTCTGCCCTTGTTGGGGTTTTACTATCTATCATACTCTCTAACATTTGAGTAGCAATGATTACTGGCTTAAATTGTTTATTACATTTATTTACTATTCTTTTCTGATATATTGGAACAGACTCCATTGGTATTTCAACTCCTAGATCTCCCCTAGCAACCATTAATGCATCTGAAGATTGGATTATTTTATCAATATTCTTAATTGCTTGAGGTTTCTCAATTTTAGCAATTATCTTAGTTTTTAATTTTTTAGAAGTAATTATTTTTCTAAGGTCATCAACATCCTTTGAAGATCTAACGAAAGACAATGCAACCCAATCAACACCATTTTCTAATCCGAATTTTAAATCTTTCTTGTCTTTCTCAGTTAATGAGGATAATAATATATCTGTATCAGGAAGATTGACTCCCTTATTTGATTTCAATAAGCCTCCCCTTTCAACTATTGTAGAAATTAATTTTTTTTTCTTACTTAAAACTTTAAGTTTTATTTTTCCATCATCAATTAAAATATTTTCATCAGGTTTAATATCTTGAAAAAAAAATTTATTAGAAATTGAAATAGAAGTATTTGAACCAATTACCTCATTCAATTGAATATCAAGATTTTGTCCATCAATTAATTTAACTTTATTATTTTTTATTTTTCCAATTCTGATTTTAGGACCTTGAAGGTCTTGGATAATAGCTATTGGTATATTTAAATTATTACTGATTTTTCTAGTATTTTCTATTACTTTTTTATGTTCATTATATTCACCGTGGGAAAAATTTAATCGAACAGCATCAATACCTGAAATAATCATCTCTTCCAAAATATTTTTATTATAAGATGAAGGACCTATTGTTGCAATAATTTTTGTTTTATTTATCAAAATCTTTTTTTTCATATTAGAAGCAAATCTTTCTCTTTAATTAAATTTATATTGACAAAATTAGCAAATTGAATAGAACTTTCAGAGTTTAATTTATTTATTATCTCCTTTCTATTAAATGAAGTTGAACTGTTATAAATTTGAAATAAGTAATCAAATTTTGATAGTTTCTGAATTAAAAATTTTTCATTATTAAGGTCAATTTTATAAATTAATTTATTTTTTAATAATCTTATAGTAAACTCATCAGACTGATAAAAGTAATTTGAGATTTGAAATACTTTTCGATTATGCTTTTTAATTATTAGATCATCAATCTTAACAAGATCAATAAAAAAAATTTTATTTAAAATCCATGCCAATTTGTATTCTTTGATGTTTGATACAATACCAAACAAATCATAATTTATATCATATATATCATCAAAATAATTTTTTATCATAAATTATTAAATTAAAAAAAATATATATAGTTAAACGAATAATTAGTTTGGAAATAAAAAAAATAACTTAATTTTGCAACTAAATAATTAAACATTTAATAATATGGAAAATCCTGAAAACAAAGTTAAAGAAATAATTATAGATAAATTAGGTTTAGAAGAATCAGAAGTTACAAATGAAGCGAGTTTTGCTAACGATTTAGGAGCAGATTCTTTAGATACTGTTGAATTAATTATGGAATTCGAAAAAGAATTTAATATTTCAATTCCTGATCAAGATGCAGAAAAAATAAGTTCAGTAGGCGAAGCAATTAAATATATTCAAGATAATACCAAGTAATTTTTTTAAATGAAAAATAAAAGAGTTGTAGTTACTGGAATGGGAGCTATTACTCCAATTGGAAACAATATTTCAGAATATTGGGAAGGGTTAGTTAATGGTGTCAGTGGAGCTAAATCAATTAATAGGTTCAATATTGATAATTTTAAAACCAAATTTGCTTGCCAAATAAAAAATTATCTGGCAGATGATTTTTTTGAAAAAAAAGAATCTAGAAAATTAGACTTATTCTCTCAGTATGGATTAATTGCCGCTGAAGAAGCAATTAATGATTCTTTAATTGACTTAACAAAATGTGATAAAAATAGATTTGGTGTAATTTGGGGTTCTGGAATTGGAGGTATGGAAACTTTTCAAAATCAAATCCTAGATTTTAGTAATGAAAATCAAATACCTAGATTCAATCCTTTTTTTATACCAAAATTAATTCCTGACATTTGCCCTGGTCTTATATCAATAAAATATAACCTTAAAGGCCCTAATTTCGCCACAGTTTCAGCATGTGCTTCAAGTTCAAATGCTATAATAGATGCTTACAATTATATTAAACTTGGATATGGTAATATATTCATTTCAGGAGGTTCAGAGGCTCCAATCAATAAATCTGCTTTGGGTGGATTCAACGCTCTTAAAGCATTATCAGTAAGAAATGATTCTCCAAAAACTGCATCAAGACCTTTTGATAGAGATAGAGATGGTTTTGTTCTTGGAGAAGGTTCTGGAGCATTAATTATTGAAGAATTAGAACATGCACTAAAAAGAGATGCTAAAATTTATGCAGAAATAATTGGTATTGGAATGTCATCTGATGCATATCATATAACTGCACCACATCCTGAAGGTAAAGGTGCGGAGTTAGTGATGAAAAATGTTTTAAAAGATGCTAATATATCTTCAAAAGATATTGATTATATTAATGTTCATGGTACATCAACTCCTCTAGGTGACATAGCTGAAGTTAAAGCTATTGAAAATGTATTCGATGAAAATACAAAAAATATAAATATAAGTTCTACTAAATCGATGACAGGTCATCTTTTAGGTGCTGCAGGTGCAATTGAAGCAATCGCATCCATCTTAGCAATTAATAATGATAGAATTCCACCAACAATAAATTATTTTAATAATGATGAAAAAATAAATAAAAAATTAAATTTTACATTTAATAAATCTCAAAAAAGAGAAGTTAAAATTACCATTAACAATACATTTGGGTTTGGAGGTCATAATACTTCAATTGCATTTAAAAAATATTAGTGAAATTATTTAATTCTATAAAAAAAGAAGATCAAAAAATAATAAAAGCCATTTTATTTTTATTTGGATTTGAACCTGTTAACATCAATTTATATAAGCTTGCGCTTCTTCATAAATCTAAAAATAAAAATGAATCAAATGAGAGATTAGAATATCTTGGCGATGCTGTTTTAAATTTAATAGTTGCAGAATATCTTTTCAAAAAATACCCATTTAAAGATGAAGGGTTTTTAACAAAAATTAGATCTAAAATTGTAAGTAGAGATTCATTAAATGATTTAGGTAGAAAGGTTGGTTTAAAAGAATTAATTAACTTTAAAAATGTTGATGAATTTTCAAAAAATTATAAATCGATATTTGGTGATGCGTTAGAAGCAATAATTGGAGCAGTTTATCTTGATGTAGGATTTGAATACTGTCAAGAATACATTGTAAAAAATATAATTATTCCTTATTATAATTTTGATGAATTAGTTAATAAAACTCATAATTTCAAAAGCAAAATTTTAGAATGGTCTCAAAAAGAAAAAAAGTTAATTAAATTTTCTACAAAAAAAATAATTTTAAAAAATAATTCATCACAATTTGAATCAATCCTAATTATTGAGAATAAAGAAATTTCTAAAGGATTTGGTAATAATAAAAAGGATGCAGAAAAAGATGCTTCAAGGTTAGCTTGTAAAAAATTAGAATTATAATAATTTTTATTTAGTTTAATATTCATTTTTACATTTTAAAAAAACTATATTTTGATTAATAATATTAAAATCGCTGGTGCTTCATTAAATCAAACTCCAATTCATTGGAAAAAAAATTATAAAAATATTGTTAAATCAATTGAAGATGCAAAATCAAATAATGTTAACATAATTTGTTTACCTGAATTATGCATATCAGGTTATGGATGTCAAGATCTTTTTTTCAACGATTGGGTCATTAAAAAATCTTTTAAAATTTTAAAAAAAATAGTTCCAATTTGTTCCAAAATACTTGTTGCAGTTGGTCTTCCTTTAAAATATAAAAATGATATTTATAATGCCATTTGTATCATAAATAATTCTAAAATTGTCGGATTCATATTAAAAAGTAATCTTCCAAATGATGGCATACATTATGAAAAGAGATGGTTTAAATCTTGGAAAATTGGTAAAAAAGCTAAAATAAATATTAATAATAAAACCTATCCAATAGGTACAATCAAAATTAAATATAATAAAAAATTAGATATAGGTTTTGAGATTTGTAGAGATGCTTGGGATGAAGAAAGACCAATAAATTATTTAAAAACTAAAAAGGATTTATTGATCCTTAACCCAGTAGGAAGTCATTTTGCATTTGGTAAATATGAATTCTGGAAAGAGTTAATTATAAAAACCTCTAGAAAATATAATTGCACGTATTTATCAACTAATTTATTAGGTAATGAATCAGGAAAAGTTATTTATGATGGACATGTCATAGCTGCTCAAAATGGAAAATTAATTGGGGAAAATAAAAGGTTTTCTTTTAATGATTATAATTTGTACATAATTGATATGAAAAATTATAAAAAATTGAATAATAAAAATCAATATGAAGAATTCTTCAATGCTTCTTCATTAGCATTATTTGATTATAAAAGAAAAAGTAATTGCGATGGTTTTGTTTTATCTCTAAGCGGAGGATTAGATTCGGCTACAGTTGCAATTATGGTTTCTGAAATGATAAAGAGAGCTATAAAAAATATTGGTCTTGATAAATTTATAAATAGATTTAAGATTAAACTAAATGGAAAGGAATATAAAAAAATAATTAATTTAAAAAATAGAGATATTTACAAAGAATTAACTGAAAAAATTCTAATAACTGCTTATCAAAAAAGTAAAAATTCAACTTCAGAAACCTTAGATGCTGCTAAATCAATTTCTCATTTTATAGGATCAAAGTTTTATTTGTGGAATATTGATAATGAAGTAACATCTGTTACCAATAAAATTGAAAAAGTTTTAAATCAAAAATTAACTTGGAAAAAGCATAATTTAACAAAACAAAATATTCAATCAAGAATGAGATCTCCAATGATCTGGATGCTGGCAAATGTAAATAATTCGCTTTTGTTATCTACATCTAACAGGAGTGAAAGTGCCGTTGGTTATGCAACAATGGATGGAGATACAAGTGGAAGCATAGCACCAATAGCTGGAGTAAATAAAATTTTTATTCTAAATACAATAAAATATGCTTTTAAAAAACTTAAATACGATTGCTTAAAAAATGTATTGAAACTCAAACCTTCAGCCGAACTTTTACCCAAAGAAATGAATCAAAATGATGAAAAAGATTTAATGCCTTATTTCATTATGACAAAAATTGAAAGGTTAGCTGTAAAAAAATCTAAGTCACCTATTGATATTTTCAAAGAATTATCAAAGTCAAAAGAATTAAGTAATGATGATTTAAAAATATTTATAAAAAAATTTTTTATTCTTTTTAGTAAAAATCAATGGAAAAGAGAAAGATATGCTCCTTCATTCCACTTTGACGATTTTAGTTTAGATCCAAACTCATGGTTTAGATTTCCAATTCTATCAGGAAATTATAAAGAAGAATTGAAAAAATTATAATTTATCTAACTGGATCATAGCCACTACCACCCCAAGGATGACACTTAATTATTCTTTTTATTGATAAAATACAACCTTTAAATATTCCATGTTTAATAATTGCTTCTTTTGAATACTGAGAACAAGTTGGATCAAATCTACATGAAATTGGAATGAGAGGAGATATTAAATATTGATAAAGCAATATAGGCATAACAAATATTTTTCTTAAGAATTTAGATAAAATCGACATATATTTGCCTAAAAATAGGAATTTATATCTATTTATGTCTTTATTTTTTAATAATAAAATTTTTATTCTAGTTTTTTTTTCATTCTATATATTAAATAATATAAATGGAAAAGATATAATTGATACACTTAGTTATTCAAGTTTTGATTATTTAAAAAGTAATTCAAAAAATAATCTAAAAATAAATAAAATTATAATTGAAGGGAATGATAAAACAAAAGAAGAAATTATTCTAAGAGAATTAAGTTTTAAAGAGAATGATAGTATTTCCATTGTTAATTTTCAATCAATAATTGAGGAAGATAAAAGAAAGTTAATCAACACTGATCTTTTTAATGAAGTAGAAATAAAATTCTTATTGATTAAAGAAAATAATATAGATATTAAAATTGAAGTAATTGAAGGAGTTTTTTGGAGTCCCAATATAATTTTTGAATTATCAGACAGAAATTTTAATGATTGGTGGGTTAATTTTAATCATGATTTTAAAAGAATTAACTATGGTTTAGGATTTGAACATTCTAACATAAGTGGTAGAAGTGATGAGGTATTTTTGCTTGCAACATTTGGTTTTATAAGAGAATATGAATTTGAATACTTTAATCCTTATATAACAAAAAAACAGAAAGGTGGAATTGAATTTAATTTTAATTTAAAAGATCAAAATCATTTAGAATATAATGCTATTAATCATATACCCGTTTTCTACAAATCAAAAAAATCATTAAATAAAACTTTATCAACCTATATTGAATATTCTCATAGAGAATCTTTTTATAATTACCACTATTTTAAATTAAAATATCAAAACACAAAAATTAATGATTCAACAAAAATCTTAAATGATAATTATATAAATACAAATGAAAATTTAAATCAATTTTTTATGGTTTCTTACGAGTTTGATAGAGATTTTAGAGATATAAAAAACTATCCTTTAAAAGGGTTTAGGTTAAATGCTTTAATTGAAAAAACTGGATTAGGTATTTTTGGTGATATTAATAAATTTAAGGCTAGAATCTATTATTCCAAATACTTTGAACTAAATAAAAAGTTCTATTACTCATTTAATCTATATAGTTACATAAGTAGTAAAAACCAACCCTATTACCTTTATGAAGATGAAAATAATGTAAGAGGTTATCAAACGTATTTAATTCAAGGTTATTCAAATGCTATATATAGAAATACAATAAAAAAAGAATTATTTAATAAAACGTGGAATATTGAAAAATATAATTTAAAAAAATTCAAAACTTTGCCATTTAGAATATATGGGAAAATATTTTTTGATTCTGGGTATGTGTGGGGTTATTCAAATAATAATAATACTAAATACACAAATAAATTAATTTATAGTACTGGATTGGGTTTAGATTTTGTAGGTATTAAAAACTATTCTTTTTCAACGGAATTTTCAAGAAATGCAGAAAATAAATATAATTTCTATATTAATTTTGAAATAGATTTTTAAAATATGAGTACAGTTGGATTTCATACTTTTGGATGTAAGTTGAACTATTCTGAAACATCAAGCATTTCTAGAATATTTAAAGAAAATGGATATAATAAAACATCGATTTATAAAAACCCAGAAAAAATTATTATAAATACATGTTCTGTTACTGAAAATGCCAATAAAAAATGTAAAGACTTAATAAAAAAAATAAAAAACTACTCTCCCAAATCTAAAATTACAGTTATTGGATGTTATGCTCAACTAAAACCTAATGAAATTTTAAAAATTAATGGTGTAGACAAGTTATTAGGTAATAAAGAAAAATTTGATTTTAAAAATTATATTAATTCATCAAGTAAAAAAATTCATTCTAATATCAAGGAAAGTACCAATTTTAATTCAACCTTTTCAATTAATGAAAGGACAAGATCATTTCTAAAAGTACAAGATGGGTGTAATTATGGTTGTTCCTTTTGCACAATTCCTTTAGCAAGAGGTAGAAGTAGATCAAGTACAATTAAAAACACAATAAAAAATATAAAAAAAATATCTGATAGAGATATAAAAGAAATTGTACTTACAGGTATAAATATTGGAGATTTTGG
>CETI01226173.1_pt1 | contig 10122 bp, 8 predicted proteins | sample 361441 | NCBI WGS metagenome assembly CETI01 (sample SAMEA2622478, study PRJEB7988) | marine metagenome | biome: marine biome (ENVO:00000447); feature: deep chlorophyll maximum layer (ENVO:xxxxxxxx); material: "saline water (ENVO:00002010), including plankton (ENVO:xxxxxxxx)" | depth 90 m | reverse complement strand
TATTTTCACTACAAACAAACTGTATTTAGTGGCGCTGAATCAATAAATTTTTGAATGTTTTGTCTTGCAGTGTTTGTGTACAATTTTTCAAACGACCTATCTGCTCCAAAATTATACCCAAATGACTTAGGGGTAAAAGAAAATTTTGAAATAATTTCTTTTTTAAATACCAAGCAACTATCTGTCTTATAAAATAATTCATATTCAACCTCAAAAGTATAATCAATTTTTTCAGCAACTTGGTTTTGTTTTACAATTCTATTTTCTTTTTGTTCAACAAAACTTGTTCTTAAAATATAATCGTAGTCTTTGTTGTTCCCAAAGAAAGAATACAACTCCTTTGTAAATCGAACCTCTTTATTTTCTCCAGCGACAATAAGTGTTTTGTTTTTAAGCTTGTTGTTGTCTTTCACAACAAACTCAACATGGCTGCAAGATAAAATTAAAAAAAAAATAACAAAAATAAGATTTTTTATTATCATTTTACAACAAGGTTAATAATTTTGTCTTTTATAAAAATAGTTTTTATAATTTTTTTATCTTTAGTGTATTTTATTATTTTTGGATCAACCATAATTCTTTTAATAATTAAATCTTTGCTTTCTTCCCCTATAACATTAATTAGTGATCTTGTTTTACCATTTATTTGAATTGGCATATTGGTTGATACCTTCTCAAAAAATTGTTTTGTTTTTGGCCAATTAGTAGATGCGCACAACCCCCCAGTTCCAACCTTACTCCATATTTCTTCGCTTATATGTGGAATGAATGGATGAATTATTATTACAAGATTTTGAGCAATTTTTAACAAATCTTGTTTACTGATTATTCTTTTAGAAATAACCGAAGATAACAGGTTTACATATTCATATATTTTAGCAACAGATTTATTAAAGTGAAAACTTTCGATATTTTCAGCAACTTCATTTATTATTTTGTCAAATTTATAAATTTGTTTATCATCAACATTTTTTGAGTCAGCCTTGTATTCATCAGACCTCTCAATCAAATCCCATATTTTATTAATAAATTTATAAGAAGCAGCTACTCCTGTCTCAGTCCATTCTAAATCTCTATCTGGTGGGCTGTCAGACAAAACAAACCACCTTGCAGTATCAGCCCCATATAAATTTATTATTTCTCCCGGATCAATTACATTTTTTTTAGATTTGCTCATTTTTTCTATGTTTCCCGGCAATACTAAATTGTCGTTTTTGTCATAAAAATTTTCATTTTTTTTTATAATATTACTTGGCTCAACCCATTCACCGTTAGTGTTTTTAAAAGTTCTGTGTGTAACCATTCCTTGTGTGAAAAGACCTTTAAACGGTTCGTTTAAATCTAAATAATCTAAGTCTCTTAAAGCCTTGGTAAAAAAACGGGAATATAATAAATGTAAAATAGCATGTTCTACACCACCTATATATTGATCAACTGGTAACCAATATTTTATTTCATCTACATCAAGCGGTTCGCTTAGTCTTGGATTACAAAATCTTAAGAAGTACCAAGATGATTCAAAAAAAGTATCAAAAGTATCAGTCTCTCTTATTGCTTTCATGCCTGTTTCAGGACATTTTGTTATTTTCCAATTTTCAGCATCTTTTAGAGAGGTAAGCACTCCGCTTGATGAATTGTTTTTAGGTAACAATACTGGTAAATCTTTTTTGGGTACCGGAACAACAACCCCGTCCTCTCTATATAACACAGGTATAGGACACCCCCAATACCTCTGTCTCGACACCCCCCAATCTCTAAGTTTATAGTTTGTTTTTTGTAAACCCAAACCCTTTGATTGCAAAAAATTTACAACTTTTTCTTTAGCACTATCAACCCCTAATCCGTTTAAAAAGTCAGAGTTTATCATCCTTCCATCACCTGTAATTGCTGTTTTACCAACTTTTTCAGAGCCTTCATCAGTTTTTACAACCGTTATTACTTCTAAATTAAATTTATTTGCAAAATCTAGATCTCTTTGATCATGTGCAGGACAACCAAAAATTGCACCTAGCCCATAGTCCATTAATACAAAGTTGGCAATATAAACGGGTATTAGTTTTTTTGTAATAGGGTGCTCAACATTAATTTTTGTATTAAAACCCAATTTGTCTTTATCTGAGTTTGACTTCTCACATTCTTTTATAAATTTATTAATATTGTTGTTTTTGCTGGATAATTTTTTTACAAGGGGGTGTTGGCAAGAAATAGCTATAAATGTTGCCCCAAATATTGTGTCAGGACGAGTTGTATAAACTGTTATTTTACTGTTATTAAATTCTTCACTAACTATTTTAAAGTTTATTTCAGCCCCTAATGATTTACCAATCCAGTTTTTTTGCATAACCTTAACCTTTTCAGGCCATTCATTTAAATCACCAAGGTCTTTTAATAGTTCTTCTGAGTATTGACTGGTTTTTAGAAACCACTGCGATAAATATTTTTTTTCTACCTCAGCTCCAGATCGCCAACCTCGCCCATCAACCACTTGCTCATTTGCTAGTACAGTTTTATCAACAGGATCCCAATTTACCTCAGACTCTTTTTTATAAGCTAGCCCCTTTTTATACATTTCAATAAAGAATTCTTGTTCGTGTTTGTAGTAATCAGGATGGCAGGTGGCCAACTCTTTTTTCCAATCAAATGAAAAACCCATACTTTTCAACTGGCCTTTCATTGTCTTAATGTTTTTATAAGTCCATTCTTCCGGGCTTTTTTTTTCAACTATTGCCGCATTTTCAGCCGGGAGGCCAAAAGCATCCCAACCCATTGGATGCATTACGTTAAAACCTTTTAGTTTTTTATATCTAGCGACCACATCTCCAAGAGTATAGTTTCTCACATGACCCATGTGGATTTTTCCCGATGGATATGGAAACATTTCTAAAACATAATATTTTTCTTTATTTTTATTAAGATTAGTTTGGAATACTTTACTTTCTATCCATTTGTTTTGCCATTTTTTTTCAGCAATTTTGTGATTGTATCTTGAAGACACTGTTTTTAACTAGAGCTAAGTTTTAGTTTTTTTGCTTTATTAAGAATAGAGTTTTCTAGTTTAATATTGTCACTCATGTTAGTTTTTTGATTTACCCATTGGTTATCTATGAGAACCTGACAAAAAGATGAAACTTTAAGGTTAGATGTTTTAAGTTGTAAGCCGCTTATAAAAATATTCAACTTACACCTTTCTCCCATTTTACTCTCAGCTGTATACCAATCAGTAATAATTGTTCCAGCAAAAGGATCGGTTGATGATAGCGGCATAAAGTTAACAGTTTCTAATGAGGCTTTCCATAAATATGGGTTTATTGGCATTCCAACGCTAGCAGTAGTTTGATCATTTTCTGTTTGTTTGTTTCCAAAAAAATCTAAACTGGCTTTTTTGCCAAAAAGTCCACCACCTGTTCTAAGTCGGTTTTCGGCATCAGATAAAGCCAAATCAGGATCAGTCGCTAAGTTAAAGGGTGTTCCTGATCGTCTTATAATCTCACCCTGTGTCTGAGCATTTTCCCACAAAGCGTCTTTTTCTTCTTCTGTTAAGTTTTTATTACAACTAATCAAAACAAAACTCATTAAAATCAAAACAGAATATGATCTAATCATATTGGATTAAATATTGCATTGAAGATAAAAAGTAAAACATAAAAAAACGGCACTTTAAAAAAGTGCCGTTTATATAAGATTTATAAAAATCTTAGATTAAAATGACATTGTAGCACCAACATACCAAGAGGATCCACCGTCAGTAGTTGAAGAACCTTCATTGTTTTGGTCAACAGTAGTGTAACCAACAATAGCTGAGATACCTGAAGCTACAGAGTAAGTCACACTTGCACTAGTTGCATCATGAGAGTCATCAGTAGTTCCTGCAGTACCTAGAGTTGTACTATCTTTTGCTTCACCAGCAACAGTACCAATAGCTAAAGTAATGTCTCCACTTACGTATTTAATACCTGCTTTGAAAACACTACCATCAATTTGTACAGGAGTGTTAGTCGCACCAGCTCCATCATCATCAAAGCTGTCACCATCACCGTAACCTACACCGATTGTTAAGTCACCTGTTACAGCAGTTATACCAACGTGCATACCACCTTTATCAGCAGTTAGCTGAGTTCCAGTTTTCTTAACTTCAGAGTCAGATAGACCACCACCAATAGTGATAGTTGAATCTCCAGCTGTAGTTACGTAAGTTGCACCAATACCCCATGAGCTGCTAAGTTTAGCTGTAGCTGTTTTAGCTGCTTCATTATCAGTACTGTAAGATGCAGAAACTTTTAAACCATCAGCTAGGAAGTCAGCAGCAGAGTGCCACTCTACACCTAGAGGAGTTGATCCAGCTGAGAAGTCGATACCAGTAGGAGCGTTGTTAGTAGTAGTTCCACCAACACCTTGTTCACCACTTGCACCAGGAACTCCAACAGCGTGAGTTGAAGACGCGTTACCAGCATTCAATAGTTCAAGAGCTGAACCATCGGAGAATGTAAGCTTAATAGCGTTATCATCATCACCTGCAGCAGTACCTTCATCAAGAATTTCAAAGCTTGAAGAAATAGTAGTTCCACCATCAGTAGTTTCAGTTAGTGATACGTTGAAGTTTGAATAATCGTGTACTGTATTAGAATCAACAGTTGAATCATCAGCACTTTCAAATTCAGCACCAACTTTCATACTTCCAGCCGTAGTAGCTGTAACCGCTTGAGCAACAGAAGCTGCACCAAGAGTAGATACTAAAGCAGAAGCCATTAATAGTTCTTTTTTCATAATTACTCCTTTTGAGTTAATGAATATTCATTAATTAATGAAAGACGACCTTTCATTAAGAATGCTAATATTTTAAATTTGAAAAATGTGTTAAAAAAGCTTAGTAAATTATTAATTTTATAATAAAATGTTGTAAAAATACAACAAACAAAAAATGTTTAACTCTAACAAATACTTCGAAATCAAAGAAAATATAGAAAATATAAACAAAAAAACACAAATTATTGCGATTTCAAAAAACCATGAATTAAGTCAAGTAGAGCAAGCAATTTCAAAAAATGTCACTATTTTTGGGGAAAACAAAGTTCAAGAGGCTATAAAAAAATTTGAAAAAATTAAAAAAAACAATGACCAAATCAAGCTTCACTTAACAGGGCCGCTTCAAACTAACAAAGTAAAGCAAGCGCTGACAATATTTGATGTTTTTCACACTCTAGACAGAGAAAAACTTTTAAAAGAATTTGCCAAATACCCTGACAAAACAAAGAACAAAAATTTTTTTATTCAGGTTAATACCGGAAAAGAAGAGTCAAAAAGTGGAATATATCCTGAAAAAGTCGGTGATTTTTTAGAACTATGTATGAATTATGGTTTAAAAAAAATTGAGGGACTTATGTGCATTCCACCCATTAAAGATGACCCAAAAAAACACTTTAAGTTAATCAGTGATATTTCTAAAGACCTTGGTTTAAGGGGGCTAAGCATAGGAATGAGTTCTGATTTTATGCAAGCTTTAGAATTCAATCCGCTTTATATAAGGCTGGGGACCATATTGTTTGGTAAAAGAGAATGAGAAAAATTTTTTTTCTTTCAGATAATTTTCCTGTTAGTTTCATTAAAAGCATTTTGCATAAATATGAATTAAGTGTTTTGACAATAGAGGACATTAAGAAAAATAAACTTTTTAATAAAAATGTTATAATATTTGAATCGGAAAAAATCCGCAATGAATTAGACAACAGTTTTTTTTCTAGCAATAATGTTGTTGTTTTTTCTTCATCAAAAAACACACTAATAAGTGAAAACAACAATCTAAAAACAAAGTTTTTTAACAAACCCATCAAGTTAGAAAAGTTTTTAGATAATATAAATAACTATCTTTTATCAAGTTCTATAAAATTTAAAGATATCGAAATAAGTGGAGAATTGCTTACGAATGTAAATAACAAAAAAAGTCAAAAAATAACATCATTAGAAAAAAAAATTTTGCTAGAGTTGGCTGAAAAGAAAAAACTAAAAAGAGATTATTTTTTAGAAAATATATTGGAGGTTAAAAAAGACACTGAAACAAAAACAATTGAAAGCCACCTAACAAGAATCAGAAAGAAGCTTTCTAACATTAAAAGTGAGACCCAGGTTATTTCAAAAGAAGATTTTTTTTATCTAAAAATTTAATTATTTTGATAAGGGTTAATAAGTGCAAAAAACTTCTTGCCCATTTCTTCAATGATCTTATGATTAAAAAAACTAATTTCAAAATCACGACTCTTTTCTTTAAGCTTTATTTTTCTTAATATTATTGGGTTGTTTTCATATAAAACTTCAACAGAATAAAAAACCCCCTCTATCTCATATGAACTTTTTATAATAATTTTATCTTCTTGATAGGTTACACTGCTATTTTCAAAAGAGTTTTCTCCAACAAGTATTTTAAAAAAAATATTAACAACACTTTTGTTAGTATTAAAAAATTCTGTCTCTCTTAATTCATGATTCACATACATGCTTTTTTTCTTGGAAAGAACAAGGCTAATTTTTTCTGGCTCATTATACTCAACCCTTACTCTTTCTGAGCCTACATAAATCTCACCTTCTTCAATTGTACCCCCATCTGTTTGGATAAAAAAAGCACTAGTGTTCTTTAGGTTTTGATTATAGTTGAGTAATCTTAAATCAACCTCCTCACTAGCTAAACACTTTGAAAACAAAGCCACAACTAATAATAAAAATATCCAACTATTTTTTTCTAAGAACTTGTCTTTTACCCGCATTGCTTGCCTCTGAAATAATTCCCTCTTCTTCCATTTTTTCTACAATTCTAGCAGCTCTGTTATAGCCAATTTGTAGATATCTTTGTATGTAACTTGTTGATACCTTTTGTTGATCAACAACTATATCAATAGCTTTTGCATATAAAGCGTCCACCTCACCATCACCAAACTTAAAGGACATTGAATTATCATCGTTTTTTTCATCAATTGTAATTTCTTTTTTTTGATCAAAAACCGCCTGCTCTTTTATTGAATTTACAATTTTTTCGATTTCAACCTCTGATATAAAACCACCATGCAGTCTTTTTAAGTTTGCACCATTTTCTAAAAACAACATATCCCCACTTCCAAGAAGTTGTTCAGCACCCATCTCATTTAGTATTGTCCTACTATCAAACTTGCTTGCAACTTTGTAACTTAATCTACTTGGAAAATTTGCTTTTATCGTACCTGTAATAACATCAACACTGGGCCTTTGTGTTGCTGTAACTAAATGAATTCCTGATGCTCTTGCCATTTGTGCAAGTCTTTGAACTAAGTTTTCAACTTCTTTTCCTGCCACCATCATTAAATCAGCCATTTCATCAATCACAACAACTATGAAGGGCATTTTATTTAGGGGAATTTCTTTTCTTTCCAAAATAGGCTGTCTTGTTTCCTTATCTATTCCTGTTTGAACTTTTTTAAATAGTTTTTTCCCAGAGGCTAGTATTTTTTTTGACTTTTCATTATAAGAATTAATATTTTTTACATTTAGAGAGCTCATTAATTTGTATCTGTTTTCCATTTCTCTCACAACCCACTTTAATGCAAAAACCGCTTTATTGGGATTTGTTACAACAGATGTTAATAGATGAGGAATGTCTTCATAAATACTTAATTCCAACATCTTAGGATCAATAAGAATTAGTTTACATTCATCTGGTTTAAACCTGTATAAAATACTCATTATGATAGTGTTTATGCCAACAGATTTACCCGAGCCTGTTGTTCCAGCAATAAGCAGATGTGGCATTTTTTCTAAATCAGCATAAATAGCTTGTCCGGATATATCTTTTCCTAATGCAAGTGTTAGAGAATTGTTTAATTCTTCAAATCTTTTGTTTTCAATCAAATCACCAAATAAGACATTTTCTCTTTTAAGGTTTGGTATTTCAATTCCTAAACTTGTTTTTCCAGGCTGAGAAGAAATTCTTGCTGATACAGATGACATAGCCCTAGCTATATCGTCGGCTAAACCAATAATCTTACTAGCTTTAATACCTGCATTGGGAATAAATTCATATAACGTAACTATTGGCCCAGTTTTATAACCAACAACTTTTCCAATAACACCGTATTCACCCAAAACTTTTTCTAGTTTTTGACTGTTAGTTTGGTTTAATTTATCAGTTTCTTTTTTATCAGAATTTTTAGTTTTAGATTTTAGCAAGTGTTCAGTTTTTGGTAATTTGAATGTTAGATCAATATTTAAATTGTTTGACTCGTAATGTGTTTTGTCTTTTTTTTCTGAAGTTATTGATCCTTTTTTTCTGTTTATTGTAGGTTCGTTTCTCACACTTTGTCTAAGTTTTGTTTGATAGTTTTTTCTTCTATTAAACAAGCCAAGTTTATTTACTGGTTTGGTAAATATAAAAAAAATTAGGCCAACAGACTTATAAAAAAAATTTTTAAAAAACCTTAACTTAATTGAATAAGAATAAATAAATAAAAATACTGAAATTGTTAAAAAAAAGAAAGCAATAAGATGTTTATAAATTAATTGATTTGAAAAATTTGGTACATAATAATAAATTATATTGATAATTAACTCAGGTATAATGCCTGTTCTAAATATATTTAACTCTATTAATAGAGTTGATAAATTAAAAAAAACAACTGAAAAATTAATACAAATAAATTTTAGAAACAAATTCTTAATTTTGAGACCAAGTATTAATATAAAACCAGAGTAGAAAATTTGTAAAATAATTACCAAAGACATTAACCCCATTAAAGTCAAAATAAGACTTGATGATATGGCTCCAAAAAAACCAAAAAAATTTAATATCTCTTCTTTGTTGTTATTTCCTATTCCTGGATCATTTTTTTGATGAGTTAAAACGCTTATAATCAAAAAGGAAGAAAAAAATATTAGGCTAAGGCCCAAAATAAATTTTAGCAAAAATTGTTTAAAACTTCGAAAATTGAACATATTTATAATATAATTTGTAATACATATAGAATAAGGTAATTCGAAGAAAATTATGAAAGAAATAAACACCGATGTACTAATTATAGGATCTGGACTTGTGGGGCTGGTTGCAGCGCATAGTTTGTCAACCCTAAAATATAAAGTAACGCTTGTAGATAAAAAAAATTTTAGTAACTCAAAGAAAAATTTTAACGACACTAGAACAGTAGCGGTATCAGAGGGTTCAAAACGTTTTTTAGAAGATTTATCTCTGTGGAATTTTCTAAAAAATCACTCTGAACCCATAAAAACAATAAAGGTGTTTGACAGATCTTATAAAAATAAAATTTTATTTAATAATGAAAATAAAAATAAAAAACTTGGTTATGTCATAGAAAATATTAAATTTAGTCAAATTTTAAAAAATCAATTATTAAAATTCAAAAAAACTAAATTATTATTTGGACAATCAATAAAAAAAATTCAACTGGAAGAAGAAATCACTAAAGCGTATACGAAAAATTATGTAATTAAATCTAAATTAATTATCGCTGCAGATGGCAAAAACAGTGAAATTAAAAAAATGGCTGGAAATAACACCTTTAAAAAAATATATCCAGATGATGCTTTGGTTTTAAATATTACTCATGAAAAAAATCTTAATGGAACTGCCTATGAAATTTTTTTTAATACCGGACCTTTAGCAATTCTTCCAATGCAATCTAAAAAAAACTTCTGTAAAAGCACGATTATTTGGTCAAATAAAAAAAATTATTTAAAAAAACTAAACGACGTAAGTGATAAATTTTTCGAAAACTTTATTGAGGAAAAAATTGGAAGTATTGTTGGTGTAGTTAAAAAGATTAATTCAAAACAAATATTTCCTCTTTCAGCACATATAAATGAATCGTTTATTAATAAGAGATTAATATATATTGGTGATGCAGCTCATTCCATACATCCTATAGCGGGTCAAGGGTGGAATCTTGGTGTTAATGATGTTAGAAATTTGTACAAAACAGCTAAAAGCTTACAATATGATATTGGCAGTGATGCGTTCTGTAGTAATTATAATAATTTATCCTACAATAAAGCTTTTCAACTTTATCAAATAACTGATAAAATTAATGCACACTTTAAGAATGAAATAAATTTATATAGATTTTTAAGTAATGCAGGTTTTAATATTATTGA
>CETI01150128.1_pt1 | contig 10139 bp, 4 predicted proteins | sample 361441 | NCBI WGS metagenome assembly CETI01 (sample SAMEA2622478, study PRJEB7988) | marine metagenome | biome: marine biome (ENVO:00000447); feature: deep chlorophyll maximum layer (ENVO:xxxxxxxx); material: "saline water (ENVO:00002010), including plankton (ENVO:xxxxxxxx)" | depth 90 m | reverse complement strand
AACAGTAGTAATAGTTACGTCCTGACCTGGGTTGATATGAAGATTAATGTCTTCAACTTCACTAACGTTACCGACGCTAGCGAAACCATTAGTTACGTAAGCGTTGAGAGTATCTGATCCAGAAGTGTTACCACCAGTAACTGTGTGAGCAAGGTTGCCACTATAAGAAGTTGTCGAACCAATAGTGATCACATCGTCCATGGAATCAGAACCTTGAACAGTGTGAGCGGCTGTAGGATCACCAACTAGAGTGATAGATCCAGCAACAGAACCATCCGTTCTATCTAAAAGAAGACTACCTTTGTAGTCAGAAGCATCGATAGTTGCTGTACTTGCGAAAAGGTCGTCTGTACCAGCTGCGAAGTTTGCAACAGCTCCAGCATTACCTCCAGTAAAGATAATCTTGTCTGATTCAAGCTTAGATAAGTTAGCGGCCCAGTTATTTGCGTCGTCTGAAACTTTGAAAGTTGTTGTTTCTACACCAGCCATTGTTATTGCAACGTTGTTTGTAGTTGCAAAGGTGTTATCAACAGCAAAAGTAAGAGCGTCTTCAGTACCTGTTGAATCAGCAAGAGTTATTTTAAGAGTTGGATCGCTAGCTACTGTTGCAGCTGAATCACCAATACCTATATTTACTCCTGCACCAAGACCAGTAACTGTCTGATCAAGGTTAGCACCAGAGAATGAAAGCTCTTTTACTCCTGAAAGAAGAGATGCATCAATAGTGTTTGCGCCAGTGTATTGAAGTTGAACTGTCTCAACATCAGTAATATTTAGCTTACCTGTAGTTGCTGTTAAACCTGTTACTGCAGTAGCAGTTAACTTATCTTTTGCATGTGTTCCAGCGGTAATTGTATCTGCGTTGTTTAGTGCAGTCATTCCGATAGTGTTCTGACCATCACCAAGCTTCATGGTTAGATCAGACTTATCAAGTCCAAGGAGTTCGAACTTACCAGTCGCTCCTGTTGAATCAAGAGTAGTTAACTTAGTAGTGTTAGCAATACCATCGGCATTAGTTGCCTTGAAGTCTGATGCACCAGTAACAGTTAGTGTTACAAGCTCATCTGCTGATAGCTTTTCAATTTCGTTAGTAGAAACTGTTCCTGCTGTGTTTTTATCAGTCTGAAGGTTGATTGTTTCGTGACTATCAAGAGTTATTTCAGCCAACCCAGTATCGTTACTCGCATTATCAGTTACAGCACCAATACCCTTAAGTTTCAAAGTAACTTCATCAGCTGTTCCGTTGTCTGTAAGAGTACCTGTAATACTTACACCAGCAGTAAGAGCAGTACTGTCAGCACCACCAGTTGTGACTGAGATAGTGTCGCCACTATCCATATTTGTCACTGCGAAAGTTGCTACGTCACCGTTAGATGCAGTGTTAGAACTAGCAACAAACTCTGTGATGCTAGCCATTGTCAAACCTGAAGCGGTAATGGTTGCAGCACCACCGATGTCAGCTGTTTTAATCTCAAGAACTTCTAGTCCTGAACTTGGATTATCGTCAGTTCCTTTGAATACAGCTGTTGAAGATGCTGCAGTAACAAGAGTATCTTTACCTTCTCCTCCAACAACTGAGTCTGCGGTTGCAGTGAATCCGTTATCTGTGAAATTAAATTTATCGTCTCCTGATCCACCAGTTACAATCACATCACCGGCTATAAAACCGTCAAGAACAACTCCACCTGTAGAACCTGAAGCATCAACTGTTTTCAGAACAGTATTAACACCTGAATCTAGATCGTTAATTGTTAGCTTCCCTGAACCAGTGAGAACTAATTTAGTAGCTAAATCTACGTTCAACTCAGTCAGAGTTGATTTTCCAGTGTTGTCAATAGTTACTGTCTCAACTCCAGCAATGATTACGTTGCTTGCTTTTCCTTTATTAATATTCAAGGTCGCCGTATCATCACCCTCAGATGTATCGGAAAAACCATAGTTATATATAACGTTAGCATCACCATTTGTTAAACCAAGAGTTACACCAGCAGCAATATTAGTAAAAGCTAGTGTGTCTAGAGAACCTGCAGTAGAACTACCATCGATAGCAGTAAGAGAACTTAGTCCTGTAAAACCATCAACACTAAAAGTAAGTGTTTGTGCTGCACCAGTTGCTCCATCATCTAGATCAACAGATACATTCTCAACGTTAGTTACTCCTCCATTAACAACTTTATTACCGTTTAGAGAGAAACGTGTTTTTAAGGTATCTGTTCCAGCACCACCATTAACAACGTCACCATTATCAAAGGCTGCGTCAGAAACTGCTAGGAAAGTATCATTACCTGTGCTTCCAGTGAAGTTATCAGCACCACCAGTTACCTGATTGCTGTCGTTTGTAAGAGTAAAGCTTGTGCCAGATGCTGCATTAGACGCAGAAGTCATCGAAGTAACTGAAGACTTTGCTTCATCTGCTGTATGAGCAGTCTGTGTAATACCAGTTATGAAGCTGACAGCTGATGTAAAAGCTGTACCAGTTTTCCAAGGACTTGTAGATTCAGGCTGGTAAGCAAGAATTGCTTCCGTACTTGCCTCAAGTTCTGCTGTGTAAGCCTCAGCAGCAGCGGTTTTATTACTAAGAGCGGTAGCGTCTAAAAGACCTTGAGCTGTATTTTCTTCTAGAGGGTTATTGGCAGCATGTATCAAGTCAAACGCAACGTTAGAAAGGCTTAATACACCTTTTTCAATTTGATTTGTCCAATAAAGTAGACCATCTGCATCTGCAGTACGACCGAAGAGATTTAAGTAGATCTGGTTTACTTGCTCTTCAGTTGATTTAGTGCCAACTGTAGAAGTTTTGTATTCGTCTTGTGCGTAGATTTTGTCTGCAAATTCTCTCGCACTTGAAACTCCACTGCTTGAAGAGAGCCAGTACTTGATACCTGCTGGATCGCCAGGGCGGCCAAAGTATGCAATGTACTGCTGTTGTAGTTGGGTGGCTGTAAGTGTGGACATCCGGAAATAGGGCGTGTATTAGATAGGGAACTCCGCAGTATTCTGCGGCTGCCGAGAACCCTGCCTGGGCCTGGCGATTGTGCTGAGGGAATAAATACCCATTGCACTTGGCCGGCCTAATATAAGGGTCATCGGTTGTTATGGAAAGATCTTCTTGATTTTCAGTAGTGATATCAACACAGGATTTTTAGGGTTTAAGGCGATATTTTTCGAGAGCTGCAAAAAAAATAAATTCTTAATAGCCCGATTTATGAAGTTTTATAATTAGGACAAAATGTAGTATTTGCAGTGTATTTGACAGCACAGTTAGTAATTTTTAAACCGATTGATTAAACAAAAATTCTGATTAGAACGGGAAACAAATCACTTGCTCAATAAACAGCCATGAAAGTGGCACATAGCCAAACAGATCTTGATTTTTTTACCAATCCTCACTTAAAAAAAAATCCTAAGTTGAATGAGTTTTGGAAAATATTCAATATCGAATCTATTTACTAAAATTCCGATTATCTACACGTAAAATATATGAAACCATTGGCTCTAGTACTTGGATGCACTGGTCAGGATGGCAGTTACCTTAGTAAATCACTTATAGAAAAAGGTTTTTCAGTAATTGGGACATCAAGAAAGGCAAAAGCTAATTTACAAAATTTGTCGGTTTTGAAAATTTCAAAGAAAATAAAAATTGTACGTTGTGATTTAGAGGATTATTCTCAAACAGAAAAACTAATCAAAAATTTTGAACCAGATGAAATCTATAACTTGTCGGCACAATCATCAGTGGGGCAATCATTCCAAAAACCACTTGAAACTCATCATAGTATTGTCAATACGACGTTAAATATATTAGAAGCATCAAGACAATTAGAATTCAAAGGAAATATATTTTTAGCAGGAAGCAGTGAAATTTTTGGTGCGACGAAAACTCCAGCTACAATCAATACTCCTCCAGACCTAAGAAGCCCATATGCACTAGCAAAGTACAATAGTCTTTTACTTTGTAAACTTTACAGATTAAATTATCAACTTCATTGCACAACAGGAATACTTTTTAATCATGAATCAAAAATTCGTGATCAAAAATTTGTTATGAAAAAAATAATAATAGATGCCATTAAAATAAAAAACAATGAAATACAAAAATTAATTATTGGAAATATCAAAATCAAAAGGGATTGGGGCTGGGCCGAAGAATATGTTGAAGCGATGCAACTCATTAACAGATCAAAATCAAAGAAAGATTATATAATTTGTACAGGTGAAAGTTATTCTCTTGAGTACATCATCAAAAAAGTATTTGATAAATTAGGGCTAAACTGGAAAGAACACATAAAGATATCATCAAAATTTTATAGAGAAAATGAAATAGATACTAGCGAAGGTGATCCACTAGCTATTTACAATGATTTAGGTTGGAAAGCGAGAGTGAAGATAGACGAATTAATTGAGAGATTAATTAAATATGAATTAAAAAATAAGTAATTTTATTTGGTCGGATTACCATCCATACCTTTCAGCATAAGTCATAATCTATAAGCTAAATTTGCAAATTTATTGCTATATTAAAAAATAAAATGATAGTTAATTATTAAAATCTATCTTCGATTTCTAAAGCTCTTATTAAGCCTTCTAGCCTTCTTCCTAATAAACTAAATCTGTGTTGTGCTTTCCAATTCATGTAATTGGTATTAATTTTAGAATCATTATCTTTTTGATTACTACGATTAGTAATCCAATCATCTATTCCTTTAGCGATAAGCTTGGGAGAGATGCCAGGAAGGATAAAAATTATATTATTTAAATCATTAAAAATCGATACAGGAGTTGCTAGAACTGGAGGACCAGCAGCAAGTCCGTGCCTAATTGATGCACTAGAGGACTCATTAGATTCTTGATAGGGGAAAATAATTAGATCTTGTTTTGAAAGATTTAAAATAGTTTCCTCATCTGAATAATAGTGACTATCAAGCTTTATATATGAATCTAACTTAAATTGCTTGATTAGTAATTTAAGTTCACTGAAATACTTTAAAGACTCACTAGAGCTATGTATTGCAGAGAAAATTGTTAAGTCGACTGAATAAGAATCATTTTGCAGTAAAGCTATAGACTCTATTAATTGTTTATACCCTTTATTAGGCAAACAAAAGCCATAAGTAGCTATATTTATTACTTTTTTAACTAATTGCGTTTTAGATACATTGAATCTAGGTTTATTTAACTGATGTAAACTATTGAAATCAAGAATTCCATGTGGAAATAATGAAACATTTTCTACAAGTTCATAATCCTTCAATCTATTTAAATCATTTGGAGAATGAACAAGAATACGATTACATAATCTAAGCTCTTTTTTAATATATATCAAAGATTTAGTTCTATGATTAACTGGATCTAAAGTTGAATGCATAAAAATAATAATGTTTATTTTTTTAGAACTTAATTTTTTAATCAGCGAAGCAAGTTTATCAAAATCAAAGAAACCGTAGTTAAATTGAATAACTATAGTACTAATTTTTTTGTCTATAATCTGTTGAAAAAGTTGATCCAAATCTTGATTAATTCCATTATCGAGATCCCAACATCTACATATGTTTAATTTATCATTAACTTCAGCTTTTTCATTAGGAGCAAAAATAGTTACATGATCAGAAATAAATTCAATTAAATGTGCAGAATAAGAAGCGATACCACATCTAGAATTAAAGGTAGTAATCCAACCTATCCTAGGTTTTTTGGCTAAACGAATATTAGATATAGATTTACTAAATTCAAGATTAGATTGAGCAACTTGTTTCCATGTAAATTGCTTTATGGTATTCCTAGCATTACATATCTTTATTTGTAATTCACTATCAGAACAGTTAAATAGTTTTAGCATTAAATCTGCTAAATGATTTATTGAAGGTTCAGCCCAGACTGAGGATGTTAAATTGAAATGTGAATTAGAAAAAACAAATTTATAATCAATTAACCATGCATTAGTAGTATTACAGAAATCTAATTGACCGCCCCAATCTGTTGTTATGACTGGTAAGCCTAGACTCATTGCCTCGCCTATAGGGAGACCAAATCCCTCCCCTAAGCTAGGTGCAACTAATACATCAGCAAGCAAATATAAAGCCTTTATCTTAGTATCATCAAGATCATCATCTAGAATCAAAACCTCAGGATAATCTGGGTTATCGAATTTTAAATCACGTAAGATCTGTCTAACATTATTATGAGGATTTCTATTAGTTTTTATAATTAAACTAACTTCATCCGATTTATCGAAAGCCTGGCCATATGCTGTTAATAACAAATCAATTCCTTTCCTAGGAAAACAAGAGGAAATATGTAAAAATTTAAAATTCTTTGTATCTAATTCAAATAATGAATCCGCATTAACCTTAGATATATGATCAATACCAAGGCCAGCAACTTTAATAGGAATAAAAACACCGTTATTAATTAAAATGTTTTTTACTAATTTCGACATCACAGTTATGCCATCTAGATATTGATTAAAATCTTCTACCCATTCGTGAGGGAACTCTGTCTCCTCCCATCCATATGAATGCAAAATGTTAAGACGGCTATTCAAATCATGGACTCTAGGTGGATATAAATTCCTACTAACTATTTCACTACAATTAACTTTCCTAGAATAAATATCTAATATATCAATATGGTTTCTCAGAAAAAACATGTCAGGTTTATAATCTCCTGGTCCCTCTGTAGAATGAAGGCATACGTTGACACCTATACTTTGCATCGCCAAAGCAAAATTTCTATTTAAAATTGCTAGACTATAATTTGAATCAAAAGGGCCTTCAATTCGCCAACTATAATTTGATTGAAAATCCAGAAAACTCTGCTTATAATCATATGCTTGACTATTAATTAATGCAATAGCAGAAGATAATTGTTTCTGTAAACTTTCTGATTTATGGCGATCTGTTCTAAATTCATTTTCAGTAGCTTTTAGATTATTTAGAAAAATATTATAAGAATTAGTTCTTAAGGAAGAATCATAGTTTTTTTTACACTTTAAGGTTAATAAGTTTGAAATATTACTAATAAGATTTCTGGAAGTAATCTCCCATGAAAATAGCTTTGATCTTATTTTAGAATTCTCTAAAAGTCTTTCATAAAATAATTTATTACTGACAGCCTTATCTATTAAAGTGGTAATGCTATGAATATCAGATGGATTAAACATAGCCTCTGGGAAATCCACTATTTCGGGCAAACTACTAGTATTTGATGTAATCACAGGTGCTCCACAACACATTGCCTCCAAGACAGGAAGACCAAACCCTTCATGCATAGACGGAAAAATAAATAGCTGACAATTCCTATAAAGTTCGACTAAATATTCATCTTGGACATAACCAAGAATTATTACCTGGTTCTTGTCAAGCTGAACTTGAGTAATACACTTTTTAATAAGATCTATTTCTGATTCGAACAACTTGCCAACTAAAATAAGTTTATATTCTCTTTGTATTTTTATAGAAAGATTTGAGTATGCCCTAATTAAACCTTCGATATTTTTTCGAGGATCACCAGCACCTGAATACAAAAAAAACTTTCCAAATTTAATAATACTTTTATCCAAATTAGAACTATTTGCCGCAGTATTAAAAAGAGACTTATCGCAGCCTGAAGAAATATTAAAAATAAATTTACTATCAAAATTTAAAAATTTTACAGCTTCATCGAAAGATGATTTAGAAATAGCTAATAAGCAGTCTAAGTTTTCAAGTTCATATAATTTCTTATAATAAAATTCCTTAAAAAGTGGATTACTATCTAAATAAGAATCAGAATTAATAAATGGTATGAGATCATATATGATAGAAAAAGTAGGTGGCAATTTATAAGAAGTATCAATATCCGTCAAAGCATTATCAATAAAACCTTCAAAAAAACTTGTGATTAAAATACAATCAGCATTAATAATAGATAGTGCATAATTTCTAAGTTGAACTGCATATTTTCTAATGAGGTTAGTATTATATGGAGTTATTGAAAACCATTGAAAGTAACTAACTTTTAAATCATTATCAGTTAATTCATTTTGAAAATCATCCCTTATATCCTTGAGGGAAGCATTAGCAAATAAGATATATTCATTTTCAGGATAAGTAGTTATAAGTGTCCTAGTTAAGGCAATAGAATAACGACCTATGCCTCTAAGACTACTCTCACTGGCCTGGAATCCCTGAACATCAATTACTATTCTCATAAATAATAATTAATCATTCCTGCTAGATTTAATTTGCTCATAAATGCGATGAGCATAATTTGAAGATTCGTAATACTTTAACAAAAAGCTATTAAATGTAGAAGATTTCTGATTAATGTGATTAACTTGTTGATACTTCTTCTTAATTTTTGATGAAAAAGAATTAAATTTTAAAAACTTTAAAACCTTAGCTATTAATCTTAAAATAAAAAATAAAGATCTGTTTCTTAGAATTAAGCTATATATGGCATTAAATGGATTCAAAAACAAAATTTTTGTTAGTTTTTTGATTTTTGTATATAATGATTTCAACTTTCTATATAACCTAGCAAGTTTACTATTGAATAATCTACTTTGTTGATTTTCTAGAGTCTCTAATTTTTTTTGCAAATTGTTAATTAAACTTTTTTGCTCATGAAGAGATTCGACTAATTTATTAATATTGCTATCAATTAATTTAGCGGTTTCCATTGTTGTCAATCCCAGCTGAAATGACTTAAGCCATTCTGACTCTTGATCAAATAATAAAGTATTTTTAGTTGCTAAGATAGAAACATCTTTTGCAGATCCACTTATTAAATCTTGAATCCCATTATAGTTAGTTAAAGTATTATTTTCACATCCATTTAAAAAATAATATTTCGCTTGAGTAAAACCTAAACTTTCTAGAAAAAAAATAAAACTATCTGGGTTAATTGGATTAATATGGGTAGGATCTAAAAAAAATGTTCTACTTGAAACTTGTAAATTATCTATACTTGGTGTTTCAAAAATTAAAATCCCATTTGTTTTAAGTAGCCTTAAGCATTGAGTAATCATCTCATATATTTGATCATATTTAAGATGCTCAATAAGATGAAAGGAACTTATGATATCAAAAGAATTAGATTCTAAAGTTTTTAGTATATTTAAAGCATCGCCAGAAATTATATTCATTCCTTTCTTTTTACAAAAAGAAATCATGTCCTGATTGATCTCCAAACCAATTGATTCAATTCCATTTAAAGAACATTTCTCAATCCATTCTCCACGGCCACTTCCAATATCTAATAGCTTTGGTTTCTGACAATTTTGAAGAATATATGAAATCAATCCATCATAAGATGATAATCGGGATATTATTTCATCTCTTGAGCCTCTAAAACATTCTTCAAAATCGTAATAAAAGTCTTTTTTCATAAATAGTAATAACTAATCAATACGCCAAAAACCTAAAGAAGATACACCAATTAAAAGATTGAATTATTTTATTATAAAGTTGCCCCATATCAAAAATTATCTCATCATAGGTCTATAGAAACTATTTTATAGATTGATGCCAACAGTCATTACTATAAAAGCTAAATTGATTCTTTATTCAAATTAAAAAATACTTTTAAATCTTTTCTTCTTCATTTTTAAATTTGTTGCTAATGCACAAACTCACTATTATTCGTCATGCAAAAGGAGCTCCTGGTTTAAGGTGTTGTGGACTAGGACCATATCTAAGGCCAACCAATGGTTTAATAAAACTGCAAAAACTTTTTAATAAATATACAAGTTGGGCAACAAATAGAAGTAAGGCAAAACTAAAGAAAATGCTCAAAAATAGTTCAATAATAATAAGTTTATGGAGAAATCAAGAATTAATTGGATTTGGTCGTGCAACAAGTGATGGTGTTTTTAGGACTGTAATATGGGATGTTGTAGTAGCAAGCAATCTTCAAGGGAATGGATTTGGTCGACTTATCATTAACGAATTAATGAATTCAAGCCTAATCAAAAATTCTGAAAAGATTTATCTAATGACAACAAATTGTTCAGAGTTTTATAATCAAGTAGGTTTTAAAATAAATACAAAGCAAAAGTTATTAGTATATATGAATGAAAAATAATTAAATCTTTTAAAGTAATTTCACTTCAAATATTATTTGAAAAACTACTATTTTTATAAACAATTTAGTTTTTTAAA
>CETI01044501.1_pt1 | contig 10139 bp, 10 predicted proteins | sample 361441 | NCBI WGS metagenome assembly CETI01 (sample SAMEA2622478, study PRJEB7988) | marine metagenome | biome: marine biome (ENVO:00000447); feature: deep chlorophyll maximum layer (ENVO:xxxxxxxx); material: "saline water (ENVO:00002010), including plankton (ENVO:xxxxxxxx)" | depth 90 m | reverse complement strand
ACTTACTCGAATATAGATCAACGAGTTGAAAAAATTATTGCAAAAAAATTAAATTTTTCTGTTGAGCCAGTTTCAACGCAAATAATTCCTAGAGATAGACACGCGCAACTTTTTAGTAGTTTTTCAATAATAGCTAGTTCTCTAGAAAGACTGGCAACGGAAATAAGGCACCTTCAAAGAACTGAGGTTCTTGAGGTAGAGGAAGGATTTGGCAAAGGTCAAAAGGGTAGTTCTGCTATGCCACATAAAAAAAATCCTATACTCTCTGAAAATGTAACTGGCTTAGCTAAGGTTATAAGGTCTCTTATAATTCCTGCGTTAGAAAATATTACGACTTGGCATGAAAGAGACATTAGTCATTCAAGTGTAGAGAGAATAAATGCTCCAAATGCAACAATAACTCTAGATTTTGCAATACAGAGGATGATTAATGTTCTCTCAAATTTAGTTGTACTCAGAGATAATATGAAGACCAATCACAATCTACTTAAGGGTCTACCTTACTCTCAAAATGTTTTAATTTTTTTAATAGAAAATAAAGTTTCTAGAGAAGATGCATACAAGGTTGTTCAAGAATGTGCTTTAAAAACATGGAATGGCGAAGGTGATTTTAAAGAAAATTTACTAAAGCATCCTGTATTATTTAAATTAAATTTGTCAAAAAAAATTGATCAAATATTTACTCACAAAAATTTATTCAAAAGCGTTGATTTAATCTTCAAAAGAGTGATTTAATGTCAAAAAAAATGAAAAAACTTTACGAAGGTAAGGCTAAAATTATTTATGCAAAATCTAATAATGAGGTGGTTGCCCAATATAAAGACGATGCTACCGCTTTTAATAATTTAAAAAAAGGTTCTATCAAAGATAAAGGTTTAATAAATAATGCCATATCTGCCTATTTATTTGAGGTACTTAATCACTGCAATATTCCAACTCATTTTATAAAAAAGATTAATAAAAAATCTCAGCTTCTCAAGAAAGTAGATATTGTTCCGATCGAGGTACTTATAAGAAACTATTTTGCTGGTTCTTTGTCTAAAAAATTTGGAGTAAAAGAAGGGACAAAACTCCCAGATACCTTAGTTGAGTATTGTTTAAAATCAGATGAACTTGGAGATCCGCATATCAGCACAGATCATATATTGAACTTAGGTTTATGCGATTTGAATAATCTAGAGCTTATTGATGAATACTCACATAGAATTAATGATATTTTAAAAGGACTATTTTATTCGATAGGTATCAATTTAATTGATTTCAAATTAGAGTTTGGAATTACAAAAAAAACTAAAAAATTAATTCTAGCTGACGAGATATCACCAGACACATGTAGACTATGGGATTTAAAAACTAATAAAAAATTAGATAAAGATCGATTTAGAAGAGATCTAGGTAACGTTGAAGATGCTTATATCGAGGTGCTTAATAGATTGAATTTAAAAATTTAATGCGCATTAAAATATTAGTTAGGTTGAAAAAACAGATATTAGAACCTCAAGGAAAAGTAATTGAAAAATCTTTAAATAATTTGGGGTTTGAGGGTATAAAAAATATACGTCAGGGAAAGCTTATTGAATTAGACTTACCTGATAATATTAACCAACAAGAAAAAGATAATATTATTTCCTCTGCATGTAAAAAGCTTCTAGTCAATGAAATTATTGAAGAGTACGAAGTACTTGGATGAGTTTTAAATCAGCTGTAATTACTTTTCCTGGTTCAAATTGTGATAGGGATGCTTTGACCTATCTTAAAGATTTAACAGAAGGTGAGGTATTAAATATTTGGCATGAAGAAACCTCAATACCTTCGGTTGATTTAATAATATTGCCCGGTGGATTTAGTTTTGGTGACTATCTTCGTTCTGGCGCGATGGCTTCAAAAAGTAAAATAATCCCAGAAATAATTAAGCATGCAGAAACTGGAAAATTCCTCTTAGGAATTTGCAATGGTTTTCAAATATTAACTGAAATTGGTCTTTTAAAAGGTGCTCTAATTCAAAATAATAAGTTAAAATTTTTGGGCAAAAATTGTTTTATTAGGAAAAGACATGAAAACAAATTCAATAAAATTATAAAACAAGGTCAGGTGCTTAAAATTCCAGTAGCCCATAATGAAGGAAATTTTTATTGCAGTAATGAAGACCTAAAAATCCTCAATGATGATGGTTTAATTGCCTTTGAATACTGTAAGGGATCCTTTTCAAATTGTGATGAAAATATTAATGGATCAGTAAATAATATTGCTGGAATTACAAATGAAAAAAAGAATGTATTAGGGATGATGCCACACCCAGAACGAGCTTATCAAAGCTTTCATTGCTCTATAGACGGAAAGTCAATTATTGAGTCTTTACTATCATGAAAGAAGAATTAATTTTACAACATGGACTAACACTGGAAGAATTTAAAATTATTAAAAATTATCTTAAAAGAGATTTAACAATGGAAGAGTTGGGTATTTTTTCTGCAATGTGGAATGAACATTGTTGTTATAAAACTTCAAAAAAATGGCTAAAAAAACTGCCCACTAATAATGATATCGTCATACAAGGTCCAGGTGAAAATGCCGGCATAATTGACTTAGAGGATAATGACGGAATAGCTTTCAAAATAGAAAGTCATAACCATCCAAGTTATATAGAACCATTTAATGGGTCTGCAACTGGAGTTGGAGGTATTTTAAGAGATATCTTCACAATGGGTGCTAGACCAATAGCTACATTAGACTCAATAAGGTTTGGTGAAATATCCACTGATAAAACGAAATATCTACTTAATGAGGTGGTTCATGGTATTGGCCACTATGGAAATTGTATTGGGATACCAAACATTGGTGGGGAAAGTGAATTTGATAGCACATATGACTTCAATAATTTAGTTAATGCTATGGCCATTGGTCATGTAAAAAAAGATGCAATTTTCTACTCTAAACCCAAAACAGTTGGGGGTTTAATTGTATATATTGGTTCTAAGACTGGGAAAGATGGCATACATGGCGCCAGTATGGCATCTGATGTTTTTTCAGAAAATGATGAGGATGACAAAAGACCATCAGTTCAAGTAGGAGATCCTTTCATGGAAAAGCTTTTAATGGAGGGGTGTCTTGAATTAATGTCATCCGGGCTCATTGAGTCTATGCAAGATATGGGTGCAGCAGGTATTACTTCTTCTAGTGTTGAAATGGCGTCTAAGGGGAATGTGGGTGTATTAATTAATTTAGATAAAATTCCTTTAAGACAACCTCTTTCACCTTATGAGATTTTGCTGTCTGAAAGCCAAGAAAGGATGCTTGCAGTTATTGATAAAGAAAATAATTCAAAAGTCAGAAATATATTAAAAAAATGGCAAATCGATTACGAAGTCATAGGAGAAATAACAAATACTAAAAAAGTTGTCTTTACATCTCAAAATAAGGAAGTTGTAAATTTACCAGTAAATATCATTGTTGACGATGCCCCTGAATACGATAGAGAATTTTACTTACCAAGAAAAAGAAGTAAAAGAGAGTTTGATTGTACAAATCTGACGATAGAAAAAATGATGAATAATTTGTTAGATAATTTAAATTATTTAGATAAAAGTTGGATATATAACCAATATGACTCAACTGTCATGGGGGATACAGTTAAAGAACCTGGTCAAACAGCTGGTATTGTCAAACTCCACGATAGTCAAAAAGTAATTGGAGCAACAACAGATTGTAATCCTTTATACATTCGAATTAATCCTGAACTGGGTATGATTTATACTGTCTTGGAAGCATATAGAAATTTAATTGCCTCTAATATTAAACCAATGGCTATTACTAATAATCTTAATTTTGCCAGCCCTCTTGACCCTAATATTATGGGGGAAATTGTTTTGTCTATAAATGGACTTAAAAAATCGGCATCAAAGCTTAATACACCAATAGTGTCTGGTAATGTCTCTTTATATAATCAAACTAATGAGTTACCAATTAACCCAACACCTGTTATTGGCATGGTAGGTTCAAATTTAGATATAAATAGAGTTTTATCCAATAAATTTCAAAATTTAGGAGATATTATTATTTCCATAGGAGAAAGTTTGGGCCCACTAAACAGTCCTTATTTTCTTCAAGATCATAAAATAACAAAAGAAATTAATTCTTTTAATGACTTAGAAGATATTGATTTAGAAAAAGAATTGTTAACCGCTAATACAATTAGGAATTTAACAAATGATAATTTAATTCAATCATGTAATGACATATCTAGAGGTGGTATATTTATATCTCTAATGAAGATGATCAAAAAAAACTACGGTTTTACTATTGAATTTCCAAATCAATTTGATTTATTTTGTGAATACATAGCAGGGTACATTATTACGGTTAAAGAAAATAATCTAAACAAGGTTTTAGCATATTTGTCTAAAAACTGTATCAAACACTCCCATATTGGATTTGTTTCTAGTGAATTAATTAAAATAAACTCTAAAAAATTTGATTATTTTGATATAAAGGATAAATATTTGAATAATTTTGAAAAAATAATTAATTAAATGCCAATTGAACAAGATAAATTAGAAAAGCTTATAATGGAAAAATTTCCTAATTCAAAAATAATTATTGAAGATTTAGCAGGAGATAACGACCACTACTCTGTTTCTATTGAAAGTTCATTATTTAATGATCTTTCTAGAATACAACAACATCAATTAGTTTATAAATCACTTAATGGTTTAATGGATAATGAACTGCATGCAATGCAATTGAAAACGAAAGGAACAGACTAATGGAGATAGATAACAATACTAAAGATCAAATTGAAAAAATGATTGGAGAAAATGAAGTATTCCTTTTCATGAAAGGTAATCCAGATTTCCCAATGTGTGGGTTCTCCTCAGTAGCCACTACAATTTTAAAAAAATGTGGAGTTGAATTTGGATACTGTAATGTTTTAGACGATAATAACATTCGCGAAGGCATTAAAGCCTTTTCCAATTGGCCCACTATTCCCCAACTCTATATAAAAAAAGAGTTTATTGGAGGCTGTGATATCATGAAAGAAATGGCTGAGTCAGGAGAGTTAGTTGAATTGTTTAATACTAGGGGGGTTAAAACAGAAATAAAATAAATTTCTTATCGAGAATAAAATTCTACTACTAAGTTTGGTTCCATTTGAACAGGATATGGAACATCGGTTAATTGAGGTCCTCTTATAAATTTACCTAGACACTTTGATATTTCTAACTGAAGATATTCAGGTACATCTCTTTCATTAGAACTTAATGTCTGTATAATCATAGGAATATTTTGGCTTGTTTGAAGAACTGAAATCTCATCACCATCTTTAATCTGGTAAGATTTTCTGTCAACCACCTTACCATTAACCATAACATGACCATGGCTGACTAACTGTCTAGCAGCAAAAACAGTGGGTGCAAATTTAAGTCTAAAAACTACAGCATCCAATCTTCTTTCTAAAAGCTCAATAAGGATCTGGCTAGTATCTCCTTTTTTTCTTGAAGCTTCTTGATAAATTTTAAGAAATTGTTTTTCAGTTATATCGCCATAATATTTCTTAAGTTTTTGTTTAGCAGCAAGTTGAACACCAAAATCTGATAATTTTCTTTTTCTAGCCTGGCCATGCTGACCTGGACCATAAGGTCTTCTATTAAAGGGACTTTTAGGTCTTCCCCATAAATTAAGCCCAAGTCTTCTATCAATTTTGTGTTTTGAAGATAATCTTTTAGTCATGAATTGGTGATTTATATAGAATTCGCATTTTAAGTCAATTTATTTTGTGATAATTTTTAAAATCCCATATGCAGTTTTCAATGATTTTTCATCAATTTTTGTGGTTTTTAAAAAATTTCTTATAGAAATTTCTAAATTTAGCTTTTTAGATGCAATTGTAGTAAATTTTCCTTTATTAAGTGTTTTCATTAGAAAATTTACAAAATTTTCAATTTGTTCAGATTTTAAATAATAGGATTTTTTTGAACTTAATTTTAGGCCCTTTAATTGACTTAGTTCGTAAGCAATGATTGATACAGACTGAGATAAATTTAATGAATTATGATTTGAAGTAGGTAATGTGAGAATATAATTGGCATAAGATATTTCTTTATTACTAAGACCATTATTCTCTTGTCCAAATAAAATGCTTATATTTTTGGCCTTAATTTTTTTTATATTATCAATTTCAATTTGAGGAATTTTGATATCTCTTTGTCTAACTGTTGTCGCAATAACTAAATCACTTTTTTTAATTGCCTCTGGTATAGTTGAAAAAATTTTCACTCTTCTAGCAATTGAAGTGAAATGTTTTGAAGAATTTAACCCCTTTTCATTAGGCCAATTGTTTCTAGGGTTGACTAAATCAATTTTTTTAAATCCAAAACATCCAATTGATCTTATTGACATTCCTATGTTTTCAGATAATTGAGGTTTGTTTAAAATAAATTGAAAATTTTTTTTCAAGAGGATTTTATAAGCTTATATATTAAACTCTCTCGAAGAGCATTATAAGAAGCATCAATTATATTTGTAGAAACTCCCACTGTAGTCCAAATAGCTCCTGTCTTATCTTTTGTTTCGATTATAACTCTAACTATTGCATCAGTTCCTTTTTCAGATGATAGAATTCTGACTTTAAAATCTGTCAATTCTAAATCTTCCAAAGAAGGATAAAAACTCATTAGAGATTTTCTTAATGCCTTATCAAGTGCATTCACAGGGCCATTGCCAACTTCCACATTCATAAATTCTTCATTATTGATAACTATTCTCACTGTAGCTTCTGACTCAGTTACTAATTCTCCTTTGGCATTCCATCTTCTGTCATCTATAACCTTAAAACGAACTAGTTCGAAAAAATCTGGAAGACCAAAAAGAGTTTTTCTAGCTAAAATTTCAAAACTAGCTAATGCCTGATCGAAAGCATAACCTCTAAATTCATGTTCTTTTACTTTTTGTAGAAGAAAATCTAATTTCTCTTTATGATCATCTGGGTTGATGCCAACTGTACTCAAAAGGGAGGTTATATTTGATCTACCTGACTGATCCGAGATAACAATTTTTCTAGTATTACCAACAATCTTTGGGTCAATATGCTCATAAGTCTTGGGGTCTTTGTTAATTGCTGATACATGAAGTCCACCTTTGTGAGAAAATGCATTTTCCCCAACATAGGCTTGTTGGTTATTAGGCTGTCTATTTAGTATCTCGTCTAAAAGTAAGGATGTTTTTTTTAATAAATTTAATTTTTCTTTGGGTATTGAGGAGTCAAAATTTGATTTAAGAACAATGGACGGTATGACAGAAACTAAATTAGCATTACCACACCTTTCCCCTAATCCATTTATAGTACCTTGAACCTGCCTTACACCTGAATTAACAGCTATTAATGAGTTAGCAACTGCATTTTCAGTATCATTATGGGCATGAATGCCAAGCCTTTCACCGGGGATTTTTTTAACTACATCTTTAATGATAGATTCAACCTCACTAGGTAGAGTTCCTCCATTAGTATCACATAAAACGATCCATCGCGCATTATTATTAAAAGCCTCTAATAAACAATCAATTGCAAATTTGGGATCACTTTTATAACCATCAAAAAAATGTTCTGCATCATACATAGCCTCAATACCTTTTGAATTAATGTGACTTATACTTTCGCCAATCATTTTTAAGTTATCTAGCTTGGTAATACCTAACGCTTTCTCTACTTGATAAGAAGAGGATTTTCCAACAATACAAATGTGATTAACATTGGTATTAATTAAATTATTTAATCCTGGATCATTAGATACACTAGTTGTAGGCCTTCTTGTCATTCCAAATGCAACTAAATTTGAATTTTTAAATTTTTTTGGTGATTGAAAGAAATTATCATCCGTTGGGTTAGATCCTGGCCAACCACCCTCTATATAATCAATACCCAATTCATCTAAAGCATTAGACATTTTCACTTTGTCTTCAACACTAAAGTCAACTCCAGTTGTTTGTTGTCCATCCCTTAAAGTTGTATCAAAAAAATAAACTTTATTTGGATTCAAATTTTTTTCCATGTGGTCCCGCTTTTGTTATCCTCTAAAAGAATTCCTTCCTTTTGTAAATCTTTCCTAATTTCATCAGCTAAATTGAAGTCTTTGTCTTCTTTTGCCTGCTGACGGCGAGATATCATATTTTCAATATGCTCTTTATCAAGGTTTAATTCTTTTTCTTTGAAATTAGGCTTTAAACCTAATATTTGTAACCCATTATTAAAGTGCAATATTAAATCAGTATTATCGGGGGTTTTTTTTAGTTCATTAAATATTTGTTGAAGTCTCATTAAAGCGTTAGGTGTGTTTAAATCATCATTTAGAGCATTTATAAACTCTTCGTCTAAATCAGGACTATTAGTATCTTTAATAAAACCCCTCCATTTTTCAATAATATTTTGTGAATAAGAGAGTAATTCGTCAGAGAAATCAATCGGTTGTCTATAGTGAGTGGTCAGAATTGAGTACTTTATAATGGTTGGTTCAAATCTTTTTAATAAATCGTTCATTATTGTTATGTTACCTAGTGATTTAGACATTTTTTCTCCGTGAAAATTAATAAAACCATTGTGAAGCCAATAATTTGCCATTTGACATTCATGATAACAAGTTGATTGAGCTATTTCATTTTCATGATGAGGGAATATTAGATCTAATCCACCCGCGTGTATGTCTATTGTGGAACCTAAAAGTTCAGAAATCATAGCTGAACATTCAATATGCCATCCTGGCCTACCATTACCCCAAGGGCTATTCCAATATGGTTCATTCTCTTTAGAGGGTTTCCAAAGAACAAAATCTTCAGGATTTTTTTTATATTTAGCAACCTCAACTCTAGCTCCGCTAACTATGTCTTTAAGAGATAATTTTGAGAGTTCACCGTAACTTTCAAATTTTTTGGTTTCAAATAAAACATGTTTTGAAGAAACATATGCATACCCTTTTTGAATAAGGGATGAAATCATGTTAATCATTTTTGCAATATATTCTGTAGCTTTAGGCTCATATGTGGGTTGTAAGATTGATAAGGAATCAAGATTTTTTTTATAAACCGCTTCAGTATTTTTAACTAGCTCATCAGTAGATATTTTTAGTTCATTGGCTTTAGTAATTATTTTATCGTCAATATCTGTAATATTCCTCGCATAGAGAACATTTTCTTTTCCGTATGATTGTCTTAAAATTCTAAACAAGATATCAAAAACTATGATTGGACGAAAATTACCAATGTGTGGGTTATTATAAAGAGTTGGGCCACAAGCATAAATTTTGATTGAACTATTATCAATTGGTTTGAATAGTTCTTTATTTTTGGAAAGAGTATTATAAAGCTTTAAACTCATTTATGATTCTTTCAAGTTCATGGAAACCAAAAAACTGATATAATTCTTTAATTGAAGGTCCGTTATTATTTCCAGTTAGAATATAACGCGTGTTTGTAAAAATATCTTTTTTTGAAAGATTTTTATCTTTTTGCGTCAAAAAACTTATGTAAGCCTCAAAGTCTAAGTTTTTAATGTCTTCAATATTATTAAATAATAATTCAACAAATTCTTTACTAGGTTTTAATTTAATACTTTTACGTCTTACAATGTTTAATAATTCTTTAATATTTTCATAAGATTCAATGTTATTTTTAATCAAATCCCACTCTTTTTTATTCATATTTAAATTATCTATTTCAATAAATTCTTTATTTAATTCATTAATATCCATCGCTCTTAAGGTATTTTTTTGAAAATAATCAATTTTTTGAATATCCAATTTAGGAAGATTTTTAGATATTTTAGAAAGGTCAAAATCTTTAAAATTATTTGACTTTATTTCTACAAAATTAAAATCATTATTTAATCCAACAGAGTATAGATAAGATAAGATACTATTGGTTGTATAACCTTTAGTTTTAAATTGGTTAATAGATATAGAGTCAAAATTTCTTTTACTCAATTTAGTGCCATCCTCATTTAACATAAGTGGATTATGTCCAAAAAAAGGTGGGTTTGACTCTAAGCTTGAAAAAATTTCATTATGTACTGCTGAATTTGATAAGTGATCCTCTCCCCTTATTATGTGAGTAATTTTCATATCAATATCATCAACCACACTCGGAAAATGATA
>CETI01004212.1_pt1 | contig 10141 bp, 10 predicted proteins | sample 361441 | NCBI WGS metagenome assembly CETI01 (sample SAMEA2622478, study PRJEB7988) | marine metagenome | biome: marine biome (ENVO:00000447); feature: deep chlorophyll maximum layer (ENVO:xxxxxxxx); material: "saline water (ENVO:00002010), including plankton (ENVO:xxxxxxxx)" | depth 90 m | reverse complement strand
AATAGTATGAACTCTCTTACTAGGGCTGAACTAGCTGAAGCATTTACAATACTAGATAATGATGACAATATTGCAGTTATTCTACTTACAGGTTCAGAAGGAAAAGCATTCATTGCTGGTGCCGATATCAAAGAATTTTTAAATCAGAAAATTGAATCTCAAGAAGAGTTAGAAAAAGACTGGATTGTAACTAAGGTAATTTCAGATTTGAAAAAACCTGTAATTGCAGTTATTGACGGTTTTTGTTTAGGTGGCGGATTGGAAATAGCTATGTCTTGCGACTTAAGAATAGCAAGCAAAAGAACGAAATTAGGGCAGCCGGAAATTAACATCGGAATTATACCTGGAGCTGGTGGAACTCAAAGACTTACAAGATTGATAGGAGAAGGTCGAGCAATGGAAATGATTCTCACTGGACGGATGGTAAGTGCTGAAGAGGCCCACAATTATGGAATCGTAAATTTCGTTTTTAATTCCGAAGATTTGATGAGTAAAGCAATAGAGATTGCAAATACTATTGGAGATAAATCATCATACGCCGTTGAGCGGGCAAAAAAGAGTGTTAAAGCCGTGTCTGAAATGAATCTAAAAGACGGATTAAAACTAGAAAGAGAACTGTTTGTACAATGTCTAAATTCCGAAGATGGAAAAGAAGGAATTACGGCATTTATAGAAAAAAGAAAACCTAAGTTTAAGGGTAAATAGAGGGAAAATTGAAACTTTCTAAAAAAGTTGAATTTATCACTTCCACGTTGGACAATTTATACCCCAATCCTGATATTCCATTAGATCACGAAAATAATTTTACTTTTCTTGTAGCAGTTATGCTAAGTGCGCAAAGTACTGATAAAAAAGTAAATGAAATAACTCCAAATTTATTTCAAAAAGCAAAAAATCCTAAAGAAATGAACCTGCTAAAAGTAAATGAAATTCGTGATATCATAAAACAAATAGGTCTTGCTCCCACAAAGGCTAAAAATATTAAAAAAATGTCTCAACAACTTTTAGATAAGCATAATGGAAAAGTCCCTAATAGCTTTGAGGAATTAGAAGAATTAGCAGGAGTTGGACATAAAACTGCTTCAGTAATTATGGCTCAAGCCTTTGATACTCCTGCATTTCCTGTAGATACACATATCCATCGTCTTGCACACAGATGGGGATTATCAAATGGTAAGAATGTTAATACTACTGAAACAGATTTGAAACGAATATTTGAAAAAAAATCATGGAATAAACTGCATTTACAAATCATCTTTTATGGGAGAGAATGGTGTCAAGCTAGAAAGGCTAAATGTGAATGTAAAATTTGTTCAACCGTAAATGACGCATAACTATATTGACCCTTTACAAAATGCAAAATGATGACTAACTGGGACCAAAGGTTTCTAAATTTAGCAAAACATATTTCTGAATGGAGTAAAGATCCTTCTACTCAAGTAGGATGTGTTGTTGTTGGTCCAGATCGTGAAATTCGAAGTACTGGGTTTAATGGATTACCTAGAGGGATTGAAGATAATAATGAGAGATTAAATAATAGAGAAATTAAATATCCTCTTATTTGTCATGCTGAAGAAAATGCAATAATGCATGCTGCCAGAATAGGAATTTCTCTCAAGGATTGTACTGCATACGTCACATGGCCTCCATGTACTAGGTGTGCTAGATCCCTTATCCAAGCAGGAGTCTCAACAATCATCTATCCAAAAGATATAGACATACCTGACAGGTGGATGGAAGATTTCAATCTTTCTCTAAATATGCTAAAAGAAGCAAAAATAAATATAAAAACGGGATAATTATTCTTCGTTCTCGTCTTGTTGACTTAAAAGCTCTTTTATATTTTTTAAGTGTTCTACACCAGTATCTGCTTGAATGTTTTCAGTAATCAAATCTCTTACCTTTCCAGGTGATGGAACACCATACAAACAGTCGTTTGGATTATGACGGATTTTCTTTGATGAACTGCGTGTTCCGCCTGCAAGCCCAATACTTCCTAAACCCTTAACATCGGAACCTGCCCCTGCCACAATCATCGATTCATCAGTTCCTGTTCCTAAGCCTGAACCTGTTAGAGGCAAAACTGTTCCATATCCGAATATACTGCCAATAATTCCTTGCTCCAACTTTATGTCTTCTATGTGATTATAACGTACTTGTCTCTCACTGCGGCTCATCAAAAAACTACTCTTTAAAACAATTCTATTATCTGTTAGAAAATAAGTAAATGAACGACGGTAAGTATCAACTAAAAGAATGCCTACAATTGAAACTACAAACGTTATTCCGGGAATGAATATCCTGCCAAAATCCATTGTATCTCCCAATAAATCCAAATTTTTCCATTGATGGAATGACAAGGTTAGAATTCCAAAAATGGCTATACCTGAATAAAGCAAGAAAATACCTTGACCTCCTGAATCCATGAAAAAATAACGTGCTGCAAAACCAACGATAAAAAGACCTAAAGACCAGCATAAGGCACCAACAGTTACTTCATTAATAAACGGAATGCCAATTAAAAAATCATAAAATGGAAAACTTGTAAATGATTCCCTTGTAAAAAAATCATATATCCAATATCCCCATAATAGAAGTAAAAAGAATACAAAATAGAGATTAAAGAATGAGAACATATGTGGACGTAATTTCATCTTAAGTTCTTCACCGCCAAGAAGTGTTATGTCCGACATACTCTGACAACGGGCGGGTCTTTTAAACGTTTAACACGACTTTAACATTTATTTATCAGTTTATACTGAATAGATAATCAGATGGGAATCAAAAAGCGAATTGTACGTAAAAAAAAGAAGAATGAAGCAAGTGAAGCTTTAGCTAAAATATCTGGAGTAAAGGAGCTAGAAATGGCTGCAACTATCTTGAAAGATTTAGCAGAAAGAAAAGAAAGAAAAGAAAAAATAGATAATAAAATTAAGCAATTGAAAAATAAAAGTAAAGAAAAACCGAAAGAAAAAGTTAACAAAAAGTTAAAAAGAATTCAGGAATTAGACTCATTAAGAAAAACTGGAATTATTACTAAAAAAGAATTTGAAAAACTTAAGTCTGATTTGTTGAATCAGGCCTAATTTCAGAAACTGCTACCGTATAAACTCCAATTAGAACTATTAATCCACCCAAAATAACTCCAATACTAGGAACTTCATCAAAGAAATACCAAGCTAGTAGTCCCGAACCGATAGGTTCTGCAAGTAGAGTTATTGATATTACGTATGCAGGTAAGAAAGCAAGAGCCCAATTTTGCATTGTATGGCCCAATAATGTAGGAACTAATGCCATTATGAAAAATAATTGAAATTCAGAATTTGATATTTCCCTATATTCTAAATCTTGTAATAAAACAACTATCCACATAGTTAATGCACTGGAAAAATAAACTAAAAAAGCGTAAGTAGGTAAGCTTATATTTTTACGATGTTTACGTCCACCTAAATAGTACAAACCTGCTAGTACACCTGAAATAAAAGCTAAAAAATTACCTCTAAAATTACCTGGGTCTTCCACCAAATCTCCCCAAAATAAGATTATTATTCCCAATAATGAAAAAAATGTACCATAAATTCCTTTTCGATTTAATTTTTCTCCAAAAACAATCCAGCCTATTATAGAAACATAGACTATGTGACAAGTTCCTAAAAGTACTGATGCTGCAACTGAAGTTGCTTTGACTGATGATATCCAAAAACCAAAATGTGCACCTAAAAGAACGCCAATTACTAATAGTTCTGAAATTTCACTAAATGAGAGTGATCTGATCTCTTTAAATTTATCTCTTAATAAAAATGGCAAGAAAAGAAAGGTCGCAAATGTTTGTCTATATGATCCAATAACTAAGGGATCACTACTGCTCCAACGTATTAGAATTGCAGAGGTTGATATTGCAAATATACCTACTAATAATGCAAAATAGGCTAACCTTTTTTCTTGATTATCAATATTCATAATTTTGGCATCATTGATACTGGAGTAGATAAATGCCTCCTAGATGAAGCTGGAGGTTCATACCAACCTAATTCTAATTCTGAATCCAATTCAATCATAGCCGGTCTTGAATATTTCTTACCGCAGGCCTTACAACGATAATATGAATTTTTACCCGAAGAGTGCGTTCTTTTACCACAATCACACATCGGATTAGGGGGCTTAGAAAATCTAGTAACAAGCTCAGTAATTTTTATCTTCTCAAGATTTAAAGTTCCGTTATTTACACTGCCGCAAACAACCAATTTATCTCCTATTTTTAATCTATCTATTACATGTCGGAAATCTTTTGTTGGTTCAAAAGCCGCACATTTTAGTACTTCGTCACTAGAGTCTTTTGCACTGAAAAATCTATGACCGCCTTCTATTATTTTTGAAATTGAAGAAACTATCACCTCTGCCCGTAAACAATCTCCCTCTTTTACATTTGATATTTCTTTAAAACGAAGATGATCATCTGTCGCTTGATTTGTCCTGTAGAGAAGCCAACGAACTGGTTTTTCAGGGCCTAAATTGTGAAAATTATTAATCAATATTGAATCGTCTGTACCTCTAAAACCCCACAGAACGGGGCAAGGTGAATTTGGAACCATTGCTATTTTCCCGTCTGAATCTGTGCAAGAAAAAACTCCTTTAAGTTTTGAAATCTTATTAACTGAATCTATTGAAATATTTCTATTCTTACCCCAATTTGCCTCTTTCCTATAACCTATTAATTCCCAAGTATGAGAAATCTTATTGATATTGTTTGAACTTCCTGACCAAGCTAAAGAACATGCTGCCCCACAAAGGCCTCTAGAGCCTCTTAGACCAAAAGAAATAGTGCCTTGAAGTGCATCGGATAAAATATCATCAGTAACAATATCAGTAACGCCCTGCCAGTACAAACCCTCTGGCAAAAACACCTCTGATACTACAATACCTGGCTCTGAGTCTGGATGAGAATGCTGTAATACTAATGCCTTTATTCTTTCTAATATTTCATGACTATCATACCTAATAGGCATACCGCGTTTAAAAGAAAATATATTAAAATTTCCAATTTCTCCTATTTTTTCCTTAGCGCCTTTACCTTTTCCAAAAGTAAATGATACTGCGCCATTTCCTCTTGTCTTCCATGGTACATTTGGATTCAATCGAACTAAGCGAGGGCTACCAATTAAATCGAAATCAGATAATTCTTTAATTATTTCTGTTGCTAACCAAGTAGTACAGCCTCCCTTTACAGAATCTGTATCGTCTATTCCAATATGCAGCATGACAAACTATTCGAAAACGAAGACTCCTTTCTCCCAGTTAGGGAGTTGCTTAAACTCGGAAAAATAAGCTATTTTTATGTCAAAATTTGCATTCATTCCTGCTGGAATATAAGGACATTCGCCACTTAAACTATAAAGCAAAATATCTGTTTGACCTCTCTTGTGCAATTCCTTCAACAATTCAACAATATCAATTGAGAAATCACTATGTTGAGCTTCAACTGAATTAGACCAGTCAATTCCAATAGTAATATCTTCGGCATATGTTAGAGCTGCATCTAATTCTTTTAAGCCTTGCAATTTTCTTAAGGGAAGAACAACACGTCCTCTGTCTGACATTATTAAGTCTATAATATCTTCACCCCATATTAAGCCATAATCGATATAATTCTTGTCAGGATTAGTTGGCAGTGTAAATGGATTAGGACGGTTGCGAATTACTCCACCCATGTCCATTATCAATAAAGGTTCATCATTTTCTGGAACTGAAAGGTCGGTATTGGAAGGCATAAAATTTAGACCACTGGAATCCCAAATTGGCATCACCCTTTTCGTGTTATTGTAAGCAATTGCCTTCCAAGCCATAATTCTTCAGAAACGTGTATAGATTAAGACTTTCTAGAGATCTAAGACCACTACAATTTTAGCAGGCGGTCCTTCAATAATTTCTAACATGTGGTAAGAAATAGCCTTTATTCCAACGCCGTAACCATGCTCTTTTTCGTCATAAATATCGCCTTCTAGTTTTCCTGAAAGTCTATTTTCTTTTCCTATTTCAAAAATTAAATCTGTTTTGGAAACTAAAAAATTTTCGGTATCGAATAAAAAAATCAAATGCGAAAGATAATTTACTAATAAGGTATCTAAAGAATTTGATTTCAATGTTACTTTAAAATCTGATTTTGAATCTGGAAGATGCCCTCCTGTAATTATTTCCGTAAATGCCAAACTAGCTTCATTAAAAGCTTCAGACAAATTACTTCCTTCTGCGATTATTCCTGCATCTGCCGTGTGTTCAAAGATTTTACGCAATTTGAAGACTGTAGAATTGCCAATATTAAGTGGTAGCGGGGGATGGATTTGAACCATCGATCTCGGGTTATGAGCCCGACGGGATTTCCTAGCTACCCCACCCCGCTACGTTAAAAATAGGATAAATCAGGCTCCAGAGTAATTAACTCTAAAATACGGTTCATATAAAATCTTGTTAGCGCTAAATCATAAATATGTTGCCACTCTAAACAAGATGTGATAGGTAATATATCTGTTGATGAAATTAAAGAAAAAATAGAGAATTTAGCCTTAGAGCAGATGATTTTAGTATTCCTTTTTGTATTAACTCTTATTTATTTAATTTTAACAAAAACCAAAAGGGGAAGAAGTGTAAGGAAAAAATTTAGGATTCTACCTCAATTAATACCGTTAGATGAAGAGTATGAGACTGAAATCGAAAAGCCTCAAAATCTTGATGGAAGTAATCGACAACTCAAGGGTGAAATTATTGAAAATGAGCACCATATTCTAAATGAATTATTAGGTCAAGAAGGTACTGAAGAATTGAGTGGATTTGATGAAGAAGATGCCATAACTATTGAAGAGCAAGACCTGAATGTACCATTGCACAACCAGAATTTCAGCAACATGAAAGGAAAAGTAACGAATGCTAGTGATGAACAAGAATTCTGTGCTGAATGTAAAAAACCCGTAAAACCTGACTGGAAAGCTTGCCCTTTCTGCGGAGAGTTCCTTGAAATTTACGAAGACTAGTCTTTTCTTCGGAAAATTGTTGACAAAATACCTAAAACTAATACAGTCAAAAAATGACTAGGCCCATACAAAAGCGCTCCGCTTTCTGAATCTATTCCTTCACTTGAAGATTGCTCGCCAACAACTAAAGGCAATGTTAGCGCATTATCTAATCTGTTATTATTTGACTCATCTACTTGTTGCTCGAAATCAACATAAACTTTCAAGGTTTTAGAACCTGCTGATGGATTAGCCCATTCTAAAATTACTGGCTCGCTACCAAATCCACTTATACCTTGAACGACAGTATATTCATCTATTACTCTAGAACCTTCGTATAATTTTACTCCAAAAGATCCAGTACTTTTACCGCCGTTATTAAAAACTGTCAACTGAATTTGTACTGGTTGAGAAGCTGGCACATCTGATTCAGTCAATATCGCCAATGGTTTACCGTTAATCAATAAGTCATCTATACTGATAAACAAATCTGATATCCTATCCAAAGGAACATCCATTATTATTGATGAGGATAATGTTGCTGAGCCATCGCCTGGTGAAATAGAATCTGCATTTATAACGAAAGTTACTGATTCTCCAAGACTATCTTCATAGTTTACAGGTCTGACAACTACATCAATTCTCTGAGAAGAAGATTTATCAACTGTGATTGCTGAAACTTCATAACCGTCTACTTCTATCCTTATAGTCCAGTCTCCTCGAGCAGTGGATGCATCTAATTTGTAAGTGTCTTTGTCACTACCTGTATTTCTAAGATTTAAACTAAAAGTGTAATAACCATCTATATCTAATTGGTCTGGATCGATTTTTACCTCATCTGGTGGTGAAAGAAAAGATACGCCATATGTTCTTACTGTCGTCTCTAATCTTATCTGCTCGTAAACATTACTATTACCAGAAGAAGTTACAATGACTGTGAGTTTTTCCTTACTTCCTCCTGCTGCTGAAACTGGCGCCTCAACTCTAATTTGTACATATCCATACAAACCGGCTGCAACATCTAAGTCAGATTGCGATCTTAACGTAGCTTCCCAGCCAGAAGGCAATGAAGAATCATCAATTTCAACTGAAAAAATATCTCTCGTGTTTCCCTGGTTAAAAACCTGAAACTCAAAATCCGCCTTTCCTCCTTTAGGAAGTTGTCCATTAGGGCTATAACCTTCTTCAAATTCTATGGAAAGGCCATATTCATCTACAATTAATTCATAGTCCATTTCTGCAAACCATTTGTTCCCATATACATCTTCTATAGAAAATTCAATAGTATAAATTCCTGTGACTATGTTTTGGTCTTCTTGGTACCACCAAGTTCCTTGAATGTATTTTGCATAACTATGCTTATCTTTTGACTCTACCGAATTTTTGAAAGTTCCACCGCCTGAAACTCCCTGAATCTCTATCGAAGCACTAGAAGTATCTAGATTCTCTGAACCGAGGGCATTAGTTACATTTACTTTTATTAATAATGAATCTGCATTCATTTCCTCGACCCTATTATTATCAAAATATCCTTGATAATCATCTGCAATATCTACATGTCTAAAATTCATAGTCATGTATGAATCACAGGCAACATATGATTCGTCATTCTCACAACCTTGGCTCGAATCTGATTTTACCCAAGCAGTATTATTTTGAGTATCTGGAGCCCATCTAACCATAGTTTCTAGCTTCATACCCAATGTAGTATAGGCAGGCACTCCATTTGGAAAATCACTTTTGTCTAATGCTGAACTTTCTAGTTCAACTGAATAATTTCCACTTAATACTTGAAATGGAGGTGCAGTTTTACCTACTTCGTCAATTGAAATGTTGGTTACTCTTGTCTTAGCTGGATCTTCAGAAAAATCAATCCAAGTTATAAACAAAGTAGTTCGGAAACTTATCTCTTGAACATTTGTTGACTGGACCCATATTACATAACTATAAGAGTCACCTAATTCAACAGGTCCACCCATATTCATTTCCCAAGTTGATAATGAATAATATTCATTTTGAACAGGAGGGTCATTTTGAGCGACCCAGTACTTGGGCCTAGTGGCTGTTGGTTCATCTAGAGAAAATTCACAATTTTCGCCGATACATTCTCTTGAGAAGTGAAAATCTACGTCTGCAAAATCATCGCCTTCAGCCTGAGATGAACTTGCTAAAAACAATAATGTAAACATTGTAAAAACAACAATTAAAAGGTTAAATGCGAGATACGAAAATGGAGTCCCGGATTTTTGCATCAATGATGTACCGAATTCTTACAGTATTAAAGTTTCGTTGAAAAACGACTCAACCTAAAAGAGATTCTGACCTCCTGCTTCTTGCTTAATTTCTCCATTCTCTGCAATCAATTCCCCTCTACGATAAACTTGCGATGGAAATATTGCTGGCCAATTCTCAAATGGCGTCCAATTGGATCGGGAATGTAATTGATCTAACTTAATGGGCACTGATTTTTTCATATCTACAATCATAAAATCTGCAGTTTGGCCTTCGATTATTTTACCTCTTTCTAAACCAAGTCTATTTGCTGGAGCTTCAGACATTGCATTTACTAATCTTTCTAATTTTAGACGTCCTTCTGAAACTTCGTTTAGCATTAAAGGAATCATGGTCTCAACACCTGGAAGCCCCGAAGGTGGATTATCTGATCTCTTTTCCTCTACTGTGTGAGGTGCATGATCGCTGGAAAGTATTGAAATCTTGCCACTTCTAAAAGCGTCATATAATTCTGTATTATCCTTTCTAGTGCGAAGTGGAGGGTCTACTTTACAATCTATAGATTTACAATTATCAAGATTCAAAAGAAGATGGTGTGGGCAAACTTCGGAAGTGGCTAATTTTGGAACTCTATTTAACCCCTCAAAAGTCGACAAATGTGCTACATGTAAATATGGAGATGAAGGCATGGATGCTAGACATTCAGGTTCCGCAATCAGTCTATTTTGAGTATGATCTGATAATTGATTCAATGGATTGTTATGCATATGATCTGGGTGTTCACAATGTATCACTAATGGCTTTTTTGTTTTATCCAAAACTTCATTTGCGTAAGAAAAAAAGTCATCTGAACTTATACCATAAGGATAAAGTTTCCAAAATGCTGCAGGTATTGTATCAAACCA
>CETI01038093.1_pt1 | contig 10143 bp, 11 predicted proteins | sample 361441 | NCBI WGS metagenome assembly CETI01 (sample SAMEA2622478, study PRJEB7988) | marine metagenome | biome: marine biome (ENVO:00000447); feature: deep chlorophyll maximum layer (ENVO:xxxxxxxx); material: "saline water (ENVO:00002010), including plankton (ENVO:xxxxxxxx)" | depth 90 m | reverse complement strand
CCAATTACTGCATTTTTAGTAAATCCAAGTTGCTCACCAATTCTACTTGTAGCTACTCCTTCATTCCAAAGCTTTTTAAGATCGTCTACTTTTTGTTGATTCCAGGACATTTTTTTAACCTACTCTATTTAGTTCCTTTTATGCATAATCTTATACTATATATAGTGGTAGTAATCTACTGTAAAATGATTAAAAAATTGTGAATAAATATGAAAAGTTTAACAAAAATTAATTTTACTGACATTAAAACAGTTGGGTTGAGGGTTGATTTTAATGTGCCAATTGATGACAATTTTCTAATAACTGATGCTACTAGGCTTCTAAGAGCTCTAGAAACAATTGAGTTTGTTAAAAAGAAAGATTGTAAAATTTTATTGATTTCTCATTTCGGGAGACCCAAAGAGAGATTTGATGAAAAATTCTCATTTCATTATTTAATTGATCAATTCTCTAAATATTTAGGTTTAAAATTAAATTTAATTACTTATGAAAACTTTATGAATAAAGGATTACAAGACTTTAGAGATTCAAGTCAAAAATTATTCTTACTTGAAAATATCAGATTTTTTTCTGGAGAAAAAAATAATAATAAAGATTTCAGTAAAGCTATAACAGATCATTTAGATTTATATATAAATGAGGCATTTTCTGCATCTCATCGTAGTCATGCATCTGTAGATCAAATGCCAAAAAATATTGTCTCTGCTCCAGGCTTAAATTTTGAAAAAGAATTACTAGTTATTAAAGAAATTAAAAACTCTTCAAAAAAAAAGTTAGCTATCATTGGTGGATCTAAAGTATCAACTAAAATTAATACACTTCTTTCTCTTACGAAATCTTGCTCAAATATTTTTATAGGAGGAGCAATGGCTAATAACTTCTTAAAATTTCAAGGCATCCCCGTTAGCTCTTCACTGTTGGAAGAAAACTCAGAGAAAATGATAAGCCAAATATATACTTTATCAAAAAAGACTGAATGTGAGATACATCTACCTTTGGATGTTGTTTTAGACAATGAACAACCTATAACTATTGACAGACTCTCTTCAGTTGAAAAATTTAAAATTTTAGATTTATCTGATGAGTCCATGAAACTACTAAATACTTTAATATCCAGAAGTGAGACTATCTTATGGAACGGCCCTATGGGAATGATTGAAGAGCCTTACTTTGCCAAAGGTTCTATTAAATTAGCAAATCTTTTAGCTGAAACTCCAAATGAAGTTGTGATTGGAGGCGGCGATACTCTTTTGGCAATAAAATTAGCAAATGTTAGTTTTCAAAAATATAATTTTGTCTCTACGGCAGGAGGTGCTTTCTTGGAAGCACTAGAAGATAATGATTTACCTGGAGTTAAGGCTCTTAATCAAGATCAATAAAGTGTTTTTTTAAAAGAGGTATTTGTATTATCGTAAAAACTATTGTGATTCCCATGATACCAAAAACTTTAAAATTTACCCAAATATCGGTAGTTTGAGTTCTCCAAACGACTTCATTTAACAAAGCCAAAAAAATAAAAAATCCTGACCACATTTTATTCATCAATGACCATCCCTGATCAGTTAATTTCATTGATGAGTTGAGTAACATTTTTAAAACTGGTTTGTTAAAAAAAGTACTACCAATCAATATTATTGCAAATAATGCGTTAATAATAGTTGGCTTCATTTTAAAGAAAATATCATTTTTTAAAAAAATACTTAATCCACCAAATACTATTAAAATAACTGCGCTTACAAGCATCATTGTAGATACTTTTTTTTCTTTGATATATAGGGCAACTATAGAAATTAGAGTTGCAACAATTACAGCAGCAATACTTAAATATAGATCTTTGTCAGACTTGTAATAAACTGCGAAAAAAATTATTAAAGGAAAAAATTCAAAAAGTTGTTTCATTTACAATAGTCTATCTAAATATTCTTCAAAATGAAACTTTCTTAAATCTTTCATTTCTTCCCCAAACCCTTCAAATATAATAGGTATATCAAAATCATTGAGTATGGAAAGCAGTGCCCCATATTTAGCATTTGAGTCTACTTTATTAATAACGATACCATCTAAAGGCAAGTACTCTTGAAAACCACTAATAATGTGCTTAGATGCCAAGCCAGTATTTGCATCAATAGTTAAAAGATTTTTGATATCTACGAAATAATTAGATCTTTTATTAATAATATTATTAATTTTTTGAAGCTCTCCCATTAAGTTTTTGTTGTTATGTTGACGTCCTGATGTGTCAACTATAATAACATCATTTTTTATCAGGTGCTCAATACCACGGAATACAACAGCTGAGGGGTCTTCTTTATCTGTTCCTTTAACAATAGGAACGTTGAATCTATTTGCGAAGTGTTCAAGCTGTTCAACAGCAGCAGCTCTAAATGTATCAGCTGCAATTACTGATGGTTTAAGATTATTTTCTTGAAAATATTGTATAAATTTACCAATAAAAGTTGTTTTTCCTGAACCATTATTTCCAGTGATAACCATTAGACTCTTATTTTGAGGTGTAAAATTTCCAAATTTTTTCTCATTGAATTCTTTTAATAGTTCAGATTTTATCAACTGTCTTAAGTTGTGCTCTTTAGAACCCTTATCTTTAATCTTGGAGATAATGATATCTGCAAACTTTGGTTCAACACCACTTTCATAAAGTAAATCCTCTACTTCTTCTATATTTAATTCTTTTTGAAATATTTTTTTTAAAAAAAACATCAAGCTGTTATTATTTCTCCAACTGGTAAGCCAATCATAGGTATCTGGTGTTTAATATAATTTTGATCATATCCTACTACAGTTCCTGCATTAACTTCTTCTATCAATACTTTTCGTGGGAGAAGTAATTCTTTTCTCACTTTAACTAAAATATCCTCTCCTAGTTTTCTAAGTTTCTGTGCTCTTTTTTTAATTATATTTTTTTGTAATTGGGGCATTCTTGCAGCAGGAGTACCTTTTTTAGGAGAGAAGGGAAAAATATGTAAGTGAGATATTTTACAATCATTTAAGAGATTATAGGTATTACAAAACATTTCATCAGTTTCTGTAGGAAAACCAGCTATAATATCTGCACCAAAGGTAATTTCTTTTCTAAGATTTCTGCAGTGCCCAATAAAACTTTTTATATCCTCTGAGTTATGTCTTCTTTTCATTCTTTTTAAAATCATATTATCGCCTGATTGAATACTGAGATGTAGATGAGGCATAACTCTTGGGTTTTGGATAACTTGATCAAAATCCTCATCTATTTCAGCACAATCTATTGATGAGAGTCTAACGCGCTCTAAACTTGTTTGATTCAAAATATCGATTATAAGATGACTCATGGAATAATGATTTTTGAAATCGCTACCATAATCTGAAATATCTACACCAGTTAAAACTATTTCTTTGACGCCATTGTCTACATTTCTTTTTACTTCATTAATCAAAAATTTAGGATCAAAACTACGGTTGTTACCTCTACCAAAAGGGATTATGCAAAAAGTACATCGATGATTACATCCTTGTTGAATCACAAGGCTTTCTCGTGGTCCAGCACTTTCCCCTAGAAGTGTGGGAGAAGCGTCATTGACTTGATTAAATATATCATCAATGAAATTTTCATTTCCTTTATCTATAAAATCATTGCTCCAAGATTCTGGCTTCAATTTATTAATATTGTCTACTAAGTAATCAACCTCTTCCATTTGATTATATTTTGCAGGTGAAATTTGTGCTGCACATCCAGTAAGTACTAACTTCGAATTAGGGTTTTGTTTTTTTATTTTTCTTATTGTTTGTCTGACTTGCCTCTCAGTTTCATTAGTAACAGCGCAGGAATTAATAACAATTATAGATTTATCTTGTCTTGGCAATAGTTCTTTAATTCTCTTACCTTCAAAATTGTTAAGGCGACATCCAAAATTTATAACCTTATTCATTAAATTGATATTACTGATTGATAAACAATTTCAGCTGGTCCTTTTAAGTAAACTATTTCATCTTTAATTTCTGTCTCAAGATAGGATTGTTCTGTTTTGATCTTAATTTTTGAGTCTGTAAAATTATTATAATAAAGAACATATGCTGCTGCACAAGTTCCTGAGCCACAAGCCAATGTGTGACCACCTCCTCGCTCCCAAAATAAAACTTTAACAGATTTATAATTTATTTTTTCTACAAAAGTGATGTTAGCTTGTTCAGGAAAATAATCGTGTTTTACAAGCTTAGGTCCCAGCGTAGCTAAATTGATAGAATTAATATTTTTAACCAGAACTACACAATGTGGATTTCCAATATTAGCGGACATAATTTTTATGACACCGGGAATAATAATCTTTTTTAATAATATATTTTGTGTATCAATTTTTTTTGACAAAGGAATTTTTTTCCAATCAAGTGAGACTTCACCCACATTTATTTTGTAACTATTTCCTTCTCTCTTTCCAAAGTGCTGAAAGTTTTGACTCTTAATAATGACTTTTTTATATTTCTTTATTTCAGTCAGATATTTATAGGCACATCTTAGACCATTGCCACAGTTTTTTCCAAGAGTGCCATCTGAATTGTAGAAACTTACTTGGTGATAGTTGGGAGTTTTTTTCAGCAGAATAAGTTGATCGCACCCAATCCCAAATCGACGATCACAGAGTTTTTTAACTATTTTTTTAGATTTTTTAATAATATCAATATTTTTATCAATGATAACGAAGTCATTTCCAGCGCCATGAGCTTTAATAAAAGGTATTTTCATGAGGCGCCTATAGTGATATAAAAACAATCGTTAATAAAGAAAAATTTAGTCGGTCGATGAGTGTCATCCACCGATTTTTTTTATTTTTAAAATGCTTGAAAATATAACAAATAAAATAACTGGAATTTTTCAAGGCCTCTCTAATAAAGGCGCTATCACTGAAAAAGACCTAGAGACCACTTTAAGAGAGGTTAGGGTAGCTTTATTGGAAGCTGATGTGTCCTTAAAAGTTTCCAAAGATCTAATTAAAAACATTCAAGATAAGGCTATAGGCCAGAAAGTTATTGAAAATGTCCAACCTGGCCAACAGGTTGTTAAAATTGTAAGTGATGAACTTACTGAGATACTAGGTAGCCAAAGCAGTGAACTAAATTTTAAAAATAAACCTTCAATTTTTTTAATGTGTGGATTGCAAGGTGCTGGTAAAACAACATCAGTTGCCAAATTAGCAAACTACTGTCAGAAAACTCTTAACAAAAGTGTTTCTTTAGTCTCAACGGATTTAAGAAGACCTGCTGCGATAGACCAGCTCCGTATATTGGCAAAAAATAATAATATTCAATTCATAGAGCCAACAAATAATGATATTGATGACATTGTAAAAAATGCACTAAACCAAAGTCAAAAACTTTTATCTGATGTTTTAATTATAGACACATCAGGACGCATAAGCACAGACGATGAATTACTTCAAGAATTAAAAACAATTTATAAAATAGCAAAACCCCAAGAAAATTTGTTAGTTTTAGACTCTATGATGGGGCAGCAAGCATTGAGTGTTGTCGAGTCTTTTCATGACACGGCTCCTTTATCTGGTTTTATATTAACAAGACTAGATGCTGATCCGAGGGGGGGTGTTGCACTCTCTGCAAAATATCAAACAGGTTTACCTATTCGTTTCTTTGGCTCTGGAGAAAATATTGAAGACTTTGAAGTCTTTCATCCAGATCGTATAGCTTCAAGAATTTTAGGAATGGGAGATGTAGTTTCTTTTGTTGAAAAAGCACAAAAAGATTTTGATGAAAAAGAAATGGAAAATTTGCAATCGCAAATGATGAGTGGAAGATTTAGCATGAATGATTTACTAAAACAGTTTTTGCAAATGAAAAAAATGGGAGGCATGTCGGGAATGATGTCGTACATGCCAGGCGTAAGTAAAATCAAGAATATAATGGAAAATAATGATTTTGATGAAAAAATTATAGATCATCAAATAGCTATTATTCGCTCTATGACAAAAGATGAAAGAACTGAACCAGATCTACTTAAAGCTTCAAGAAAAAGAAGAATAGCCAACGGTTCAGGAAGACAGGTTCATGAAGTTAACAGACTTCTTAAACAATTTGAGCAAACTAAAAAACTAATGAAGCAAGCTCAAAAACCAGGTTTTGCCAATAAATTGAAAGGTTTATTAGGTGGAAATCAAATGCCAACTATCGAGTAAATCGAGAAAGGAGAAATCATGGCAACAAAAATAAGACTAGCAAGGGGAGGTTCAAAAAAGAGACCTTTTTACAGAATTGTGGTAGCTGATGAAAGAGCACCAAGAGACGGCAATTTTATCGAAAAAATTGGAAATTTTAATCCAATGGTTCCAAAAGATCACAAAGAAAGAGTAGTTATTAGCAAAGAAAGAGCAGAACACTGGCTTAAAGTAGGTGCTCAACCTACAGAAAGAATCCAAAGAATTCTTTCCGAGTTAGGAATGATGGATGCTCCAAAAATTACTGAAAAAACAAAAAAACATTTACCAAAGGCTAAAGCCCAAGAAAGAGTTAAGGCAAAAGAAGAAGCTGCTTTAAAGGCAGAAGAAGATGCAAAAGCAGCCGCTGAGGCAGCAAAAGCTGAAGCAGAAAAACCTTCTGTAGAGGCTCCTGCTGTAAATGAAGAGCAATCTAATCAAGAGGAAGCAACTCCTGATGTTGCTGCAGAGGAAGCACCAGCTGCAGAAACACCTGTACTCGCAGAAGAAGCAGCCACAGAAGAAACCGCCGCTCCAACTGAAGAGGCTCCTGCTGAGCCCGAGGTTGTAGAAGAAAAAACCGAAGAAGAGAAACCCAAAGAATAGAAAAAAGTTGTCTCTCTCTAAAAGTAAATTTATTCAAGTTGGTAAAATTGGCAGGCCTAAGGGAACTAAAGGCCTGCTAAGACTTCATTGTTTTTTACATGATGATAGAGATATTAATAAGTTTGAGTCATTTTACTTAGAGGATGAGAGTACCATTAAAATTAAGCTTGTCTCATTTGATAAAAAGAGTCCAATTATCAATATAAATAACATTAATACTAGAACAGATGTTGAATTCTACGTTAACAAAACTATTTTTTTACAAAAAGAAAATCTAAATCCTACCAAGGAAAATGAATATTACTTTCATGATCTTGAAGACCTTGATGTTATAAATAATAAAAATGAAATAGTTGGAAAGGTAGTATCAGTTGTAAATTTTGGAGCAGGAGACTTATTAGAAATTTATTTTCAAAAAAGTTCTAAAAATGAATTCTTTAGATTTACAGAACAAAATTTTCCCTCTGTAAATATTTCCGAAAAAAAAATTATTATAAAATCTTAATGATCACATTTAACTTGCTAACCCTTTTTCCTGAGAGCTTTTCTAGTATTTTAGAAGTCGGCCTGTTAGGTAAGGCATTCAAAAATAATTTATTTAGAATTAATACTGTTAATATTAGGGAATATAGTGATTTATCTGCAAACTCAGTTGATGACAAACCATTTAGTGGGGGACCTGGGATGGTTCTTAGACCTGATATTATCTCTAAAGCTATTGAAGAAAATTTTGATAAAAACTATTTAGAAAAATCTACCAAGATTTGTTTCTCTGCAAAAGGTATGAAACTTACCCAACAATATTTAATTCAAAATATTCAAGCTTCTGATTTTATAATATTAAATGGTAGGTACGAGGGTATTGATCAAAGAGTCATAGATTATTATGGTTTTGAAGAAATTTCTGTAAGTGATGTTATTCTAAATGGAGGAGAAATTGCATCTCAGTTATTTATTGAGTCTTTCATGAGACTTCAACCCAATGTGTTAGGTAATGAAAAAACACATATAGAAGAATCTTTCCATAATGACCTCTTAGAACATGACCAGTTCACAAGACCAAACCCTTGGATTGCACCTAATAATCAGTCTCTCGAAGTCCCTCTGACTCTTACTAGTGGTCATCATGCTGATATTGAGGTCTGGAAGAAAGAGAATTCCATAGAAAATACACAAAAAAATAGACCAGATTTATTTAAAAAGTATTTAAAAAAAAACAAAAATGAGTAGAATACCCGGTCTAATACCACCCACATTCTTTAGTATTGGATGGAGCATATAATGAATGAAATAATTAAAAATTACGAACAATCTCAAATTCAACAAATTTTAAAAAAATCAAAAGTTACAGACTTTGGTCCTGGAGATACTGTCAAAGTAAATGTTAAGATTAAAGAAGGAAATAAAGAGAGAGTCCAGGCTTTTCAAGGTGTTTGCATTGGGAAAAAAAATAATGGTTTGAATTCATCTTTTTCTGTTAGAAAAATATCCAGCGGTGAAGGTGTAGAAAGAGTTTTCCCTCTTTACAGCAATGTTATTGAATCAATTGAAAGAGTCAAAGTAGGAGACGTAAGAAGAGCTAAACTTTATTATCTAAGAGAACTCTCTGGTAAAAAAGCTAGAATTTCTGAAAGAACTGATGGTCGAGCTTATGATGATGAACAATATGTTTCTACAATTGAAGATGTGGTAGAAGCTCCTGCAGAGCAAGGTGAAGACACCTCTTCTTCAGATACACCTGTTGTTGAAGAAGCATCTACAGAGGTGGTTGAAGAGACCAAGACCGAGGCATCAGCTCCACAAGAAGAGTCAAAAGAAGAAGTAACTTCTGAAGAAAAACCAGAAGAGGCTGAAGCTAAAACCTAATTTAAATTTCACCTTGAGCAACAACGGCCCAAAAACACTTTTTGATAAAATTTGGTCTGATCATTTAGTCGGCCAACGAGATGATGGTACAAGCCTTTTATATATTGACCGACATTTGGTGCATGAAGTAACAAGCCCTCAAGCCTTTGAAGGTCTGAAGCTGTCAAATAGAAGAGTTAGAAGACCTGAAGCAACTTTTGCTACTGCTGATCACAATGTCCCTACCATTAATAGAGAAAATATTTCTGACGAACAAAGTCGTATACAGGTTGAGACATTAGCTAAAAATACAAAAGAACATAATATAGAATATTTTGAGTTAACTGACAGAAGACAAGGCATTGTTCACATTATTGGCCCTGAGCAAGGAATAACCCAACCTGGAATGACTATGGTATGTGGAGACAGTCATACATCGACACATGGAGCTTTTGGCGCTTTGGCATTTGGTATAGGAACAAGTGAAGTCGAACATGTTTTGGCAACTCAAACAATTGTTCAAAAACCTGCAAAAAATATGCGTATTGCTGTAAATGGAAAACTACCATTTGGCGTAACTTCAAAAGATTTAATTCTTTACATAATTGGTCAAATCGGTACCGCAGGCGGCAATGGCCATGTTATTGAATACGCTGGCACATCTTTAAAACCTCTATCAATGGAAAGCAGAATGACAATTTGCAATATGAGTATTGAAGCAGGAGCCAGAGCAGGACTAATAGCTCCAGATCAAACTACCTTCGATTATATTAAAGGGAGGCCTTACGCTCCATCAAATGAGCATTGGGAAAAAGCAATTGAATACTGGTCCTCTTTGCCTAGCGATCAAGATGCCTTTTACGATAATGAGCTTATTATTAATAGTGATGAAATAGATCCAATGGTGACTTGGGGAACAAGCCCAGAAGATGTTGTAGCTGTTAGTGGATTTGTACCTGATCCATCTAGTGGCAAGACAGAAAATAAACAAAAAAGCATTCAAAGATCATTAGACTATATGGGTTTGAAATCAGGAACTAAAATTACTGATATAAAATTAGATAAAATTTTTATTGGGTCTTGTACCAATGGAAGAATTGAAGATTTAAGAAATGTCGCTTCTATAGTTAAAGATAAAAAGATTTCTAGTCACATTAGTGGAATGATTGTTCCTGGATCAGGTTTAGTTAAAAAACAAGCTGAAGAGGAAGGTCTTAGTAAGATTTTCATTGATGCTGGTTTTGAATGGCGAGATGCTGGGTGCTCTATGTGTCTTGGCATGAATCCTGATCAACTAAAACCTGGTGAAAGATGTGCCTCAACTTCTAATAGAAATTTCGAAGGTAGACAAGGCCGAGGAGGAAGAACTCATTTAATGAGCCCAGAACTTGCAGCTGCCTCCGCTATTAGAGGTAATATCTCAGATATTAGAGATTTTATTTAATATGGATAAGTTTAATACTTTAAAAGGCATCGCAGCACCCTTACCTATAGT
>CETI01019761.1_pt1 | contig 10157 bp, 2 predicted proteins | sample 361441 | NCBI WGS metagenome assembly CETI01 (sample SAMEA2622478, study PRJEB7988) | marine metagenome | biome: marine biome (ENVO:00000447); feature: deep chlorophyll maximum layer (ENVO:xxxxxxxx); material: "saline water (ENVO:00002010), including plankton (ENVO:xxxxxxxx)" | depth 90 m | reverse complement strand
ACGTAGCCCTTATTGTAAGGCTTAATCGGAATTTGCAAAGAATCACTGATTAATAATTGCCTCCAGCTCTTGTTTTTCTAGTTCTTGATCGCTTCTTCCTGCCTTTCTTGTCTCTTGAAATTCTATAAATTCCTTGCTTCTTTTTTGGCTTTTCATCACAGTCCTCATAGATCTCCACTTAACTGCGGCTGGATGGTCACTTACGTTAAATGCTTCCAATGCAAGCAAGGCGTAATACTGTTTAATTGCAGAAGTTAATTTATAAGGTAACTTTTCTTTAAATTCTTTTTTTGTCATATCATTTCTGCCTCGGCCAAAAATAGTTTTACCTCCTAATTCAATATCATTTGATATTCCCTTAGTTCGCATAAGTTTTTTATAAAACGGACTATTAAAAAGAGATCTAAAAGCTTCTTCTGGACTTTTCTTATGAATATGTTTTATTAGTTCATTCCCGTAAGTCCAAATAACCGCTTCTCCATCCACGTCAGGATCGCTCATTTTCAATACATTTCTTTGACCTTTTAATAAACCACTTTTAATTACAGTTTCAGCAACTACTGGATCAAATTTATACGTTGGATTTAAGCCTGCTTCCTGTATTTTGAGGTAATGAGCTTTATTGCCTTTAAGATTAAAATAAGTTTGATTGTAAAGTTGCTGCATATCTTCATCCATAGGAACTCCGTCTAATTCTCTATTCAAAAGAGGGCCAGGAGGATCAAGAAGTCCTAACCTAAACAACTCTGGATATACCTTTTCATCCCCTTCTGGATGTTCTCCTGGTTGAAATCTAAAGTTCTTAAGTCTTTTAAAGCTTTCTCCCCAAGTCAGTCTTATTGGGTTGCCAAGCCAATCAAAATTTTTAAACTTACCACCAGCATAAGTTGGTAATCCCCACAGATTTACAAGTGCATCTCTTGTTTTGCTTTCCAGTTGTTGAAGTTTAAATTCATCAAGCAATTCATTTTCTTCTTGATCGTATTCTTTCGGCCTATAAACTTGACTTGGTTTAGCATCAAGTAATCTTTCTGCTTCTCTAACTGGGCCTACTCCGTAAACCTGCCCTGAAGCCATATAGCCAGCTACTTGACCAATTCGCCTGTTCCCGTATTGATCTCCATAAGCAGCATCAAAAAACTGTTTTAGATTTCCGACTGCCGTTGTCCTTGTTAAATGACCAGCCAAAACTGTAAACACCATATCAACAAGACCCTTATCGTCATAAAGACTTGTATTGGCTCTCGTAGATGCCTCTCTTATATCCTCTAGCAAGAAGATCGTGCTTAAAACAGGGATGCCACCAATAAGTTGAACACCTCCGATAGAGTTAGGCTTCTTACCTTCTTTTTCAAGTTTAATTCTCCATTCTTTATATTCTCTTGGATTTACTGGCCCATTTCCAACTATTAATCCATTAGAACTAAGCATTCCCCATGTGGCGTAAACATGAGCAGCCATTATGTAATTAGCTTTTATTCGTGCTGCTTGCTTAGGAGTCCATTCATTCGTATTGGCTATAAGCCTAAAAGAGTCAGCTATTGGGCCTATTCCAGTTAAAGTAAAATCTAAACTTGCTCCTTTGAATGGAGCCTGCAAGTAAGGGAACATAATATCTGCTACCCAATTTTTCTTTCTTAAATAATCAATTCCGTGATAAACACCAGCCCCAGGATTCTTTTCACCTGGCTTCCCTTGAAATCTCATGTCTTCAGAAAAGATTGCTGCCTCACGAGATTCTTTTGTATTCATAACAGGAGCCCCGTAGGTCTTTGCTGTTCTTTCTTCTCTAATTAAATCTTCAATCTCTGTGTCTCCAACAATATCTGGAGTAAACCCTTTTTCCTTACGATATTGAAGTCTCATCTTTTCGGTAACTTCAGTCTTATACATAGCCTCATCCATTTGTTCGTTAATCCAATCATTAGCTAGTTTTCTGTCAATCTTTCCTTTCTCGTCAACAAGCCCAAGCTGTACCCCATCTCTCCTAACCCTCATCTCAAGGTCGTTAGCAAGATTGTAATGATGAAAGAAAAAACCAGATACGTTATCTACTGCTGCTAAATTTGTTAATCCAGGTCTTAAAAAATAACTTTTTTTTGTTTTGTTATACAGCCAAAGCCTTGTATTGGCGTGCATTTGTCTTCTTAAATGCTCTGGATTAAAATTACGCAAAGCTTTTCTAAACTTATTTTTTGGCATCCAATCACGCAACATTTCTAATTCTTGAACTTGCTGATCAACTGATTTGAAATATTTTCCATAAGTATCCACCTGGCCAGCGTAATGAAGAGATTTATTGCTCCAAGCATCTAACCAAACTTCTTTCCCAGACCCCCAAAGAGCTTTAGTCGCTGCCCCGTAACCTCTGAATAATGCTTGAAATTCATCGTAATAACCATCCATCAAGCTTGTGCCATGTGGTCGATACATAGCTCCTTCATGCAATTTTCTTGCGGGGCCATACAAAGCCATAACTGCATTTGATCCGACGTTTAAGCCTTGCGTTCTTAAATTCCAAAGTTGAGAATCTTTTGCTAAAACATTAACCATTCTGTGCATCCTGTCTTTCCAAGTGGAAGGATCATAAATTTTAAAAGGATCAGAACCCTTGATATTCGCAGTCTTGATTTCTAATTCAAGCTGACGTAAACCTTCTGCTTTGTTAGTTCTAAAAGTATCAGCGGCAGAAAGTAGCCTTGCTATGGGAGACTCCTCTCCAAAATCTTCTGGCCTCATGTCTCTCACTTCCTGAACAGTTTTTGTATCTATAGATTCATCAGCAGATCGTGAAATAGAGTCAGACGCAATATCTAGTTCCAAATCAAGGAAACCACCCCCTTGCATTGCCTTTCCTTGTCTTGACCAAGTATTTCTTATAAAGTCATATTGCCTTTCAGACATCAAAGCAACTTTATATGTATCAATTGCTTTAAGTCTTAAGTCATCAGGCACTTTCGTTGCCTCATGTGTAGCCATAAATTTTTCAAAATCATCCATAATATCAAGAAAAGCCTTATGGCTAACTTGATAAAAAGCTCTAATTCTTAAAGTTTTTTCTACCGCTGTATTGAAAGAATCAGCATCTTTCTCCATTAACGAAATTATTTGTTTGGGAGACATTGACCCCTGTAATGTTTCCGACATTTCATTAGCAGCTCTATTTACATCGGCAGACAAAAACTTCCATTGATCAGGCATCATTCTTTGTCCACTTAGCTGAAAAGCTTTAGATATTAACGCCCAATCTCTAACAATTTTGTCTGGAGCATGGCGAATTAATTGAGCAAAATTAGTAGGCTGGCCTGCTGGAATATTTACCTCTGGATCTGCTTTTGCTTCGTTGTAAGTATCTTTAATTAAATCATCAATAGTTCCATCTTTTTGCAAGTTTTCATAGTCATCACTAAAGCCTCCCGCCATTTCATTTTTAATAGCTTCATCATCAGGTACTTGAGATGACTGCAATCTTTTAATACGAGTCAAATCTTGTTCGATTTTGTTTTTCCCTTTTATCAAGTCTTGTCTTTCTTGATAAAGATCATCGCAACTAGCCATTAGCAACCCTCCTTAGTAAATTTGTTGTTATTGCCAAAAAGTAGATTGTCGTAATCAGCTTTTTGAGCCTCAAGATACTCAAAGATTCTCATAGTTAATTGTGGTGAATGTTTGTGACTCCAAGCATTAAGTTTTGGAGTAAGAAAAAACATTTGTTGAGGAGTTAATTTTGTTATCGCTGCTGCTTTCGCAACATCTCCAGATGCCGCTAATTCAAAAATATCAGCATAGCCAAGTTGCTTCTTTCTTAAAATATCGTATTTAATTCTTATATTTTGCAAAAACTTTTTAAGTCGCTCAAATGACTTTTGAACAACTCCTCCTTTTGTAAGTTTTACTTTTCTATTTGTTGCCCATATACCAAAAGCCTCGGCCTGGATCTCTTTATTACTCATTCCAGCTTGAAAATTACCCCCGTGTTTTTTAATAATATTGACCATCTCAGTTATACTTTCAGGACTGTTCATTAATTTTTGAAACTTGGTCGCACCAAGACGTTCAAAAAGATCTTGAACGCCATGATAAGACTCGTGATACAAAGTCCATGAAAAAGGTCTTCCTCCTTTGGGAACATTTGAAAGCAAACCTCCTAATCTACGGTTCAAGGCTGGATACAAAGCAAGATAAATTGAATGCTGAATTTGATCAGAATATTCAATCGGAACGTAAAGACCTTCAGTGGTTCCCGCTGCCGTCCTCGCTAATGGATCATCAGGATTTCGAGAAATAAATGTAGCTCGGCCAGCATCCCATTCCGCAACTGTTCTAGCTACTTCTTCTTTGCTGGCCATATCCAGCATGTTTAGCTCATCAAATACTCTTAAATTTTCAAAAGGTATTCCTGAAACCCTTAAAGCATCTTTCATGCCTTCCATTAACTCAGTACTTAGTTCTTGTGACTGAAATATTCTTCCTTGTAAATCATCAGCAATATTAAAACCATATTCTGCCAAAGAATCTGCTGCCATAATTGCCTCTCTTGATTTAATTTGTGATAAATATCTTCTGTAATACATTTCATCGTAATTACCATTTGTATAATCAATACCTGTAATAGATGATTGTAGCTTTGGTTGTTTAGTATCTTCAGGTAAATCATCAAAAAGATTGGGATCTTTCTCTGTTTTACTTGGAATAATGTCGCCCTCTGCTTTCTTTTGCTCATAGGTCTTTTCGTAGTAATTAGAATCAGATCTTTCTTTAGTTAATTTGTCGGCAGCAATAGCATCATCAACACGACCTTGCTCTTCTTTTAATCTAAATTCTTGATCAATTAATGATAAAAATTCTTCATTATCTTCTGCGTTTCCAATATTTGTTAATGCCTTGTTTAAGTCAACCTGTTTTACTTCTGGAACATTAGGTAAAGTTGTTGTTGGTAATCGAGCCTCGTTATTCCGTAAAGAATTTAAAGCAATTTCTTTTACTAATTCTTTTTTAGTTAAAGGACGACTTGAAACGTCCATGCTTGCGGAAACAGTTTTCTGTAAATCAGTTTCACTTAAACTTTCAACAAAATCTTTTCTGATTCGATTCTTAACTGCTTGAAAATTTGCACCTTGAGAAATCTCAATAGAACCCTCGTTAAGACGTTCGCTTAAAGATGTCTGTGTATATTTTTGTGCATTAAATTGTTCAATAGCCATTCCAGAATCAGAAACAATTTGCTGACTTGCTTCCTTGTTTACCGTTGTTCCTCCTTCAGCTAATCGTTTTGCGTTCTTCTTTACTTTTGAAAACAACAACTTATCAGTCTTTAAATCTTTTTCTATAGCAGCCGCTAAACGAGCTTTTTCAACCATTAAATTTAAAGTCTCAGTCTCGCCAAAAAGATTTTTTTGATCACCTTCTATTATTGGTGATGTTTTTGCTTGCTCTATAACTTGAACAAAAGTCGCATCTGACATATCTTTTTTTGATAACGCCTTATACGCTTGTTGCATAGAACTTTCATCTAGACCACTAGCTCCTAAAGCCATAGCTTTTGATCTGGTTAGATTGCCATCAAGAACATCTTGAAAAATATTTTCAGGCAATTTAGATAAAGCCAATCCTTCCGCAGCCTTACCTGAAGACAATGGAACACCTAATTCAACTAGCTGATCAGGCTCGCTAATTCCTGTGCTTTTAAAAAATTTCGCAGCATCAATTCCTGTTCCAGATCCAGCAGAAATATTTGATAAAGCTCCTTTTGCTCTTGCCTCTTCTGCTGTCTTTGCAACTAAATAATTAACACGAAGACTTGGTATCCCTTTCTCAAGTGCCAAGTTATAACGATTGTGACCGTTGACTATATAAACATTCCCGTCTGCTGGGTCTTGCCAAACATCAATAATACCCTCTTGATCAAGACTATATTTTTCAACTCCTTCTAAAGAACCTCCAACTTGCCTTCCTTGTTTATCAATATTTTGCTTGTATTGAAAACGGTCAGGGTCTAATTTTAATTCTGCTGTTGAAAGTATAGGTTGACCTGTTAAACGATTAGGCAATATTGCAATACCTTCTTGCTCTTCTATTTGCTTAAAGGCTGTAATTAAATCAAGTCGATCTGCTGCTTCAGGTTTCTTACCAAGAATAGATTGAAGCTTTAAAGCAAACTCATCGTTATTAGCAATAGCTCTTAAAGTTTCAACATTAATTTGATCAAGCTGATCCCAAAAGTTTTTTCCGTTAAGAGAAGACACAGGAGCAGTAACAAGCTCCATTGTTGTGTTTTCATCAACGGCTGAAACGCCTTCTCTTTCTGTAACATCGCTAATTATTTCTTCAATACTCTCACCAGCATCATGTCTTTCTTTTATTTCTAAAACTTCGTCAGTTGTTCTTCCGTTTACTGTTTCAACGATAGTGTCTACTTCGGGTTTAGTTTTATCTTGGTATCTGCTGTCTGACAATCCATGCTGTTCTAATAATCCCTGTTCAGCCTCGTCTGCTGTTTGTGTTTCGAGAGCTTCACCAGGCTTGTAAGCATCGTTTGAATCTTTTTTAATTACACCTGATTCTTCTAAAAAAGATCTAGTACTTTCTCTTTTTAATTTTGTATTTATTGACCTTCTTCCACGTTGATAAGAATGACCTAAAATATTTACAGCATTTGATTTAAAAATTTTAAAATCTTTTGCTAGACGTTCTATCTCTTTAACACTCCCATACTCTAAAACTGTTCCTGTGACAATTGCTAATGGAATATCAAAAGCTAATTTCCATAGATAAGATTCTGTAAATGTCTTACCTGGCTGCAAAGCCATATCCCAATCTCTTCCAATAATTTTTGCCGTACTTGCAACACTTCCTGTTATTCGAGGATCATTAGTTAAAGCTGTTATGGGTTCTTCAACACCAGCTAATAAAATACTTTTCCCTATTAATTGTTGAACATTTTTTGCTGTCCTTGGGTCAAATGTATTTACAACTGGCTTAAGATGTTTGACCTTTTTTAAAAAATCAAATGATTTCAAAGCAGTTTTAGATATATTTATTGCTCCTATGATTTCAGCCCTAAGCTCATCATTCTCTAACTCTGCCGCAGTCATTTCAGAAGGTCTTTTAGTAGTTAATTCACCAGCACCCCCGTACCAAGCTTCAATAAAATCATCAGCCCATTTTGTTAAGGCAAAATCTTCAAAATTTTCTCCTTCTCCTCTTACATCACCAACAAGATTGCCTACGCTTTTTACAGCATTACTAAATGCTTTACCTTGACCAAGGTATTGCATATTAGCTAAATCTCTTGACCCATACTGAAGTGGCCGAACAAGACCAAAAACATTTCTATAAAGACCATAAGCAGCTCTACTAGCAGCAAGTCCAGGTCTTTCTTTTATATTTTCCAAGCTAAAGAAATCTCCTTCTGCCTTTATATTTTCTTTGGCTCTATTTATAAACATCATTGCGGCATCTCTACCGCCTAAATCTTTTAATTCTGCCTCTGTATGTTCAATAAAAGGTTTATTGTTTATTTTGAAACCAGTAAAATGAGAAGGGTGGTAATCACCCATGAAAAAAGTATGGGCTCCTTTTACGAGAATATTTTGATTTTTCATATATTCTGGATCAACTAACGCTCTAGTCATGTGGCGACCTAAAGCATCTGAAGTTGCTTGATAAGCTCTAGTAAAACGATTTTCTTTTTTCGGTTCTTTTTCTTCCTTAACTAATTCACTTGATTCATTTACAGGTTCTAACTCTTTGTCTTTCTTTTCATCATCAGGTTTGGCGGGCAATCCTATAGTGTTGGATACGTTAAGTCTAAGCTTGTCTCCTGGGTCAGATGAATTTCCAAAAGGTGTAATAGTCATTGGTTAAGCCCCCATAAGAATGTTTTCAAGCAGACGACTTGAATACGCTAAATTTGAAAAACCATATATTCCTGAATTAACTCCTTCAAGTATTCCTTGAGATTGATTGCTAGATTTTTCTAACTCTTTTTTTTGAAAATAATCAAGCCAAGTATTTGCAAAAGGTTTATCTTTATAGTGATTTACATGAATTAATAATAATTTTTCTGGCGATATTCCTATATCTTTAGCTGCTTTTCTAAAAGCAACTGGGTATTTTATATCTTTAACAATTCCTTCTCCACTATTAATCAATCTTAAAATTGCCTTTGGATGATAAATTGGCTGGTTTTCTATATTTTCAAGATCTTCTTGAGCAATATTTGTATCCTCTACAAATCTCCCATCTTTAATGTTTACTTTTACATCTTGTACGTTTTCTTTGCTTTGATTAATATCTTGAATTCCAGATTCCTCTTCAATTATTCCACTTTTATTAATGTCATCATCTGAATATCTACCAATTGAATTTGGCAACAATTGTTTCATTAATTCTTCATCTTCTTCTATCTCTTTCCGAGCCTCTTTGAACATTAAACTTAACTCACCCTTTGTAATATTTGACCCTTGGCCTTTATCTTTTAGTTTATCTTTTATTTTAGTTTGAACTAAACTATCTAATTCAACTTGGTATCTTAACAAGCCCTCGTATTTATCTCCATCGGCTTGAGCAATAAATTTTAAAATATCTTCAGGAAGGCCAGCTTCATCCATCGCAATCCTTAATCCTTTCTTGCCATATTGCTTTTCTCCTGTGACTTGCATAATTAAAGACATTAGTTTTTTATATTGATCTGGTTCGTATGATTGTTTAACTTCCGAAGCTTTATTAGTTCTTATTTCATTTATTCTTGTTCTATATCTTTTTCTTGTTGGGCCTATTGGCATTTGATTTAAAAATTCATTAGCTTTTTTATTAAAAGTTTTAAAATCAAAATCAGATCCAATCAAGCCTTCACTTTGCAATATAAAAGTATCAATTGGGCCTGTAATTATTTGATCCTCTTTTAGCTGTTTTGCTCCTTGTATTATTTCATTTATAAAATTAGATTTATTTGGTTTAGTAAGAACAGTTGTATTATCATTCATTATTTGTTCCTGAATTTTCAAAGAATCTTCTTCTCTTCCCTCAAGAATTGCATCAAATAAATCATTTTCATAGAGATTCCTAATATCTATCTCAGCATTTTGTTGAGCATCTTTATCTGCTTTAAAACGTGTTTTTTCTAAATCATGTATGTCAATCTCAAGATCAGGGCCAATATCTTCTCCAATTGTGTAAGGAACTCCTTCAGCCTTTTCTCCTTGGCCCGCTGGCAAAGTACTTACTACGCCTAAAAGCCTTGCTGCTCTGGCATCTCCATTTAAAGCGGCTATTTTTAATCTTCTTATTCCTAATTTAGTAGCAGCTCTTATTGCTGGCCCAGTATCTTCTTGCAATCCAGCGTGTAATCGAACATCTTTCCAAAAAACACCAACTATTTTATTTAATTCATCTCTACTAACAGAACCTTCCAAATTTAATAATAGATCATAGAATCCTGTCGCAGTTTGGAGTTTTATCCTCTCTCTTTCAGTTTTTCTTCTTGCAGTAAATTGTTTATTGCTAAATTTTTCCCATTCTCTTGTTATTACAGGATTAATTTTATCAATAAAACCATGATCATATTCATCTAATCCAGTTATATTTTTTAAAACATTTACTACATCTGCTTTTGCTTTTAATATTCTTTTATCCCCTTGATCCCAAGTCTCAATCCCTGGTGTTGTGTTGTAATAATAATTAAATAAATCAGGAACAAAAGAAGCTGCAATCGTACTCCCTTGATTATTCATTACCGCCTTGTAATGCATATTCATTTCATCCCAAATTATTGCTGCTGCTTTATTGTTTCTTTCTAATTCTTTTCCTTGACGAGCATGATCAATAGATTTGAATAGTTCCTCTTTATTGATATTATTTACCGCTTTATACATTGCATTTGCGGCTTTCTCGTATTGCTGAGACTGATGAATCTTTGCGGCTGTATCTACTACTGGAATCAACTTCCCAACTGCTTCTGATAATTGTGCAAGCTGGTTATAACCTTGAACATTAGATACATTTCCTCTCTGAACAACATTGATCCCTGGAGGAGCATTCAACTTCTGTGGTTGAGCAGCGTTGGGAATATTAGCTTTTTGGAAATTTAAAAAAGTAGAAACAGGTTTAGCTGCTGGAACTAATTTGCCTGGGTCAATGCGTTGTTCTCTTGCCAT
>CETI01246370.1_pt1 | contig 10159 bp, 11 predicted proteins | sample 361441 | NCBI WGS metagenome assembly CETI01 (sample SAMEA2622478, study PRJEB7988) | marine metagenome | biome: marine biome (ENVO:00000447); feature: deep chlorophyll maximum layer (ENVO:xxxxxxxx); material: "saline water (ENVO:00002010), including plankton (ENVO:xxxxxxxx)" | depth 90 m | reverse complement strand
ATGCGAAAAAGTTTTGTTTCCAAAGATTATAATAGTGATGTGGCCGGCCATTCACAGAAGAGAAAGACTGGACACTTATGCACAAAATTTATTAGGCACACACGAAACATTGAGATATGAGAACGATCACACAGACATGAACAATTTTTTAAAGAATGTTTTTCTTGTTGAGAAGTTTGCAGAAAAGAATCAATGTAGGACTATGCACTGCTTTGCAGAAAAGTTTATTGAATTTAGGACTCCAGGCAATCAACCGGCTGTGCTAGAAGATTATACCTTACGTAACTGCTGGCCATATTGGGACTCAAGGACACAAAGAGATGTTACAAAAAAACCATCTTATGCTAAGGACGGCAAACACTTTGGTGTACCACATCATGAACGATTCGCTGAACTCTTTTTAGAACGATTTGGTCCTAAGTTAAAGTAATCATCTATTTTTATTTTCCTCAAGTAATCTTGTTTTGCCACGTACAGTTCAAATTGTTCTGTGTTATCTTTGTCTATCGCTGTCCTGTTTGCGATATCTTTGCAAACAGCATAAGAAGAACTTTGTAATTTTTTCTTGGCCTCCAGTGTAAATTTATTTTTATATTTGATGTTTAACGCATCGGGAGTATCTAACAGTGCCCAATCGTGATCTATATTGTGTTCGATTGCAAAGTCAAGTATTGCAGGCAGGTCGGCCAGGTTCAAACTGCTGACAGTGGTCCATAGATTTAATTTTAACAAAGGAAATTGTTTTTGCAAATTTTTATATGCTTGAACATTTTTTATGTAGTTCTTCCATTTAATTGGCCAACGCACATAATCATGAACATCACCCACTCCATCAAAACTTAAAGTTACTAATGCCATTGTTTTTTTACGAAGTATGTTCTCTAGTTCCGTAATCATTTTAGATCCGTTTGTGTTCATTCTCACTATTACAGTGTTAGTTGGCAAGTTAGCTAATATCTTTTTATAGTTTTTACTTGCGGTGGGCTCTCCACCATTGACGTCAACTTCTAATATTCTATTTTGAGGCAATTGCCAAAACTGGTCTGTGTTGTTTACTTTCTCATATTTTTTTGTTGTAAGGCTTCCTATCTTTGTTGATAGGTGTGCGTTACAAGTTTGACAAGCACTGTTGCATATGTTATCTAACACGCCACCAACCACAAGGTAATCATCTTTACGAGGATGTAGTATCTTGTGTCGCTCTATGCTTTTAGTCCTAATGCTTTCTCCTGACACTTCCTCCGTTTGTCTACAACGCATACACTCCTCAGGCCATACATCTTTTTGCATATTAGTTTTAACTTTTTTTAGCCATTTGCTATTGTCAAGTTCGTCAAAGGTTTTAAAACTTTGTGCGTTGACCATATGCCCACACTTTCCAATTGTGCCGTTTTGGTTTAACCTTACAAAATGTTGCAACCTAGGACAATACATTTCTATACCTTTTGATAAGTTCGCCTAGTTCTATTGTTTCGTTGTAGTGATCCATTAGTTTATAGTCTACATCTACAAATGATTTAAGTGGTACCACAGGTTCATTTTTCACGGCCCTGTGCTTATGCACGTTTGTTATTTGGTCTATGTATTCAAATTTCCTTAGTGTTACATTGCCTTTGTAATACTTGTACAGGTGTAACAACCAAAAGTATTGTGGAACAAAGTGCCTGTCAATAAATTTTCCCTGTTCTATGAGTGAATAGGTCTCATCCAGATCAAGATTGTTTTGAAAGCAATATTCATTCACTCCTGATTGAAAACGTTCTTTAGGATCTCTGATTAAGATATCTATGTGTTTACAATTTCCTATATCGTTGTTAATAATTTTTTTCTCTGCTATCGTTATCAAGGTTGTCCACCCTACTCTAAATATAGGATAGACTATGTGAGAGCCTGTGTCAAGGACTTGACAATCAGTGTTAAAAAGTTTATTCCAATGTATTAACATCTAATTCCTTAAACAAGTCGTCAAATATAAGACGAGCATTTAAATTTCTACGCTGATCCATTTTTCCAAGATGGTAATGGAATACCTCTATGTTTTTCTTCCATGGAGTTGTAGTATAATATTTTATTAGGTTCTCATAACTATTTTTTAAGTAGCCCTGTGGATTCTCAGCTAACTTTGATTTCAATGTTTCAATTATTTCTTCAAGCATTTTTTTTGGTAGATTCAATATGTTTAAATGTGTTGGTTCGTATAGCGGCCCTATAACAAAACTATTGTCATGAAATCCTTTTGACTTAAGAAAGTCTACACAGTCATGAACACTGTTATAATTTAGTATCAGGTGTAACATATTGAAATTTATTTTGTGATTAAGTTTTCTAATTACATCTAAATTAGTTTCAAAGTCTTTCCATGATGACAAATGTCTGATGTATTCATATTCTTTTCCAATACTTTCAATACTAATTGTCCAATGTACGTTCTTGAAAGAACATAGCAATTCAAATATACCAGTGGCTGTTGTGCTTAAATTTGTGTTAACTCTGATGTTGCAGTTAGGATTTTTATCTTTCAACAGAGTTAAGAACTCAAAATTTTCTTTCATAAGCATTGGCTCACCGCCTGCAAGATAAACATTTTCTAATTGTGTAATATTTTCAAAAACAAAATCCTTAACTTCTTGCCTCGCCTCCTTGTTAGATTTAACTTTAACTCCTAGCTCCTGTGCCCACTTGCTACTATATTGAGGACTACAATACACACAGGCCTGATTACAAGAGTTTGTCCATCTAAGGTCAACGTGTTTAAGTGTAAAGTTTTCAACCTTGTCGTATAAATTCAAATCTGTTTTTGCACCAACTTCTCTGAGATAATACAGCCTACTGCTGATGCTACTGATATCTGTTCTATCTTTCTCTTGAAGATAACAGCCAGAACAGTTGTTTGGCTTACTGTCTGATAACATTTGGCGTTTTAAATCTATGTTGTCCTTTCCATTAAGGATATCTTGTATTTTAGATTTGTTAATGTTACCTATCTCACCTTTTGATATGATACAATTTTTTACTGTGCCACTGGGTTCTAATTCAAAACCAGTCCACGGTAATGTACAGAAGCTTTTATTTTTGAATAAAAATTTTGCGTCCATTAAACTATATCCTGTTGTGCCAACACACCCTCTACATATTTTTCTGGTGTAATACTGTTTGGGTCACTAAATTTATGTGTAAGCACGTCGCCTGGCCGTATCAACTCCATTTTAATATTGCTGGGCTGAAAATTAAGTTGATGGTGTGCCAACTCCAAGGCCATTTTTTGATTTCTATATTGCATGGACTCTCTCATGGTCAGGCCGTTAATATCTATGTCGTAATCCTGTTCGCATAGTTTGGTTGATATGTTCCAGATGTGATGCACCTCTTTTACAGGTTGCCATCTATGCCATACTTCAAACAACAGTTCGGTCTGAGCATACAAGCTGATAGCATTGTTAATCAACATATCGCAAGGTTCAATTAAACTGGCCGTGTGTGCGGTCCTACGTATGTTTTCTCCATCGCTTCGAGATATACCTATTATATCGTGGCCACGTGCAGACAGTTGTTCTGCAAATGCTTTGCCTATTCCTTTTTTGTGTCCAGTAATTGCAATTCTCATAAGCATTGGTATTTAAATATGCACAATGAAGTCTTACCATATCCTGGATTGCAAAACGCAACAAAAAATTTCTGATAGCCTTTACGGTTATTATACAGGAATAACTGCCTACAAAAAACCTACACAGTTCTGGAATAGCCTCACTAGAGAAGAAATACAAAACTATCTTTCAATACCAAACAATCCAACAAAAGCATGGTTCGACACTTTAGGTTTAAAAATCAGAGATATGAGTTATACAGTCTATAATGAAAGCATCCACACAGACATACACAAAGACGAGCCACCGGTGATTGCAAAAATAAATTTTCCTGTGCTCAACACAGAAGGCACTTACAACGTTTGGTTTGACGACTGGGCGAACGAAATAGATAGAGTTGAATGCACCAAACCAATAGTGTTACGTTCGGACATCCTACACACTGTAGAAATTGGAAAGACAGCAAAGTTTCCTAGGCTTCAGTTTAGTTTTTGTTTTTACAAAGAACCATTAGACTTGTTGCAGTAATCAACAATATCATCTACATTGATCTTATCTAAGTCTTCAAACGGAATTACAAGTGTATTCTCTATTGCTTGAGTAGACAAAGGTGCAGGGTGCCATTCATTGATAAGTTTTTGTTTGTTCTCTTCTGTTGGTTCTAATCCTCTAGAAAGGCAACGTATATCGCCAAAGGTTACGTCCTTCATCTTTAATATCTTAGATGCAAATTCAAATACTTCTTGCTTACTTGCGTTTGGATTTAAGTCGCGTACTCTGTTCTCACATTCACCCACCAGCTCAAGTAAGTTGTCTGTCTGGTATGTGTTAAACCTATCGTGTAATTTTTGTCTTGCTGTGTTGATATCTTTTGGAACATCTATGCTGACATATGATGCATCTGGAAAATGTTTCGCTATGTCCTCGTAGAAATAATGGCTAGGTACAACAATATTTTCAGTTGGCTCAGGCAACGAAGACATATCAGGCATCCAGCTGTTTAAGAATTTTTTATCAAAGAACTCGTTTTTTATTACGGTCCTGCCAACAACTTCGGCCTCGAGTGTTTTAAAAAAACTGTGTTGGGAAATTTTATACGAAAGGCCCTCACCTCTACAACCGTGCCAGTAGCATACAAATAATATCTTAGTCATGGAACTTCTGTAGTTTGTCTTCTATGTCCAGTTTGAGGAAGTCATTGTTAAACTTACGTGCTAGATATACGTGGAAATGTTTGTTAGGAACAGTATTTTTTTCACCCTGTGAATGATCGTGCAACTTCCAATACTCTCCATTTGTGTAATCATTCCATACACAATATTCATGATCTGTATCAATTACTTTATAATTTTTATTCTTCCAAGATATGCTGTATCCGAGAACTGTGTGTAGCTGTATACTTTTTTCTTCACATAACTTTTTTAAAAGCATCCATTTGTAAATTATGTCGCTTTCTTCTATGGACGGACTGTGCAAGTATTCGTAGTATAATTTTTTGCTTTCATGCTCTGCACTGCCACTGCTGGGCCAATAGTTGTTGTAGGTAAAATTTCTAATGCTGTCCTGTCCTGCAATTTCTTTTCTTTTGTCGTTAGTAAGTTCCACATCGAGTTTCATTGTGCTTGTGAGTTGGCACACCGCTTGGCTGTAATCATTATTCAATACACTTTCTATCATGTTGTTCAGTATCAGTTGGTTGCTGATAGCAGGCCCGGCCTGGTCGTCTATGTCGACGCCACAAATTTTGAGAACCTTTACCCACGTAGGCCTTTCTTGTTGTGACCATGTTAGTCCACAGCCACTAATCAATATCTTTGACATGAACGTTTTCCTTTTTAAAATGATCAATAGAATGACTCATACTTTCAGGGCACATGGAACACACCGACTCCGGTTTGTCAATGTTTTTGACAAGTGTCTCTATATCCCCATCTGCATCTATTCCTTTGTATTTGTAATGTTTGCCTTTGTCTAACTCTAGTATGTTTGGCAACGGCGCACACTTGTACAGTTTATTACGATACAAGATTGGCACATCTGGTGAACCACATATGCTATGTGCTTTCTTTGGATCACTGTTGAATGGTTTCAATTCACCGTTTTCTAACTTGTAGGGCATCACGAAAGTTTTAAATTTGCTCTTATAAATTGTAAGGTCCTCATGATGTAGTTCTAGCTGTCTGTGTCCTTCAACAGTGCTTCTTGTTGCAGACCATCCCCTGCGACATTCTACAATACGTTTTATCTCTTTAGTGATCAGTTGTTCGTGGTCTTGCCTGTGTATGCTGACCTGCATCTCTAGTGAGCCAATAGAAAACCAAATGTTAGGATCGTGTTTACGTAAAAGATATCCGTTGGTTATAAATCTTATCATTGCGTTAGGCCATGCTGTTCTGATGGCCTCCAATACTTTTTGTATGCGTGGATGCATCAACGGCTCACCACCAAAAATACTGATTATAGATGGATCTAGTATTTTGCTCCAGGTGTCACACTGTTGCTGTATGTCCTTTAAGGATTCGACACCTCTGCGATCAAAGTCACTCAAACTGATGCAACCTTTACAGGAAAGATTACACGCATAGGCGACATTGAAGTCTAGTCTTTTAATTCTGTATTTCATTCTAGTGTGGCATACTCCACGAAGTTGTCTGTTGTTTTTATTCTTGCAAATTGATTCTGGAACTCGCTGTGTTCTGGATGTTCTGGTGCAACAACATCATGCCTGCTGAAGTTAGTGAACGTTTGCCAGTCTGTGATTCTATTGAGCCACACTCTGTCAGCGCCGTACTGTCGGCCGAGCTCTATTATGTCTTCCATCTCATGATAGTTTTCTTTCTGTACTACAAAATGCAGTATGAATCTAAAATTGTGTTTTTGTTTTAATTGGGATATGCATTCCAGTCCCTCGAGGACCTTTTCCCATTTACCACCCAGTCTCAGTTTCTCATATGTTTCCTTGGACGCACCGTCTATGCTTACTCCTATTTCCTGTAGGTTGTCAATCACATAAGGTACCCGTGTGTGGAATTCTTTGAACATGAGTGCGTTGGTCAGTATGCTGTACTTGATGTTGTCTCTCTCGGGTGTCTGCTCCATGAAGTGCCTGTACACGTGTGAGGCAAATGGATCACCATCTGAACCTATGTGTACCTGTAGCGGATGTTTGTAGTTGTACAGCCATTCATTGATCTTGTCTGCCAGCCTGATGCCAAGTTCGTAGGCCGACCCTTCCTTGTGGAATATCAGGCTCTTGCGACAGCTCGGACATCTTAGATTGCATGAATCGTCAATGGCCAGTCGCAGGTGCTTGATCTTCCTTTCAGGCAACTGTGTCTGCCACGGTGGTGGATTCTTCTTGTCCAGCAACCATGCACACTGCTTGTTGTTGCAATATCGATACGTGGCGTCCGTGATGGATGACTGCAGGTGTTCTGCCATCTTGGATTGCAGTATCTCGGACAAGTCCTGTATCTGCAGATTTCCTATGCTCTGTGGCAACCAACTCTGGCACTCACAGGCGTAGCAACTGCCCTGCTTGTCTATCAGCACTGTGTCGAACGGCCGCGGACATCTTGTCTGGATCTGCAAGTTCTTATCAACATCTATACCGTAGTGTTCAAATAATCGCTTGTTAATCATTCCTGTCCGGATTCGTTAGGTCATCCAGGGTGATTGGACGGTCCAATGGAATTGTGTGTTCTTGTGTCTTTGCCACACGACTTTTTTGACTGCGTCTCTGTTGCTTCTTCTGTTCTTTACGCAACTTCTTTTCGTCCCGGGTGCTTTTGTAATCGTAGTGAATTCCCATACTGTCTCCATGTGTAGGTAATTATGGTGATTTTGGACCGCCGGTAAAGTTTCTTTGGTAAATTATGTGCGTGGTTAATTACATATTAAGGTTGCATTTACCAGATAAATAATGCTACAATCCGGAGCGGTCCAAGGCCTTGGATCGCAAAATCAATTCATATCACAAGGAGAAAATCTTAATATGAAAATGACTAAGAAAAAAATGGGCCTAGGTGTGGCGATTATCATCGCACTTGGGATCCTTTGGTCTGTGCTGAAACCAGCACCGGCTGAAGCGGCAGACGTGGACTTCACGATTGGCGCGGAAAGAAAAGTAGAAGCAGAAACTAATGCGATGTACCTAGATTCACACGTGAAACTATGGGGCGGCATCGGTGCTACTTCTGGCGTTAACTACGATGTCGACAACGACATGAATGCTACATTCAACAGCTTTGAATTAGACTTCGACAAAGACATCGGTGCTAACGCATCTTTATACGTCAACAATGATTTCGACGTTAACCTAGATCACACAGAAACGGTGATCGGATTCAAATACAAGTTTTAATTTGTATTAACACTGAAGGCGGTCTATTCAAGGATAGGCCGTCTTACGCATTTACGCTTTCGCGTATTTTTAAAAAAACGCTATTTTGGTAATTTACGCTTTTGGTAAATGGTCCTGTAAGCACTTCCTAACAACATCAGTATACAACGGATTACGCATACCAACAGCATTAATTTCTGCTTGGTCTTTATATGGTGTTTCATAATCAAAATTAAATTTTCTTTTGAGTATGTTTTTTTGAGTGACTATGTTTTTAATATTTTCTAAGATTATATCTACAGGTGCGTTCATAACTTTATAGAATATTCTTTTATCACAGAACAACGAAGCTACTAGCATATCTCCATTGTGTGATATCTCTCTATTGTAAGGTGCCGGAGTTGTTTTTTTTGCAAAGTCTGACATCCAATCATCTTTTGTTCCTGTTTCTAGTTCGTGTATAAGTTCTTCTTTAGTCGTATTGTAAAAGCAATCCTCCCATGACTTGGCTTTGTTTCCTTGCCAGATGTTGTCTCGGCCTGAGTAACAGTCATCAAGATCCTTTAATGTTTTGTTGAACTCTTCTAACTTTTGATCCGTGGTTAGGTCTTTTTCAATTTGCTGTGCAAACATATATTCGTAATAAAAAAATGCCTTATGCAGAAATACTTGATCTCCACACTGCCCGTATAGTAATATGTCAGGTTTTGGATCAAGCTGTTGCGTTTGCCAAAACGTAGGAACACAGTCCCAATAGAAAGTAGTAGGATCGTTCACGTGTTCTTTTGTTATCTTTGCAATATTTTTTGAGCTTATGTCTATATGGTCTACTCTAATTTCTCCACCTTGTGCTTTTATTTTATCAGCAATTTTTTGTTTGTATTTGAATGGTGCATTGGTTGGCACATAAGAATACATAATCTTTTTAGCTTCAGGGAAGTACGCATCTTGCATTACAGAATCAACACCTTCACTTACACTGCTTACAATATTTTTGTAATTTTTTTTAATTATGTTTGCATGATCGAGCATACAATCATGAATGTAATCTTCTAATGATTCATTAGTCTTAAATTCAGAGTCTGAGGTAAATGCATTCATTATATCGTCGTATGTGCATTGTATTCTTTTAATTTTAATTTCGTTCCCGTGTATATCTAGAGCAAAATCAGGTTCAAGCATCCATGTATCTTTAAACATTGTAGTACACATACGTTTTGCATATGTTTTTATATCCGGGGTCTCTTTATAAAATTTTCCGGCATCGTAATATTTTTTGATATCTTTAGATTTAAGTTCTGCGTCTATTAGTGCATTTGCATCGTCGGGATGGATTATCATATCTTCCCAACGTTCAAATTTTTCAGACGGTTCGTATTCTAATTTCTCTTTTGGGAGACTAGACAATTTTTTCATTAGATCTTGCATATCAAGATCATCCTTTGTAAAAGGAAATAGGTATATTGCATTTGTAAATTCTATGCAATCTTTGTTGCGATAAAACACTTTAGTTTGATGGAAGTAATCAACAAAAGCACGTGCAGTGTTTTTGGTTAATATCACAGCCCAGTATGTTCCATTGGCCACTTCTAGTTCGTAAGGGTCACGTATGACAATGTCATCTATAGTTTCTTCGCTTATAACATATCCTCCATATATTACAAGGTGCTTGTCGTTTTGAAAAGTTTTACATTCACTATCCGCATACCAATACCATTTTCCGTATTTGTTTGGCAAAACTTTTTTGTCTGATACAAAATATTTCATTAAGATTTTAGGCCAGTAACTTTTATAATTGCTCTGTCAATATTACTAGTGTTCTTTGTCCAATGTAAAGCCTGCCAGTTGTTCAATCTTATACACTGTCCTTTTTCCCATTTCCATTCTTCATTGTTTATAGAAAATATGTGTCCGTCAACATGATCTTCTAACGCAACAAACATACGCCATATGTTTATTCCTGGCCTTTCTAATGAGTGTTCTATTTTGAATAGTCCAGGCATTGTATCACAAACACCTTGTAAATAGTCACCTAAAAAATCTAAGTGTGGATTACACTGTTCGCCAGGACGTTGTATCTGTATCTTTGCATCTATACATCTTAAAAAAGGCCACGTGACTTTTGCCCAATTTGTAATAAGGTCGTTTCGTATGCTGTCATAACCTTCGTCGCCTTTAACAGCATTTTCTAAATTTAGTTTTGGCAGTCTTACAGAACCTGGCAATACTTCAT
>CETI01052565.1_pt1 | contig 10186 bp, 3 predicted proteins | sample 361441 | NCBI WGS metagenome assembly CETI01 (sample SAMEA2622478, study PRJEB7988) | marine metagenome | biome: marine biome (ENVO:00000447); feature: deep chlorophyll maximum layer (ENVO:xxxxxxxx); material: "saline water (ENVO:00002010), including plankton (ENVO:xxxxxxxx)" | depth 90 m | reverse complement strand
TATCTACTTTACTAGTATAATGTTATTTATGAAGGAGCAGAAGAGATGCCAGCTATTACCAACACATCCCCTGATACTATTCTAAAGATTGATGATCCTGACCCCACTAAAACATCGTATATATATCTTCCTTCTTTTAAATTTCTAGTAGCAGTAGATCCTAATGATATCCTAAATTCTCCACCTTTTGCACTTGTAAATCCAACATTAAATGTTGCTTGAGCACCTAATGTTGCACCAATAGCAACACTCTTTGCAAGTTGAGCAGAACCAGTATATCCAGTAAAATCAAAAGCAGTGCCAGAAGTTCCAACTACAGTGTAGTCAGCATCTAAATCTGCCCCTGTATTGATGGTGAGATTAACACCATATGCAACACCTGAACTAGGATCAAAAGTAAAAGTGTTTTTAGCCATTAGATAGTGCTCTTAGTAAATTTTTGATTTCATTAATGTCATTCTTTAAATCTTTCAATTCATTCTCCATATTATCTATCCTTTCTGTCCCTTGTTTTCTTTTGGCACGAAGGGATAGATATTGATTATACTGACTGGAATCATTATTTAAAATAGCACCTGTGCTATTATCACGAATCAAATCAGTATGTCCTTCTACATTTGTGTGTTTCATATTATGCAAGAGCAAGTACTCTCAAATTTTTCATTCTAGGTGGTTGTGCTTGATTAGTTCCACTACCAACTAACTTAATACTAAAGTTTCTAAATGTTGGTAGATTATCAATTGTAAATTCATAGTCATTATATATGACCTGATTTGCTGTATATGCTATGACGTCAGTCTTAGCAGTCAATTTATCAGGAAGTCCACTATTCTTAGCTGGGTTTATAACCTGTCCTGTAGATAATAAATTATCATGTCCAGGGAAAGGTTGATAAATTAATTCTCCATTAGGATCATCTGTGATAGCATAGAATGCTCTTATATCACTAGTAATATTAATATGAGCCTCTAGATGAATTTTAATTGATGTAGCACCATTCTCTAATTGAATTGGTTGAGATGCATAAACAAATGCATTAGGATCATCAACAATAGTATTAACTCTATTATCAGTAGTATAATCAACCACTGGATTGTTAAGTCTATTTGAAGTAAATATCATAGCAACCCTGTCCAAATCAATTATTGGAGAAACTGCAGGGTTAACACTTTCCAAACCTAAATTCAAAGTGAATGATTTATTATCTGGAAGATTTGGTAATGAAGTGGTTTCATTAATTCTAGAAGCGATCATTCTAGGAGTAGACATATAGTTATTAGTGGTTAAACTAATTTCTTCAAATCCCTTATCTTGGTAAGGAATTTCTGATCCATCAACACTAGATCCTGTAACAGTCCTTACTTGAGCAGTGATATTAGTCCCTGTAGGAGTAATATTTTGAACAATAGGAGTTATAATTTCAAATGGTATATTGTCTGTAGCAAATACACCCTCTCCACCAGCAGATTTAGTTTGATTAAAATGAAGAACTGGTAAACTAGTGCCCACAGATCTATTCACTCCATTAGTAGAAGTATCAATCTTCACATTATAAAAATCTATTCCTATAGGATTAGTGATAGTTGCACTTGAAAGATTGTGATCAGTATTAATCCTTCTCAATGATACTCCATTCAATTCATACTTATGAACAAGATCGCCTAAATCATGGGATAATGTATTAGTAGAATCAACCCCTCTAGAAACTCCAGTTAATGTATTATTAGTTACACCACTGTAAGAAAGGATTTCAGAACCTACTTTAATATAACCTAAGTTAGTAGAACCAACTCCTACATTTTCAAATGATGAGTAATCAGTGGCATCATCAAGTATAATAGAACCTGTAGATGTTGAATCATAATCTACTGCTAATTTAGTAGGAGATATGTCAGATTGAACATCTGAGAATGTTACTACATCTTGAGTAGTATGCATACCATGATTCTTTTGATTAACCTTAATATGAAGTCCATCTGTAGTATCTACAGGAGCTCCTGATAAGAATACATTTCCTCCAACTTGACCATTAAGATCAGTAACACCAAATCCTGCAGTGTATTGAATTGAATTGCCCACTCCTGTTATGAAGTCACCTTGAACATTATCAAGAATGTATTCATTAACTCCACCAAGAGAAGCGATAGTAAATTGAATATCTTTTCCTAGTGAAGTTAGACCAACAGTGGATACTCCAACCACATCTCCAACAGAATATCCACTACCACCATTAGAAACAGTTGCAGCAACTGCTACACCATTAGTAATAGTAAGACTCAAAGTTCCATTTCTTCCACTTCCAGTTTGAGTCACCATAGGAACATGATGATATGTGGTGCTACCAGAGGAAGGAGTATAACCCACACCTGCATTTGTAATAGTCAAATTACCACTAGCAGTTCCTGCTGTTCCTACAAAATTTCCTGTGGCATTACTACCCAACTGAGAAACTATGTTTCCAAGAGCTATTGTAGAGTCAGATATTGTAGTATTAAATCCTATCCTTACTTTATTAGAAGAAATTTCAAATGAGTCTTTACGTAAAGCGTTTATATCATCAGAGAAACTGAATAGACTTGGATTTACAAAATTAACATTTCCTTGATTAGGAGCAAATTGAGCTCTATAAAGAGTAAATTTAAGATCCTCCCACTGACTTGGATTCCATGTTTCTCCATTCTGAGATTTAAATAAAGAACCTAGTGTAGGTTGAGAAGATATAAGAATTTGTTCAGACTCAGGAGCATTAACTGTAGCAATGTCAACTTCTCCAACTCTAGATATCCAAGTGCTATAATTAGAACTTACTGAAAGAAGAACTACAGCATATGTTTGACCTGGAGATAAGTAAACTGGACCTGGGAATATAACAGGAGTAACTGCAGTGGCATTATCAGATACAAAAACACTATCTGGTTCTAGCACTACTTCACCAAAAGGAATAACCTCTTCAGTAGGTAATCCAAGTTTCACTGTTCTTAATTGTACTATCAATGGCAATGTTTGATCTTTAGTTGCCATGAATAAATCTAATCTAGTAATAAAGACACCAACATTATTTTCTACAAAAAATGTTTGAGCAAGAGGGTCTGTTTTATTAGCACATAAAGGTCCATTAGCGAAGGAAGGATGATCCTTACCTTCAAAGAATGAATTAACACCTTCCCAATCATCACCTTGCTCAGCTTTTGCTGATCCCTCTGCTGAGAATTCTAGGTGTTCAATCATTTTATCAAAAATTTCTTCATCAGAAGCACCTTCATCAAAAGTGCCAGCCCAGTATTCTGCTCCAGACTTATCTGGTCCTCTACCTAAAATTTCAATATAAGCTTTTTCTATAGGATCTGTTACTTCATCAACAAATGCCACTATTCTACCAGTTCCTGTGCCAGTATCTTCACTTACATTTGTTAAAAGACCACCTGCATCAACTCTAGCGTTTTCAAAATCAGTATAGTTATCATATACTGTTAGATTTTGATCTTCAATTACTTGCTGTGTTTCAACAGTCTCCTTACCATATTCATTAGCATAGACAATATTTGTGCCTTCATCAGTAACTGTTACTTGTGCTAATACACCAGGAGCAGTGTAAACTTCCTGCCAATGTTGAGTCTGAGGTGGTGTATAATCTTGACTATCTGAACCTATCTGTTGAGTATCAGTTGTAGTATAAGTGCCTCCTCCACCACTAGTGCTACTTCTACTTTCAGTCTGTATTTGAGTATGAGTATTAATATTTCTAACACTGATAATAGTAGATTGAACTGTTTCAATAGAACCAGATGAATCAAATGTTTGAGAAGCATCAGTTCCTACATCAGTAGCTTGTTGACTATTAGTAGAACTGCTTGTAAGTCTAAAGACCTTCTGACCAGCTTCAAATTTTGGTGTGGTTATATCATTAGGATTAGGTACAAAGAAAGATCCTCTAACTGATCCTAATGTATCAGTTCTTAAATTTAGATTGGTTATAGTAGCTTGAGCACTAGAAGTTTGTCCAACTAATTTAAGACCTTTTTCTACATATCCATAGTAAATATTTTCAGACTTATCTGCTAAACTTAATGTATCAACATTCAAAATATTAGAAGTTGAAGAATATTCATCAGGAATAATAATAGTATCTGCTGTTACACCAGAAACATCTCCATCTGCTGCTGTTGGTAATACATTATCAATTAAAACAGTTCCCCTTCTAAGAGGAGTAGATCTAAAATAAGGATTTGTATTATATACAACACCAGGATCATCAAAAGGACCAAATTTATGATTAGATACAGCAACTCTAAATCTAATTAATTCTTTTCCATCTTTTGTAGTTCCTATGACAGTTTCTCCAACTTGGAAAGTGCCTGTGACCATTGATATTTCAATAAGTTTTGGAACTATGAATTTATTAACATTTTCACCATCAAAGAAACCAAATACACTAGTGGTAGGTTTTAAACCCTTACAAGAGAAATCTATATTCCTAGATCTCATATAAGGAGTTATATCAGTATTAATTACTTTTGGACCTTCATTAATTGTACTAAATGTTTCTCTCTCTATAGATCTCCTTCCTTTTCTTTCTTCAGTGATATCTACTGGATTACTTCTAAAAGTAGTTGTGGTTGTTCTATACTTATTTCTAGATCTATATCCATTTTGTTCAGTCCATCCACCCCAATGAGTATTGGAATTTGAACCAATTACAGTATCGCCACCACCACCTGTCCAAGTGGTTTCCCATCCACCCCATATAACAGGACTATATCCAGTATTAGGGTCCCATCCACCTGCTGCTACTTGTTCACTAGTTTCTGTGTAAGTTGTAAGATCTTCTAATTTAGCATCTAAAACAACTTGATCTACCCATACATCTGATGATGGTGTTAATGTAATACTACCTCCATAGTAGTTTATGAGGAAAGGTGTTACACTTTCAGTTTTAGTAGCAAATGGTTGTCTTACAAAAGGTATATTTTGATAATCTAAAGATAATACTCTACCTGTTTGTCTAATGCCATTAAAACTATTACCATCTAATTTTAAATCAAGTTCAGTGGTATAAGGTGAAGGTCTAAGTTCCCCATTTTTAAAGTCAATACTATTTTTTACTATAGTTTTTTTAAGTTGATTGTCTGTAGTAGAAAAATCATCTACAAAAAATCCAGACTTAAATCTATTCAAACCATCAGTATCAGTGATTTGCATATTTAAGGTATCTTTTTCCAATAAGGAAAGAGTTGTAAAAAATTCTAAATTTTCAATTCTTTTTTCTAACTTATTGATATCACTCATTTGATATCTCTTATAGTTAGCTAGACTAATATTTAAATCATTAACTTCATATAAGAAAGCTGGTAGAGAAATAGAAGCAACTTCTAATGCACCATCAACAACATTTGGAAACTCTGGTGTTTCTGCAGGAATTCCATTTACTAGTTGGAATGTTCCATTTTTACTTAAATATATTTTATCTAATCTAGGAAGAAAGAATGAAAAATCTAATAGTATTGATTCATCAGATGCTAAAATATTTTTAGATGAATTACCAGAACCAGTAAATGATCTTCCTAAAAACTCAAAAGGAGAATAACTAGTGCCAGAAAAATCTGATACTCTTGGTCTAATATCTAATATATCACTTACATTAGTTTTATTAATGCTAGGTAGATCTTTATAATTAAAATTATCATATGAATTTACAGTGGTGATATCTCCAGTATCTGATGCTGCAAAAAATGCAGATTCAAATACTATAGATAATCGTTTAGATGGTTCATTAAAACCAGACTTTCTAACCATTCTTGCATAATCATAAATGGTTCCCCTTTGACCATCATCATAATCAAACTCTTCTGTTATATTGTTTGATCCTAAAGAAGTAGAAACCACTGTTGCTTCAATTGAAGATTCTTCAAAGGTTACAATTTCATTATCTTGGAAAGTAAAATCATTCAATGCAAGATAATTTACAGTGGAATCATCATGTTTACTTACATATACTCCTTTAGCATTACTATTTTTTCCTATAAATGTTTCTCCTATCAATAGATCACCTGTTTTTCCAGTAGAACTATTAATAGAACGTAATACAACTCTAGGAAAAACTGGATTACTAGCGTTGCCAGATTCTATTACTCCATAAATTTTAGTTACATCTGGTACATTTAACGATATCTCCTCATCTTGAACCCTAGTTCCATACACAGTTCCATAAGTAAGACCATCATTTAATGTATCAGTTCCAATTCCAGATGCTGATAATTTAGAATTTGTTATTGTTACTACGTTTATCTTTTGTTTTTCTTTAATTTTTTCTCTTACATTTGTTTTTCTTAAAGTGGCTATAAGTTTTGCAGAAGTATCACCTCCCAAACCATTAATAGTTACTTCAGTAGAACCTGTATTGAAATTAAATTTATCAGAGGATAATGATTCTGTTACACCATCTGTTCTAATTAATACATATCTTTCTTCATCATAAGGTAAAAATGTTTCTGATGCACTTCCACTACTAACTGCTCCTGTAGAGTTATTAGTAATATCAACATCAAATTGTTTTCTTATAGTGATGTTAGAATTAGTTAAATCAACATTAGAAATATTTTTCTTAGGTAATTTTGTAAATAAATTATTATCAGTAGAAGATTGGAATTGTGAAGTTAATATTTTAAAATTGGATGGATTGATTGAAGAACCTGGCAATCCACCTTCACATATGCCAGTGACAGTAGTTACTCCAGAAATAGTTAAAGAATGTTGAGAAACACTTTCAACCCTAGCATATGATGTAGTATTAAATCCTGGATTGCTATATTCTACTATATTACCAACAGTAGCTATTCCAATAAAAAATCTATTTGGATCAGTGCTTGTTACAGTTGAGATGCCTAAGGATGCTCCACTAGTAGTAACTCCACTAATGTTAACTGAACCAAAAGTAAATAAATCACTTTGTTTTACATCAGCGTTAAATGTACTAGCTGTGCTTACAGTTCCATGAATAGATTTAATATCACTAGTGGTATAAGCAGTGGCTCCTGCTGCTATGAATCCCTCTTCAATTCCATTGATAATAAACTGTTCTCCAGTAATAAAAGATCCTTTAGTATTGTATAGAGTAACAGCAGTAGAACTACTTACTGCATTTCTTAAAAACCCAGTAGCTCCACTAGACTTTCCTTTAATATGTGTTGGAATAGAAAGACTGGTAGGAGTATTTAAGGCAATTTCTGTATATGGTTGAATATCATATAAAGAAACATCCCATTCATTAAGGTCAGAATTGACAGCATCATATGAACCAGATTCTAAAGCAAAATCATATACTCTTGCTAATCCAATTTCTTTACCTGCTGCGCTAGTGCCAATGCCAGTTATTCTTTGATCTCTTAAACTAACAGTATAATCTGTACCTACACCTATATTAGGAGAACCTAAAACATTGTTTAAAGTAAAAGTTGGTCCTGTGACATAATTAATACTTTGATCTTCTAGAAGTTTTGTGGTTCTTGGTTTTTTAAAATCTAGAAAAGATGGAGTTATAGTTTCAACTTCATACCCTTCAATATATGCTTTACCTGGTGATAACTTATATGTTCCTAAATCATCACTTGGATCGTTATTATTATATGTTTTTTGATCTTGAGCAAAAACTCCATTATTACCTTCAAAATCATTTAATGTATTTCTTGGAGTAAGAGTAAATGGTTTGACATAATAATTACCTGATTCATCAAATGTTCTTCTAGCAAATTCTTTACTTAAATCATCATATAGAGTTTTGTCTTGAGTAGAAGCGACTATACCATTTCTTACTTCTAATAACTCTATGAAATTGGGAGTAGATTGTTGATTAATATCAACAGCTTCTAATTTTAAATCTATGGATAATCTATCAGCACCAGGTGCTGTAAAATTATTAAATCCCGCAGCATTATCTGTCAAAGATCTATCTATATCAGAATTTATAATATCTTCAACAACTCTAAGACCTACTTTAGCACTAACTGTATTAATAAAAGGACTCAATACAGTTGTCTGTTTTTTAACTTCAATAAAATATCCTCTAGCATAATATATTCCCTCAGATAAAACAGCAGCACACCCAATAAAGGTGCATATTCCATTCATTAACTGAACAACAGATTCACCTGGTTGAAAAACTATTCCTTGTCTAGTGGTAAATGGTTCTCCATCTAAGAGTAATGATTCTCCTGATAAACACCTTTCATTATTATTAGCTCCACTATTTAAATAATTTACAAATAATACATAAGAGTTATCAGCATATATCTCAGCCATATATCCTTTAACTTCAAGTTTTAATCCAGATTCACTACCAACAAAAATCTTTCCAGTTAAATTTGAAAGATAATCTCTGACATTAAAACCTTTATTGGAAGATTGAATTTTAATAGATTCATATGCGTTGGAAAATTTAATTCCACCACCAGTTACAGAACTTCCTTCTTGAAAAATATGACTTCCAAACCTTTCAATCTGATTTTGCAGAACAGATTGTATCCCAGTTAATTCCCTTGCTTGAACTGGAAATCCTGGTTTAAATAATATTTTATAATATTGGTCATTTGCATTAAAGTCGTCATAATAAGGTGAGACGTTTAAATTGGTTTCCTGTGGCATGATTCTTTAGAATTGCAAAATGACTTTGATATCTTCTCTTTGGTTAGCAGACCTAGTGATAGAAGGTCTGTTATCAACATATATTATATTTCCAGAGTATTTTTCAACTTCAGGATTTGCAACCCCTTGATTAAAACTCTGTCCAAGGTAATATGTTCTATTATTTATTACTGTACTTATACCAGGACTACCTGCTGAACCAAAACTAGTGTCTATCCCCAGTGTTCCTTCATTACTAGCGATGCTAACATTTCCACCACTTGTTGGGGTTGCAGTAAATCTATGTAGAGCAAATCCATATTTAGGATCTGTTTTCAAAGATCCATCACTGTTGAATCCAACCAAACTCTTATCTTGCCAATATTTTAAAACACCAGTCACTTGATCATATGATATGACTCTACCAACTGCTGTAGATCCAACTCCTACAGTTTGAGTGAATTCACTATCTAAATCAAAAGTAGCAGTGGTATAACCTGAACCAATTAATTTTAACCCATAAACTGCACTTGCTTTGGATAAATCTAAATGCGCAGTAGAATTAAAAGCTTGAGGATTTTCTACAATTCCTATTCTTGCTATTTGGTTTCCTGTTATGAAGTCTGGATTTTCAGTGTCATTTTCAATTTTAGAATAAACTAAAACATTACTTGCTCCCAATTCTCTATAGATGTCTGCTCCATGACCACCTTGAGGTGGTATGATAACATTGAAAACTGGTGATGTGGTTCCTACAGGAACTCCACCAGCAACTAAATCTAATGTACCATAAGTATAATTAGAACCACCCTTTGAAATATTAACAGACTCTACTTTAGCGTCATTGTTAATAACAATTGTTGCTTCTGCTCCAGATCCATCTCCATTTATGGGAACTCCTGTATATGTTCTATTAGCAGTTCCTATTCCAGATCCTCTGTTAACTATGGTGGCAATCTTTAATTGTCCACTGGTAGAGGCATTATCTCTTACAGCAGAATTATCTGTTCCTGTGGACCAATCACCTGGTACAGGTATAAAGTTAGTAGAATCAAATTTTGCTATATCACTTGGTTTGATTGTAAAAAGATATTTCCATATATAACCATCTCCACTATCACCTGCTGCTTTAGGTTCTAAGTCTGTAAATGTAGGTTGATCTAGTGAAGGTCTTCCTGTAGTATTTTCTGGGTCTGTTCCATTTTGCAGACAAATATAAACTTTAAAATCTTCATTGACCACATAATATTTTGAAGAATACAAACTAGTAGCACCAGAGGGTTGTGCCAGATTTGTCCTACTTATATCACCACGATACATGTCATAAGTTATACCTGAAGTCCAAGTATACTTATTACACATTCTACGTATATCTGAAGGAGTTATTTTCTTCAACGCAATCATAGTATCCCAATAATCATTTTCTTGGTCAAAACTATCCTTTGGTGCAGGAGGGTTTGAATCCCAAGTTGATGAGTAATTGGTAGCATTAGGCAAACCAACAAAAGAATAATATGAATTTACAGTAGAAGTTGCTGCAGAGACAAAATTCTCAGCATTCAATATTCT
>CETI01095441.1_pt1 | contig 10202 bp, 10 predicted proteins | sample 361441 | NCBI WGS metagenome assembly CETI01 (sample SAMEA2622478, study PRJEB7988) | marine metagenome | biome: marine biome (ENVO:00000447); feature: deep chlorophyll maximum layer (ENVO:xxxxxxxx); material: "saline water (ENVO:00002010), including plankton (ENVO:xxxxxxxx)" | depth 90 m | reverse complement strand
CATACTGGGCAAAGAAAAACTGTAGCTCCAATGTTCACTCCTGCTCACCTAGGAAATTTTGAAGAACTTATTCGTGGGCGAACCATAAAAGTATTAGACGAATTACCTGATAATGAAACTTTTAACTGGGTAGATAATGTATCAATAGAATTAACTAGTAGAATGTTAGCAACTCTATTTGATGTCCCTCAAGAAGATAGATTAAAACTAATACATTGGTCAGATACAGTTGAGAGAATTTCTGATCCAGCCTTTTTTGATACGCCTGAAGAAGGTTTTCAAGAACTTTGGAAATGTTTTGAGTATTTCAATTCTATATGGGAAGAAAGGAAGGCAAATGGAGGAGAAGGTAATGACCTCATATCCATGTTGGCGAGAGGAGAAAACACTAAAGATATGTCTCCTAACGAATTCTTAGGAAATATCATTCTTCTTATCGTTGCAGGCAACGATACAACAAGAAATTCAATGAGTGCAGGTATAAAAGCATTCAATAAATACCCCGAAGAACTTGAAAAAGTTAAGTCTAATAAAGATCTTGTTGGAAATATGGTCTCCGAGATTATACGTTGGCAAAGTCCTGTTGGGCATATGGCAAGAACTGCAATGGAAGATGTTGAAATTGGCGGCAAATTAATAAAAAAATGGGACAAAGTTGCTATCTGGTATACATCAGCCAATAGAGATGATGATAAATTCAGTGATCCTGATCGTTTGAATATTGAAAGAGAAGACGCTAGACAGCATGTTTCTTTTGGCTTTGGAATTCATCGATGCTTAGGCAATAGATTGGCAGATCTTCAATTAAAAATTCTTTGGGAAGAAATTCTGAATCGTTTTTCCTTTATTGAAGTCGATGGGGAAACTCAATATCTTAACTCAAGCTTTATAAGAGGAATAACTGAGTTACCAGTTCGCCTTCATAGAAAATAACTTCCTGTTGAGAATCATTCTCAATAAAGTAGAATTCGTCTTATGAAAAAACTACAAATCTTATTGATACTGGTTCTTTTTGGTCAAATCGCAATGACTAACGAGGTAAATGTCTATACTTCAAGGCACTACGACTCAGATGACGCTCTATATGAAGAATTTACTGAAGAAACAGGTATTAAAGTAAATATTATTTCTGGGAAAGGTGGCGCTCTATTAGAGAGACTGAAAGCCGAAGGTGCAAACTCCCCTGCTGATATCTTTTTTACAGTTGATGCAGGAAACTTATGGAGAGTTCAAAAAGAAAATCTCTTTCAAAGTATCTCATCCAAAGCAGTGCTAGATGTTGTCCCATCAAACCTAAGAGGACCAAATGACGAATGGACGGCTATTGCAAAGAGGGCCAGAGTAATTTTTTACAATCCTGAAAATGTTTCTAGTGATGAGATAGAAGGTCTGTCTTATGAAGATTTGGCTGATCCTAAATGGAAAGGCAGAGTAGTCATCAGAAGTTCAAGCAATATGTACAATCAATCCTTAGTTGCTTCTCTCATATCTAATCTAGGAGAAGAAAAGACTGAATCTTGGGCAAAAAACTTTGTAAATAACTTTGCAAGAAATCCACAAGGAAATGACAGATCTCAGATAATCGCTGTCGCAAATGGAGAGGCTGATGTAGCTGTTGCAAACAGCTATTACATAGGAATTATGCTCTCTGGTTCTGCTGGAAAAGATCAGCTTACAGCAGCAAAGAAAGTTAGAATGTTGTTCCCTAATCAGGATGATAGAGGTGCGCACATAAACATTAGTGGAGCAGGAATTTTAAAAAATGCTCCAAATCCAGGAAATGCTAATCTTTTCCTAGAGTTCCTTTTATCAAAAAAGGTACAAAAGAATATGGTTGATAAATCATATGAGTATCCAATACTTGAAGATATCGAACCTAGTAAAGAAATTGCAAGTTTCGGAACTAAATTTGTTCAAGATCAAACATCTGTAAAGCAATTTGGTGAACTAAATCCAAAAGCGGTAAGGCTCATGGATAGATCGGGTTGGAAATAGTATTTATCTAGCTTAAGCTAAGCGGAGTATTAAGCTAAAAAAAAATTGAAAAATCTTTCTGTATGGAAAACCATACCACTTGCAGTCCTTGTAGTCTTTACTGCTCCTCTTCTAATTGTATTTACCAGTCTATTTGGAGACTATTCAGATAATTGGTCGCATCTCTATGAATATGTTTTGTTAGATTATGTAAGATCTTCTTTCTTTCTAGTCTCTGGAGTAGCGATTTTAGTTTTATGCATTGGCACAACTACTGCTTGGCTAGTTACTAACTATAATTTCATTGGAAAAGGGTTTTTTGAATGGGCCCTTATCCTCCCTCTTTCAATACCGCCTTATATTCTTGCTTACACATTCACTGGGTTATTCGACAACTTTGGAGATGCTAATAATCTTCTTAGATACCTTTTTAATTTAAATGATGATGTTTCAATATTTCCCAATGTTAGGAATATTTATGGAGCTATTATAGTTTTTGGATTTACTCTCTACCCATACGTTTATCTCGTTTGTAGAAGTTCATTTATCAATCAATCAAAATCTATGAAAGAAGCAGGGAGGTTGTTAGGACTTAATCAATTTCAAGTTTTCTCCAACCTTGGCATTCCCCTAATTCGCCCTGCCCTTATCGGCGGCCTTATGCTTGTCATTATGGAAACATTATCAGATTTTGGAGCCGTTGATCACTTTGCTGTTCAAACGTTTACAACAGGTATATTTAGGACATGGTATGGACTTTATGACTTACAAACGGCAATGCAACTAGCCTCCTTGCTTCTTATTACAATCGGAATTTTTTATTTAATAGAAAGAAATTCGAGGCAAGGAATATATTCTTCAAATAATGCTACGTTTTCTCCAAATTTTGAAATTGATCTTAAAGGCTTTCAGGCCTTTGTTGCCTTTATTGTCTGTTTTATTCCTCTTTTCATAGGCTTTATATTACCTATTTTAGAGCTTCTGGTTTGGGCTATCGAAGTTAATCTCCAATTCTTTAGTGGAAAGTTTTTGGAGAATGCATTGAATACTCTCTTTCTATCGATAATAACCGGGTTAGTTTGTGCATTTCTGGCTTTGCTGATAAATTTTTCAATCAGAACGGATGCGGGTTTATTAGTTAGAAGGTTAAGCTCATTGCTTTCCATTGGCTATGCTGTTCCGGGATTAATCTTAGCAGTAGGGATGGTGCAGTTATTTATTTACCTTGATAGTTTCACGTCAGGTATTGATTTAATTTTAACCGGCTCTTTATTTGGTCTCATTATGGCCTATGTGATTAAAACTTACGCTTTAGCTAACTCTTCAATTGAATCAGGCTACGAAAACATAAGTATCTCAATAGATGATTCAGCAAAATTATTAGGAACTACTGGATGGCGAATGCTAGGGAGAATCCATACTCCCTTATTAAAAACAAGTATTCTCACTTCTGTACTATTGGTAATGTCAGATGTTGTCAAAGAATTACCTGCAACACTTGTATTAAGGCCTTTCAATTTTGAAACTCTAGCTGTTTCCACATATATTTATGCATCAGAAGAAAGGATGATACAGGCCGCTGCTCCCTCGATAGCTATAGTTTTAATAGGCCTTATTCCAATAATTTTTCTTTCTAGAATGATAAGATCATCTAGAAATGTCAGAAAATAATGTCTAATTCAGTTCTAGAAGTTCAAAACCTTTATCACTCGTATATCGGTAATGATTTCTGTATAGAGGACATAAATCTGGAAATTCACAAAGGGGAAAAAGTATCAATTCAAGGCCCTTCTGGATGTGGTAAGAGCTCTTTATTAAGATTGATAGCTGGTTTAGAAAAGCCCTTAAAGGGAAAGATAAAATTAGAAGGTGTAGAAGTATCTAACGAAAAACTTCTTCTACCCCCAGAAAAAAGACAAGTTGGATTGGTAGTTCAAGAAAAGGCTTTATTTCCTCATATGACAGTTTATGAAAATATTGCTTTTGGAATTAGAAAAGAAGAAAACAAAATTCGAAAGGTAGATGAACTACTTGAGCTTTTTAGGATGCAGAGATTGAAGAGTAAATATCCTCATGAAATTTCTGGCGGCGAACAACAGAGAGTTGCTCTTGCAAGGTCTATGGCTCCCAGTCCCAGATTCTTAATGTTAGATGAGCCTTTTAGTGCTCTGGATGCTGAGCTTAAAAGCTCCTTATATTCTGATATTTCTGAAATCTTCTCAAAGAAAAATTCTACAATTCTACTTGTTACACATGATCATAAAGAAGCCGAAATAATGACAACTAGAATGTTGAAAATGCAAGAAGGAAAACTCTTATAACCTACTCATTAAGATCCGTCTGATAGGTTTCTGTTAAAAAATACACCGAAGCTAAAGATGCCAAGGATGCAAAGGCAATATAAACAGAGACCCAGAAAATGTCATAACTTGTCCAGAGTAAGGTTGCTATAGTCGGAGCAAATGACCCGCCTATAATAGCGCCGATTTGATATCCAAGAGATGCTCCAGAGTATCTAACTTCTGTAGTAAAAAGTTCAGCAAAAAAAGCTGCTTGAGGTCCGTACATCATTCCTAAAAAGGTCAACCCGACGGTAACACTTAGAATAACAAGATAAAAATTACCTGTATCAATTAAGGGGAAAAGGAAAAAGGACCATATTGCAGTCAGTAAAGCTCCTGCCATAAATATACCTTTTCTGCCTTTTTTATCAGAATAATCTGAAAAGAAAAACTGAGTTGGAACCATAACTGCGGAGCCAATTAGAACTGCAATAAGTAAATCATTTCTCGATAAGTTTGTGGTTTCGACTCCGTAAGCAAGCACAAAAGCTACTAAAATATAAAATGTAACCTGAACTGACAGAAATGCACCTGCTGCGAGGGAAATTCTCTTAGGGTATCTTTTAAGAGCTTCAAGAATAGGTGAAGTTTTTATTACTTTACCTTCACCATCTTGAGAGTCTTTTGCTGCTTCTAGCTCTTTAAAGGCCTTCGTGTCTTCAAGTTTCAGCTGTATGTACATACTTATTATCACCAGGACAAAACTTATGATGAAAGGAATACGCCAACCCCAAGTGAGAAAACTTTCTTCAGTAGTGAGTAAACTTACAGAAATGAAGGCTATATTTGCCAGAATAACACCCATAGGAGCTCCTGCTTGTGCATAGGCACCGTAGTAACCGCGCCTGTTGCTTGGTGCGCTCTCGGTAACCAACAACATTGCACCACCCCATTGACCTCCAATAGCTATCCCCTGGCAGAATCTCAAAAATGTTAAAAGAATGGGTGCAGCTATTCCTATCGTTTCATAAGTCGGCAAAAATCCAATTAAAGTAGAAGAAACACCCATCAACATCAAAGCAATTACCAATGTCTTTTTTCTTCCAACAAGATCTCCGAAATGACCAAAAATTATTCCTCCAACTGGTCTTGCGATAAAACCAGCAGCAAAGGTCATATACGACAGAATCAGAGCAGTTGTAGGATCAACTTCCCCAAAGAAAAGTTTAGGAAATACAAGTCCTGCAGCTGCACCGTAAAGAAAGAAGTCGTACCACTCAATACTAGTTCCTGAGAGAGAAGTTAATGCTACCTTTCTAATGTTTGATTCAGATTGTGTATTGCTCATTCGATCATAATAAACTCAAATTTGTTTCTTTACACTGAATTCAAATGATGTAACGTAAATTTTTTAAGGAGAAAATTATGAAAAAAATACTAACAGCAATCTTTCTTTCAATGCCTTTAACAATATTCTCGTCAACTTTGGTCATACTTGAATGTGAGTTGATAGAAGGAGGAACAATGGAAGACGTAAAAAGAATAAATTCAGCCTGGGTTGAGAGCGTTAATAAAATGGGCGATAAAAAAGTTAGCAGCCAAGTGCTTGAAGCCGTTCTTGCGGATAATACTGGAGGCTTTATGTATATCGACACTTACGAAGACTCTATTCATTGGGGCGAGATAAGATATGAAATAAAGAATGGTGCAATTCAAGATATCGATGATCAGTTTGAAACTGTTTCTAAATGTACATCTGGAAAAATGTACGATGCTGAAGATAGCTAAACTTAAAAATTGTCGAGAATAGCAGGTATTATCTCTGTTAGGAGTTGGTCAGGAATCTCATGACCAACTCCTTCTAGAATTAATTTTTTTGAATTAGGAATGTTCTCATACAAATATAATCCATGATCTACAGGTATAAGTGGATCTTCTGTGCCATGAATTACTAAAGTTGGCTTGTTTATAAGCTTCAAGCTAGATGCTCTATTGGGGCTAGCCCCGACTGCAGCAATTTGAGCGTTTGACGTATTTATTCCTTGAGAAAGCCTTTTTTTTGCTTCCATATTAAAATCCTTTTCTAAAGGAAATCTTGATCCCCTCAAGGCTCTTTCGGTTACCACTAATGCCTCTTCATTTTTTCCCATCAAGTTTAGGATAAAAGACTCTTTTATAGATGACTTAAATATTTCGCTAGGACCGGATAAACCAGGAGTATCAAATCCCGGTGTAGAAAAGAACAATGTCAAAGACTTTACTCTTTCTGGATATTCCAAGGCCATAACTTGCGCTATCATCCCGCCCATCGAAGCGCCTATTATGTGGGCCTCATCAATATCGAGACTATCCAAAAGTAAAACACCGTCCTCGGCCATATCACTTAAGCTATACTCAGCTGGAGCCGGATTTTCCATATTAAATTTACCTTCTTCATTGAAGATAAAACCTACTATGAATTCTACGAAATACTCTATTAGAAATTCTGGGAGATACTTTACAAAGCTTATAAATCCAGGCTCTTCTGTGATCCAAGTACTCTTACCGATATCTCTATTGTCATGAATAATGACATGTAAATCGTTATCTACCAGATCTTGAATGAGATTGTCTGACCAGGTCTTACTATTTGAATTTAATCCCATAATCATCAAGACCGCAGGATCGTTTTGGTCTCCAAAGGAATTCCACCAGACGTCAATACCATTTATTTTAGATGTATTACCCTCCTCAGAGGATAAGTTCATGAAAATAAATGTAATGATAAGCAAAATTGAATTTCTCATAATCTCTTCAATCTTCTGAAAATACCTTTTCTAGAAATTTTATTATTTTGTCCAAGGCAGCAGGCGCGTCTTGTTCAAAACTAGACCCAAGGAAAAAATTTGATCCTGAATCTAAAAAAGCATGATTCTTTCCTTCGTACACCCAGTACTCGGAGTATTGATCATTCTCTTCTAGCTTCTCTGCGTAAGCAGATACTGAAATAGGAGTTGTGAGTTTATCTTCAGAACCAACCAATAAAAATTGAGGGGGCAGGATTTTCTCTCTTTTAGAAGGAATATTTTTTATTGGAGATAATGCTTCATACATCTCGGGATTTTTTTCATAAGAATAATTTTCACCAAATATACCTCTTGGTAAAGAACCCGAAAAAAACCAAAAGGGATTTTTGGAAGTTTCTAAACCTTGTTCAGACGCTTCAGATATATCAAAAGCTCCGTAACTTAAAACTGAAGCTTGAACGCCTAATAAATTTTGTCTCTTTATGTCTTGAATACTCATACCTGCAGGAAGATATGAAGGAACAAATTTTAAAGTTTTTTCAAAGTTCTTGTCGTCGGTAATACGATTTTCAGAATTTACAATCATCGCCGATAAATGAGCACCAGCACTGTCTCCTGTAACGGCTATTCTCTTGGGGTCCCCATTATATTTATCAATATTTTCCTTGACCCACAACACAGCTCCAAGTGCGTCTCCAACTATTTGATCTAATGTAACAGTATTATCTAAGTCAGAGAGCAAACGATAATTGACGTTACATACTATCAATTTACTATTGGAAGCAATGTATTGAGACATTTGATCCATAATGGAGTTATCGTTTATTAGCCAGCCTCCTCCATGAAATATAACTAAAACCGGAAGTGAGTCACCAGAATTCAGAGGAGAATATATATCCAATGTTAAAGGATGATTTTCAGGAGAAGCCCATAAAATATCTTCCGTCAGGTCATACTTTGATGGATCTATACTTTGAGAATTACTTTCCTTTGAGCATGAAAAAAGGCCAAAGACAAAGATTAATAGAAGAGCTCTCACGGACTAAGATTCAAGGCTAGAGTATTTATTAAAGCCATCAATATAAGGAAGGTATAAAGGTGACCAAGATTCTAAAATTTCTTTGAGAGAATCCTCGGGTTCGCCTAAAACTATCAACTCTAATACATCGAATAATTGTCCAAAGGGTTCATTGACTGGACTAGCCATCAAATTTTTGACTCTCAAAGTCGCTGCTTCAGAATCAACAAAGGATTCAAGAATAACTGCCCTATTCTCAGCTTTATCAAAAAACCATTCGAAGCTGATTGTATTAGGTTCTTCACATTGCGACGTATAGGGAACAGATAATTCTTTAATAAAAGATTCAACAGCATCTGCATCATTGACCGATTTAAGGCTCAAGATAAAGTTAATTCGAGACAATCTAAGATCCTCTTAGTTTATAGATTGCTATAAGGTTGATATGCATTACACATTCTTTACTTTCTTCTTCGAATAAATTTACATAGACATCAACAAACTCATGACCTTTTTTCTCAAATAATTTATTAATTTCCATTTCAGCTATCAGAGAAGTATTGATTTCTACAGCTTTAAAATTTTGAGATATCGTCTGTAAATGAACCCAAGGATTCATATAAGCATTTCCAGCTAGTATCCAGTTGGAACAACCTAGCAAGAAAGCAAGATTTGAATAAGCTCCTTTCTTGGGCTGTAATAAATTTGGCAATTTATTTTGATCGCGTAAATAAATAAGGGGATCTTCTTCACTCCAGTGGAATTTGTGAGCAAAACAACCTTCAGATTCTAATTTTTTCCAGTACTCTCTTTCTGCTTTAGGAGCCTTATAGAGGCTATCGACTATTTTATCTCCTCTATAAATAGGTGCCTTTGGCTTATTGTCAATTAAAGAAATTTCAGCATTTGCAGAAACTACTCCATTACCTCTTATTAGAGTAGCATTTGCGTTAGTTTCATCGATGAAATCAGATTGCACAATAAATGATTCCCTATCGTACAAAGGGGAAGTTATACGGCAATTAGCAAAACCGTTATCTAGCCACTCCTTTCCCCACTTCTCTATAGCCGGATGAACAAGATAAGCAGATATTGTCACGCCGGGTACTAGACCTCCCTCAAAACCATATTCTTGCGCAAGTTCATCCCCGTGAATTTGATTTTCGGAATCAGGAGCAGTATTAAAAGCTGTAGACCCCCATTTTTCTTGTATAAAGCTCATAAAAGCAACCATTCATTAATAATTAATACACCTACACTTAGCCCTAAAATAATTGAAATTGCCTCATAAGTTCTCTTGCTACTAATCATTTTTGAAAGAACTTTATTAGATATAAACCAGACTATTCCACCTAGCAAAATCATTATTAAGAAAATAAAAAGGTCACTTAATGTATTCCATACATGGTCCATAGTCTTTTAATCAGGTCATAAACCTAATTCATCCCTCCTTTGATTTTTATATTTAGTCTCATATTTTTTAACTGCATCTTGATAACCTTCAGGATCATAGAAGGTCTCAATGCTATAAGTTTGTCCTGGTTTATATTTATCATGAAGACCATAAAAACCTGCATGAGCAGATACCCAGATATCTGCCTTTAAATTCTTCTGTTTTTCGAAAGTATTGGAAAAATCCTCGTCAATACCTTCGTAAGTAGGTTCATTTATTAAGGCCTTACCGGGATTAATTGTCCCCATGTTTACTATGACTACATCGAATGTTCTACCCTGCTCATTTACTACCATAGAGTAACTTGAGCTACCAATTGTATGCCCAGGATGTTCATGCACTTCAAGCTTAATGTCTCCTAAAGTTATGTAATCTCCGTGTCTAATGATTTTATCGACTTTAACTGAACGAAAAAGGAGGCCATCTTCGCCACCTAGATGAGGATCACTTAATCCTCCATCTTCTAACAAAAGGGCATCTTTTTCTGTGGCCCAAACTTCAGCACTTGTAAGCTTTTTTATCCTTGCAAACTCTGCAACATGATCCCAATGCGCCTGCATGGTTAGCAGTATCTTCACATCATCTAATTTAAATCCTAATGACTCAATATTTTCCTTTATCTGATGATAGGATCCTTCGACTCCGGTATTAATCAATATATGTCCCTGATCAGAAGTGAGTAAAAAGAC
>CETI01035640.1_pt1 | contig 10205 bp, 7 predicted proteins | sample 361441 | NCBI WGS metagenome assembly CETI01 (sample SAMEA2622478, study PRJEB7988) | marine metagenome | biome: marine biome (ENVO:00000447); feature: deep chlorophyll maximum layer (ENVO:xxxxxxxx); material: "saline water (ENVO:00002010), including plankton (ENVO:xxxxxxxx)" | depth 90 m | reverse complement strand
TTTATTTATTTTTTGAAGTTTTCTTTTCTTTTTTTAGAAAAATTTATTACAGGAAATCACCTCTTAAACCGGACAATAATCATTTACATATGTTGGTATACAAATATTTATCCAGCTTTAAACAAATTAAAGATTTCAATTATTTAACTTCCTTAACAATAAATATAATTTATTGTTTACTTATTTTCCCTGCTTTTTATTTAAAAAATAATGGTATGTTTTGTAAATATTGGTTTTTCTTTTTATTAATAGCTTATTTAGTTTTCTATGTAAGACTTTATAGTTTCGTAAAAAAAAAAATTGATATATAAAGCCATAATAAATGTGGGCAAGTGGCGGAATTGGTATACGCGCTAGTCTTAGGAACTAGTGCCGCAAGGCTTAAGAGTTCGAGTCTCTTCTTGCCCACCAAAAGAAATTATGAAGATAGAAATACAATCAAAAAAAGGTTTAAGAACCAATTTATCTGTAATAGTAGATAAAAAAACTATTCAAAAAAAACTTGATGAAAGACTAGTACAACTTCAGTCGGAGGTAAGTTTGAAAGGATTTAGACCTGGAAAAGTACCTTCTACTGTAATCAAAAGTCAATTCGGCAAAGCGATCTATGGAGAAGTAATTGATAAAATTCTTAAAGAAAGTTCTTTAAAGGCCTTAGAAGAAAAAAAAATTAAAGCGGCGGGTCAACCAAAAATAGACTTAAAAACTTTTGGAGAGGGAAAAGATTTAAGTTATACATTAGAGGTAGACTCTTTACCCGAAATAAAATTAAAATCATTTGAAAATTTTAAAGCTACAGATTTTAAAGTTAATATAGAATCAAAAATTATAGAAGAAAAATTAAAAGAAATAGCTAGTCAGCATAAACAATTTATTGATAAAGAGGAAAATAAAAGTGCTGAAAATGGAGATCAAGTAGTATTTGATTATTCGGCGACCGTAGAAGGAAATAGTTTTGAAGGAAGCGAAGGCAAAGGAGTCCAAATAGAATTAGGTAAAGATCTTTTTCTTAAAGGATTCGACGCACAGTTAGTTGGCGTAAAAAAAAATCAGAATAAAGAAGTAGAAGTAAATTTACCTCCAAATCACCCAAAAAAAGAATTAGCAAATAAAAAAACGAAATTTTCTTGTAAAATTATTAAAATAAAAAAGCCAGGTGAAACTAAGATCGATGACAATTTTGCTAAAAATATGGGAGCAAAAGATTTGAGTGATCTAAAAAAATTGATAGAAAATCAAATTATTTCCCAGTACAATCAAGCTCTTAACTCTATAACAAAAAAAGAAATTCTAGAACAAATTGAAAAAGTCCATACATTAGACTTACCGAAAAGTTTAGTTGACAATGAACTATCAGCAATGACTAGAACACTAAAAAAAGAAGACATTGAAAAACATAAATTAAATAATGAAAAGCTAGCAAAATCTAGAATAAAATTAGGTTTAATTTTAAATGCATACGGTGAAAAAAATAAACTGCAAATAAATGACACAGATATACAGTCAGAAATTCAAAAACAAATTAAAGGTATGCCAGGACAAGAAAAAATGGTTATGGAATATTATAAAAAAAACCCTAGTGCAGTTCAGGGATTGAGGAGCGCACTTTATGAAGATAAAATAATTACTCTTATCAAATCTAAAATTAAATTATCTACTAAAAATGTTTCTAGCAAAGAAGCCGAAAAAATTATATCTGAATTTAATAAACCTCAATCATCTAAAGAGGAGCTAAAAAAGGCTAATACTTCAGCTAAATCAAAAGCTAAAACAAAAAAATAGTAAAAAGTAACTAATAGTTGTATAAACCAATTATTATGAGTCGCAATATCGATGAACATATGAATTCTCTAATTCCTATGGTTGTGGAACAAACAAGCAAAGGTGAAAGAGCTTATGACATTTATTCAAGACTTTTAAAAGAAAGGATTGTTTTTTTAGTTGGTCCGGTAAATGATAACGTGGCTTCAGTAGTCACAGCTCAGCTTCTTTTTTTAGAGTCTGAAAATCCAAAAAAAGAAATAAATTTTTATATTAATAGTCCTGGAGGATTAGTCACAGCTGGTCTGGGTATTTATGATACTATGCAGTATATTAACTCTCCTGTTTCAACTCTTTGTATTGGCCAAGCTTCATCTATGGGTTCGTTTCTGTTAGCTGCCGGAGAAAAAGGAAAAAGATATTCTTTACCTAATTCTAGAATTATGGTTCATCAACCTTCAGCTGGATTTCAAGGGCAGGCCACGGATATTCAAATACATGCAAAAGAGATTCTTTTATTAAAAGAAAGACTTAACAAAATTTACGCAAAGCACACTGGTAAATCTATAGACGAAATAGCTTCCGCCTTAGAAAGAGATAATTTTATGACAGCAGAAGATGCAAAAAAATTTGGTCTAATAGATTCTGTTGTAGAAAAAAGAAAATAATACACAATATATAGGTAACTTTACAACTTGCCCTTGATTACTTGAATCTCAACATTTATTATTAATTTATTGATTCGTTATGACTGAAAAAAATAATAAAAATATTTTGTATTGCTCTTTTTGCGGCAAAAGCCAACATGAAGTAAGGAAACTTATTGCTGGACCGACAGTATTTATATGCGATGAGTGTGTTGAGCTATGTATGGATATTATAAAAGAGGAAAACAAAAGTTCTTTAATTAAACATCAAGATGGTGTGCCGACACCTAAAGAAATTTGCACAGTTTTAGATGATTACGTTATAGGTCAAAAATTTGCTAAGGAAGTTTTATCGGTAGCAGTTCATAATCACTATAAAAGGTTAAATCATGAGTCTAAAAATAATAAAGATGTAGAACTTTCAAAATCAAATATTTTATTAGTTGGTCCTACTGGTTGTGGAAAAACACTTTTAGCCCAAACTTTAGCTAGAATTTTAGATGTTCCTTTTACTATGGCAGACGCAACTACTTTAACAGAAGCAGGATACGTTGGAGAAGATGTTGAAAACATCATACTTAAATTGTTACAAGCTGCAGACTATAATGTTGAAAAAGCTCAAAGAGGAATAGTTTATATTGATGAAGTAGATAAAATAAGTAGAAAATCTGAAAACCCATCAATTACTAGAGATGTTTCAGGAGAGGGAGTGCAGCAGGCTCTTTTAAAAATTATGGAAGGAACAATAGCAAGTGTTCCTCCACAAGGAGGTAGAAAACATCCTCAACAAGAATTTTTACAAGTAGATACTACAAATATTTTATTTATTTGTGGAGGAGCTTTTGCTGGATTGGATAAAATAATTGACAATAGAGGCAAGGGAACATCAATTGGTTTTGGAGCTGACGTCAAGAATTATACAGAACAGCCAATATCTGAAATATTAAAAGCTCTTGAACCAGAAGATTTAATAAAATATGGATTAATTCCAGAATTTATAGGTAGAATGCCAATCATAGCAATGTTGGATGACTTAGATAAAAAATCTTTAATAAAAATATTAAAAGAACCAAAAAATTCTTTGATAAAACAATATCAAAGACTTTTTGAGTTTGAAAATGTTCATCTTGAATTTAAGGAAGAAGCCCTAATTGAAATAGCTAAGAAAGCTATAAGTAAAAAAACAGGTGCAAGAGGGCTTAGATCCATATTGGAAAATATATTGCTAAAAACTATGTTTGAATTACCAGAATTGGAAAATGTTATAAAGGTGACTGTAGATAGCTCTGCGGCTAAAGGTGTTACTGACCCAATAGTCACATATGGAAAAAAACAATCAACATCTGTCGCTTAAGTTAAATAAGTTTCTTGATATTCTTATATTAAGTACCATATAACATTAGTATGGAATCAATAAATACAAAACCTTTATTACCGCTTAGAGATATAGTTATATTTCCTTCTATGGTAGTTCCTCTTTTTGTAGGAAGAGAAAAGTCTATAAAAGCCCTGCAAGAAGTAATGAGGACAGATAAATCTATAGTTTTGGTTACACAAAAAAACTCAGATATTGATGATCCTAACGATAAAGATATTTATGGCGTTGGTTGTTTGAGCAAGGTTTTACAATTGTTAAAACTTCCCGATGGAACTGTCAAAGTTTTAGTTGAAGGGGAAAAAAGGGTTAAAATTTTAGAGGTAAAAAAAGATAATCCTAATTTCCTGAGTTGTGAGTCTCAAATAATAGTAGAGGAGAATAAAAATAAAGACTCAGATCTATATGCTCAAAGCTTATTAAAAAAATTTGAAAAACTTTTAATTTTAAACAAAAAAGAAACGAGCGAGTCAGTCAGCAATATAAAAAAATATAAAGATGCTGCAAAAATTGCAGATAATATTGCTTCCAACTTAAATCTAGAAATTTTTCAAAAACAAGAACTTTTAGAATTAAAAGATGTAAGAAAAAGATTAGAAAAAATTTATGAGTTAGTTGATAAAGAAACAAGTGTAATTTCGGTAGAAAAAAGAATTAGAGGAAGAGTAAAAAACCAAATGGAAAAAACTCAAAGAGAGTATTACTTAAACGAACAATTAAAAGCAATACAGAAAGAATTGGGCGAGATAGATGAAGGTAAAGATGAAATATCAAATTTATCTAAATCAATTGCAAAAGCAAAAATGCCTAAACTTGTTCAAGAAAAATGTTTATCCGAACTTAAAAAATTAAAATCAATGAGCCCTATGTCAGCTGAAGCTACAGTAGTAAGAAATTACTTAGATTGGATGACAGAACTGCCTTGGTCTACAAGTTCTAAAGTAAATACTGATCTTAAAAGTGCACAAAAAGTCTTAGATGAAGACCATTACGGATTAGACAAGGTAAAAGAGAGAATTATAGAGTTCTTAGCGGTGCAAAAAAGAATGAAAAAAATGAAAGGTCCCATACTATGTTTAGTTGGACCTCCGGGAGTTGGCAAAACTTCATTAGGTAAATCAATAGCTAAAGCAACTGGAAGAAAATTTATAAGAATATCTTTAGGAGGAATTAGAGATGAAGCTGAAATAAGAGGACATAGAAGAACGTATATTGGATCTTTACCTGGCAAGATTGTACAAATGATGAAAAAAGCTGGAACAAGAAACCCTCTTTTTTTACTAGATGAAATTGACAAAGTAGGTAATGATTATAGAGGCGATCCATCATCTGCTCTTTTAGAGGCGTTAGATCCAGAGCAAAATAAAGAATTTAACGATCATTACTTGGAAGTAGATTATGATTTGTCAGATGTAATGTTTGTAACCACAGCTAACACTCTGAATATTCTACCTCCTCTTTTAGACAGAATGGAAGTAATAAGAATACCAGGATATACAGAAGAAGAAAAAGTTAAAATTTCTCAAAAATATTTAATACCAAAGCAAAGTGAGAACAATGGTTTAAAATCAAACGAGTGGGGAATTGATCAAAAAATTAATAAAAAAATTATAAGAAACTATACTAGAGAGTCAGGTGTAAGAAACTTAGAAAGAGAAATATCTAAAATAGCTAGAAAAACAGTTAAAAAAATTGATGCAAATGAGAAAACTAACAATCCAATAAAAGAAAAAGATCTTAAAGACTATCTCGGAGTTGAAAAATTTTCTTATGGCGAAATTGAAGAAAAAAATAGAGTTGGTGTTGTAACAGGCTTAGCTTGGACGGAAGTTGGAGGTGAGATATTAAAAATTGAAACTGTAATTATGCCTGGTAAAGGAAAGATGGAAATTACTGGAAAATTAGGCGACGTTATGCAAGAGTCAATCAAAGCTGCAAAATCTTATATAAGATCTAAAAGTTTAGAATACGGTATAATACCACCAATTTTTGAAAAGAAAGATTTTCATATTCACGTACCTGAAGGAGCAACTCCAAAAGATGGCCCTTCGGCAGGTGTTGGAATGGTAACATCAATTATTTCCTCAATAACTGAAATACCAGTCAACAAAGACGTTGCCATGACAGGAGAAATCACTTTAAGGGGTGTTGTTTTAGCGATTGGTGGTTTGAAAGAAAAACTTTTAGCAGCACACAGAGCTGGAATTAAAAAAGTTTTAATACCTCATGACAATAAAAAAGATTTAGTTGAGATACCTGAAATAATTAAGAAAAGCATTGATATAGTGCCTGTTAAAAATGTAGATGAAGTGTTAAAACATGCGTTAACTAAAGCTCTGAAGAGAGTTGAATGGGTTGAAGCAACTCAACTAGAAAAAGAAAAAGTAAAAACTGTAATTTCAAGAAGACATTAAAGAAATCCTTCTCTAGTCTAACCATTTGATATATTTATCTTTATTTTTTATTAAATACTCTGGAAGTTCGTCATCTTCAGATTTAACCAAAGAAACATTAGACTCCCATTTGTTCGACTTTTTGTCAGTAGAATGATCATATAAAACTTTCTTTTTTTTCATTTTGTTTTTTAATGAATTTATATCAATATTACTTTCTTCATATTCTAAATGGTGTAAAAAACTTGATAGTTTGTGAATTATATTTTCAGGTGTTTTGACACTTGAAAAATGCCATCCTCCATTTTGTATAATGTTAACCTTAAAATATTTATTTTTAGAAAAAAGAACATCAATTCTCCAGAGAGGATATGATTTATCTTTAATATTTCTAATCCACTGTGGAGATATTAAATATTTTTTTTTACAAGCTCTTGAACCCAACCACTTTAAATTTGGTTGCTTTAGATTAAATTTATAATAAAACATATCTTGTTCAAAAATGTTGAGTTTTTTTGAAAAATTTATATTGTTTAACTTCGGAATTTCATCTACATCACTTATTATTATTACATCGTCAGATAAAGCTTTATCCAGACCTTTTGAAATCATATTTCTCTGATAATTTTCTCTTTTAAGAGCATTACCCAGAATTTTTGAATTTTTAATTTCAACATTATCTTTATTGTATAATTCCTCAAGATCTGTGGGATTTTTATCTACTACTATATATTCAATTTTATCCTTAAAACTTTTAAAATTATTTATATCAAATTTTAAATCTCTTTTTTTACCATTATGAGTATAGACAGACTCTGTGATAACAAACTTTTTAACATATTGATTTAATATATTTAGACGTAAATCAAGAATCATATCTTCGTCAAAATACATGAAACAGTCATATATATTCATTAAGATTGAGTTATAATAAAATTTAATATATGTAAATCGCAAATAATTAAAGAAATGAAAAAAAATATAATTATTACAGGTGGCCTAGGTTATATTGGCTCAGAACTTTGTAAAATATATTCTGGAGTAAGTTGGTTTCATAAAATCACCGTCATAGACAATAGATTTATTTCTGAAAGGGTCAATGAACTTAGAAATTGGAACATTGATTTTGTTCACGGAGATATTTTAGATAAAGAACTAATGAGAAAATATTGTCAAAACGCGGATATAATTCATCACCTAGCAGGAATTACAGACGTGCCAAGAACTAAAAGTGAAAGCAGTTTAGAAAAAGATAAATTAATCAAACTAGTTGCAGAAGAAGGGACTCAAAATATTTTAAATGTTATAAGCAAAAATTGTAAAATTATAGTCCCATCTACACATGTTGTTTATGAAGGCATAGAGCAAGTTAAGAACAATATTAGTGAAAACGAAGATCTGAAACCAGTTCTATCTTACGCTAGTTCAAAAGCAATAAATGAAAAACAATTAAAAGACTCAGGAAAAAATTATATAATTTTAAGATTGGGATCAGTTTATGGTTATTCAACAGATACAGCTAGGATTGATATTATGCCCAATTTATTCTCAAAGGTTGCTTCTCAAGATGGAACATTGAAATTATTCTCAGGTGGTAGACAAGTTAAAAGTCTAGTTCCATTAATTGACGTTGCGAGATGTTTTAAATTTATGGAAGAAAAAGAAAATTTTCAAAGAGAAGTTTTTAACCTTACAAAAGATACAGTAACAGTTAAAGAAGTAGCGGAAATATGTAAAAAATTTAATCCGAAAGTCACTTTAAAGGAAACAAATGATGAAATTCCTAATTTAGGGTTTTCATTATCCAATAAAAAAATTTTGGATACTGGTTTTCAATTTCTTTACGGACTTGAGGAGAGCATAAAAGAGATGATTTTGAAATGGTCGAAAAAAAAATTAATCACTGATTTAGAATATGTTAGAGATGGTGAAAATGAGTACAAAGATGTAAGAGGTAAAATTAGCAACCATGAATTAACAGAGCCAATTAATTTAATTGGTCTTATTAATTCAAAAAAAGGCACTATAAGAGCTAATCATTATCATCCTCAACAAGAACAAAAGTGTTTATTTACAAAGGGACAAATTATAGAAGTATTCCAAGATATCCTGAGTCCGAATTCACCAAAAATTACCCAAGTGGTCAATGAAGGGCAATTATCGATAATAAAACCAAATGTAGCTCATACAATGGTTTTTACTAAAGATACAACTTTTCTAAATTTAGTAAGGGGTGAAAGGGAGCATGCAAACTATGGCATCACACATACTATAAAACATGTCTTTGTTGATGAAAAAGAAAAAAATTTATTAATTAGTTGTTATAAATTTGATTGCAGATCATGTGGAAATATAAATTTAAAAAGAGTAATTTCTTTAGGTTATCAGCCTTTAGCAAATAATTTGTTATCAAAAAAAGACCAAAACTGTGAAATGTATCCTTTGGAAGTAAATTATTGTGACAAATGTCACAATTGTCAACTGTCAGTATCAGTTGATCCAAAGAAAATGTTTTCAAATTATTTATACACTTCGTCTACCTCTGAGTCATTTAGAAACCATTTTAAATTAGCAGCCGAAAAATATGTTAAAGAATTTAAATTAAATCCCAAAAAATCTTTTATTATCGACATAGGAAGTAATGATGGAGTTGCCTTAAATCCATTTAAGAAATTAAATTTCAAAAATATTCTAGGAATTGAACCAGCTAAAAATCTAGCTAAATTAGCTAACAAAAAAAAAATTAAAACACTACAAGGTTTTTTAAACAAAAAAACAATTAAAAAAATTAAAAAAAATGCAGATATTGTTTTAGCATCTAATGTTTTCGCGCATTCAGATAATCTAAAAGAGATGGCAGAATGCATGCTAAAATTAATAAGTAAAAAGGGTATAATAATTATAGAGGTTCAATATTTAATGAATACGTTAAAAGATTTGACATTTGATAACATTTATCATGAGCATTATAATTATTGGTCTTTAACTTCGTTAGTGAACTTTTTTATTCAATTTAATGCAAAAATATTTAAAGCTGAAAAAATTCATACTCACGGTGGCTCTTTAAGGGTATATATTAAAAATAATAGCAAAAGGATTAAGGTAGATAAATCTGTTAAAATTCTACTCAAGGAAGAAGAACAATTTGGTATAAAAAAATATAAAACTTACCAAGAGTTTGCAAGCAAGGTTTATAAGATTAGAGAAAATGTAATTAAAAATATTAAAAAAATTAAAAATGAAGGCAAACAAATTATTGGCTACGGCTCTCCAGCAAAAGCCACAACAGCACTTAATTTTTTTGGAATATCCCAAGAAATTGATTTTATTGTAGAGGACAACAAATTAAAGCAAGGTAAGTTTGTTCCTGGAGTAAAAATACCTATTAAAAATAAAAAATCTGTTAAGAACAATAAAAATACAATGCTTGTTTTAGCCTGGAATTTTTTTAAAGAAATAAAAAAGAACAATCAATCTCTTTCTGAAGATTTTTTAGATATAAAAAAATTAGAAGAATAATTTATTTTTTTAAAAATTTTTCTGCTTGTAAGATTATATTTTCAGTATCAATTGGAACAATATTTTTGATTATTTTTGGATTTTTTTTAATATTTTCAATTTTATCTTTTTTTTTATTCAATATTTCTTCAACAGCATTAAGAATTTCACTACTGTTAAATTTTTCTTCCATTAATCTTTAATAATTTGAAATCATGTCTGAAATAATTAGCTTTATATTATTCAATGTTTCAAACAAGTGATCAACATATGTTGCAAGGAAAGGAAAATTAAATTCAATTATTTCTCTAGTTAGGTTTAATACTCCTGATAATGTAATTAATATAAATAGCGTTATGAGAAGATATCCATAAAAACCAAATCCAGTTTTGATTTTAATTTTGCTACTTTTAATTTTTTTATTAGCCTGGCTTGATGGATTTATAATGTTTATTCCGTGTTTTTTTTTAAGATATTCTTCTGAGTAAGGATTTAAAGCTTTTGTCTTCTTTTTAGCGCTTTTTTTCTTTT
>CETI01183404.1_pt1 | contig 10212 bp, 19 predicted proteins | sample 361441 | NCBI WGS metagenome assembly CETI01 (sample SAMEA2622478, study PRJEB7988) | marine metagenome | biome: marine biome (ENVO:00000447); feature: deep chlorophyll maximum layer (ENVO:xxxxxxxx); material: "saline water (ENVO:00002010), including plankton (ENVO:xxxxxxxx)" | depth 90 m | reverse complement strand
TACATGCCAGGTCATGCTGCATGGATATTTAATCTTCCACATTCTTATGATAGGGAATTGGATGTACACGTAATTAATAACGGTGAGGAGACCGCGTAATGAGAAAAAGATATGATGATATGTATAAAGGTGAACAAGGAGAATTATTTTATTCTTCTTGGGCAGTTAATACAGGATTTAAAACAATTTCTGAAAAATTGAGTGATTTAATTCCTTTAGAAGGTAGATGCGATAAATCAAAATCTACAAATAGAAAATTAGAGCACTTCAGAGTGGCTCAAAATTTAGTGTATGATCTTTTTAATAATGGTCTTTGGAATCGTAAAAATCATTTTAGAGCATTCTTTGGTTGGGCTCCTCGATCAGAAAGTCATAGGTATCAATGGTCACGATATGATTGGGATCGATTTGAACAATTGTTGGAACCAGTATTTACTAAAATAATTCTAGATGCTTATCATGAACAGAAAAAATTAGGTACTGTTTAATGAGTATAATATTAATAGATTGCGATGGGGTTCTTCTTAACTGGAGAGACCCATTTGACGCATGGATGATGAGAGAACATGGTGTATATGCTGAAGGAGATGTCAGGATGTATGATCAAGCTATTAGATACGATATACCAAGAGAAGAAATAATGCCATATATTTTACAGTTTAATTCTTCTGCTAATATTGGGTTCCTTCCTCCATTATATGATTCAGTTAAATATGTTAAAAAATTACACGAGGAATGTGGATATAAATTTATAGTAATTAGTTCATTATCTATGAACCCACATGCTCAGACATTAAGAACAATGAATTTAAAGAATATTTTTGGAGAACACGTCTTCGAAGAATTTGTTTATCTCGATACAGGTGCTGATAAAAATGAAATCTTATCAAAGTATTCGGATTGGTATCAAGGCCATTATTGGATCGAAGATAAAGTTCAAAATGCCATACTTGGTAAAGAATTAGGATTGCAATCATTATTGATGAAGCACCCTCATATCAAGATGGAAGATCCTGGTGAAATACCATTAATGTCAAACTGGAAGGATGTATATGAAACTATCGCTGGCTGAAGTTCTAAATTTAAGGTATCATTTTGAAGAAATAACTCAAAATTATAATATGCCAAATAAATCTGATATAGATACTATCATATGGTTTATACAAGAAGGTTATAAGTCAAATTCTCTTCGTGATGGGTTTAATGAAGCAATGGAAATAGCAGAATTAATTCGAGGACAGTATGGCAAAAACAAAAAGACTACAAGAAGGATCTAAATTTAATGATCTAGATGTTAACGGCGATGGAGTCGTTAGCGATGGAGAAATGGAACAGTATCAAATGCGTGAAGAAGTAGAAAGACAAAACAGAAAACAAATGCATCAGAGAAATATGGCATGGGTTGCCTTAGGTTCTATGGTGGGTTTTACTGCTGTTATGTTTACTCCTGTAATACCGGATGAACGAATACAATTATTGAGTGATGTATCTAATTTATTTTATTTAGCTCAAGCAGGTATTGTTGGTGCATTCATGGGTTTTGCAGCTTTTGATAAGTCTGGCATGAAAGGAAAATAAATTCGTTATAATGAAAAAAACTTTGATATACCAAGTTTACGTAGGTAAACGGTCTAGATTATACGATCATTGTGTTAAGTCAGTTGAAGAATACTGTTGGAAGCATAATATAGATCATCATGTACAAAGACAACCAATTTTAAGAATTAAGCCAGACGTATTTGCTACTAATAGAAGTAAAGAATCATATGAAAAGCATGGAGGTTTTTTACCTATATTTGAAAAAGAAAATGCGTTTGGCTATTTCGATTCTTATGATCAAATAGCAATAATAGACTCAGACGTTTGGATAAGACCAGATTCTCCTAATGTGTTTGATGAATTAGATTATGAATATGATGCTGGTTTTGTATGCGAAAGAGAAATGCCTATTACTGAACAATATAGGCAAAAGATTTTAAATTATTCTCATATGCAATATATGCCTCTTAAAGATGAAGTAGACTTTAAGTGGAATGGTCATACTGGTGGTGAATTTTTTAATATGGGAATAATGATCTTAAATAAAAGTATTACTAAATATTTAAGAGAACAAACTGCACAGCAATTTTTAATGAGATCAGAATTTAAAAGATTTGTTGATGGTTTAGGTGCTTGGAAATGGTCAACGGACCAAACATTATTAAATTGGTGGATTAAAAAAGAAAAAATGAATATACACCATCTAGATTGGAAATGGAATGGTATGTATAATGGTATAAGACCCGAAATGATAAAGGATGCTTATTTTATTCATTTCTTTTTAAAAGATAAACTTCCAAACGGTGGTGAAAATGTTGAAGAACTTATGAGGTTAGTAAAATGAAAGAATTAACTGCATTCATAAAAGCCGGAAAAAAGCTAGACGCATTGACTACTGAATTTCTAGTTAAAGATGAATTAGACCCACTTCAAATTGCTGCATTAATGCAATCATACGCTTCTAAAATATATTTACAAGCTTTAGGAGAAGATGGTTTTAGAGATCTTATGGAAAGTATAGTAGAATCAACTATTAATAATACAAATGAATCTGATAAAGAAGATAGAGGAACAGTACATTGAAAGTTTGGCAATACGAAAATTATGAAGAGTATAAAAAAACACAAGTGACCGGAAATAAGATGAAACTTAATTCTGTATGGGTTAAGCAAGAATCAATTCAAGAAATCTTAAAACTTAAACCATTTGCCGGTGAAGTTATTTGTCACGGAACTAGGAATGGTAGAGAACAAGAATTATTTAAAAAGTTTCTTCCAAGTTGCTTTGTTATTGGTACTGAAATTTCAGATACTGCTACTAAATTTCCTAATACTATAGAATGGGATTTTCATGAAGTTAAAGAAGAATTTGTAAATAAATTTGATATACTATATTCTAATTCTTTTGATCATTCTTATGACCCTGAAAAGTGTTTAAGAACTTGGAAAGATCAGATAAATCCTTTAGGAATTATGGCTATTGAACTAATGACTGGAAAGCAAAATGTATCTAGACCTATGGATCCTTTAGAAATTAGTATTAAAGAATTTGAACAATTAGCAATGAAGATTGGATTAAGAGTTCAAGCAAAATTAAATCTGATAAGAACTAGGAATAGAAAACTAAACGCAATAATGATTGTATTAAAAAAGTAATTTATATATTATGATGCTAATATCTCATAGAGGAAATATTAACGGTAAAAAACCTGAACTAGAAAACCAACCTAAATATATTTTAAAGGGAGTACTAGAAGGTTATTTTGTAGAAGTTGATGTTTGGAATAAAGACGGACTTTTATGGCTAGGTCATGATGAACCTCAATATAGCCCTGGGCATGAATGGTTAGGAAAACTTAAAACTAAATTAATTTTTCATGCTAAAAATTATCAAGCAATAGAGTTATTACAAAAACTAAAATTTCATTGGTTTTGGCATGACCAAGATGATTATACTTTGACTAGTGAAGGTTATATATGGGCTTATCCAGACAAACCTTCTCCAGGGTATAAAAGCATAGCTGTTTTACCGGAAATATATAATACAAATACCAATAATTTTTATGGTATCTGTAGTGATTTAATAGGAAATTATAAATGAAAATAAAACTTTTAATATTAGATGTAGATGGTGTATTGACTGATGGTACTAAAGTATATGACAAAGATCATATTCCAATCTATAAAAGATTCAAATGTAAAGACTTTACTGCAATAAAAAGATTTGCAGCCACTGGAATAAAAGTAATTATGATAAGTGGTGATAGTTGGAATAAACCTATGGCTCATAAAAGAAATATAGATTTTTATTGTACTCGAGATAAAGGAGACGGATTAGATAAATCTATATGGATAGACGAATTTGAAAAAACATATGGAGTTCCTAAAAGTGAAATGTTTTTTATAGGTGATGACTATTTTGATCTTTCAATGTTTGAAAAATTAGAGTGGTCTGCTTGTCCTAGTGATGCACCTAAAATTATAAGAGACGCCGCAGCCTTTATTTTAGATTCTAAAGGAGGTGAAGGTTGTTTAGTAGAATTATATGATTTAGCTATAGAGAAAGATGCTATTAAGTCAGCAACAATGGAAGAAGTTATAGAATTAGATAAGTTGGAACAAACGTCTAAAGAAATGCAAAGTAGCATAGACAACGTAGCAATACTTTCAGAGAACTAATTAGTGAAAACCTTTACCATAGAATTTCCTCATATTAATGATAATGGGTTTATTGATGAACCTTTTTTATTAAAATATTTAGGACATCTAGCATGGCTAGAAAATTCTTATAATCCAGATCACGGAATATATCATGCTTTTTTGTATATTGGACATGACTTAGATATTCAATATTTCACTGAAGGTAAAACAATTTCAATTAGTACAGATAGGATTAATTACGGTAATTTTGTAAAGAACATTCATACAATAGATAATAAATTTAATGTTACGATGATAACGGTTCCTATTAATGTGGATAGTCGGGGAATATCTAGAATAAAAAACGAACCAACTAGAAAAAGACCAGCAGAATTAATTGCTTTTGGTCAAGAAAAACATAATGCTTCGGTAAATTATCAGTTGAGTAAGGAAATATACACTTATTCGGTTAATAGATACAGAGATTTTAATAAAATAAACATTTTGTATTTCCCTAATTTTATACGAATAGAAAATGAACATATTGGTCCGTGTATGAACGGACGTAAATCTTATTTCTTTGCTAATACAAAAAAAGATTCACTTACAATTAAACATTGGGGCAACAATATAACTATAGAAGATTCTGATAATTTAATGTATAAAAGTATTAGGCTATGAACCATTACGATTTAGCTATCTACGGTCATTTGACTGTAGATCGTATTATAAATAATTTTAAAGAAAGCGTTTCCCTTGGAGCTATGGCTAATGTATGGAGTGCTTTAGCTAAAATAGATTCTAAGATAAAAATTAAATTAGAACCATGTGCAATAGGAGAAGCTATTGTATTAATAAATGAAATGTCGTCTCAAAGATTTGGTAGAGGAAATCTTAATTTAAAAACTTCAGAGCCAAATATAATAAATTCTAAATGGCATCATATAATGTATTTAAATAGATTAAAAGACAAATCATTTATTTATAATTTAAAAGGAATAATTTCGGCAGATATTACTGCAGGTGATATGGACATTTATGATGAATTAAATAGTATTGATTACTTATTCATATCAGATGAAGATTTATTTATGGATATTAAAGAACTTGGTAAATTAGTTAAAGGCCACGTAATTTTGCATTATCCTTCTGGTAGTGTATGTACTGATGGAAATAAAATTATTTCTTGTAAGACTAAAATAGTAGAAAATATTAATGTATTAGGAGCTGGAGATACCTTTGCTGCTTGTTTTATTTCTAACATGCTAAATACAAATAATATTAAAAAATCTTTAGAATATGCTCATGAAAAAACTATAAAGGTGTTATTAAATGAAAACTAATTTATTACTTCCTATTGCTGGTGATGGACAAAGATTCCTTAATCAAGGATATTTTAAACCAAAGCCACTTATATCTATTAATGGAAAAGCAATAGTAGATAGATCTTTAGAATCAGTTGTATTAGATAATTGTAATCTTATATTTGTAGTTAGACAAGAGCATATAGACAAAGATAAAATAGACAAGCATTTAAAAGAGCAATATCCGGATTGTCAAATAATAGCAACTCCTACTAAAACAGATGGAGCTTTAAATACGTGCTTATTGGCAGAAGATTTAATTAATAATCAAATGCCTTTACTTATATTTACGCCTGATTGTTATTTTGAACCGGCAATAGATCCATTAAAAATAGATCTTAAATTAGACGGAATGGTTTGTGTATTTGAATCAAATAGTCCTGCTCATAGTTTTGTTACTCTAAATGAAGAAGGTTATGTTAATGCTACTGCAGAAAAAGAAGTTATTAGCAATATGGCTATAGGTGGACTTTATTATTTTAAACGTGGTGATCTTTTTGTTGAGAATGCTAGAGATATGATAAAATGGGATATGAGAACTAAAGGAGAATTTTATATAGCTCCTATATATAATTTACTAATAACTCAAGGTAAAAAAATAGGAATAGATAAAAATACTAGACATGATATTTTAGGAACCCCTGAAGATTTGGAGAAGCATAGTGAGTGATAAAAATTTAAGAATTTCGTTATTAACATTACTATATGAACATAAAGAAGAACATATAGGAAGCTGTTTTTCTTGTCTTGATATTATTGATAATATTTTTAAAAAGAAAAGAAAAGAAGATATTTTTATATTATCAAATGGACATGCTTCTTATGCATTATATTGTATATTAGAAAAATACGGATTAGCTAATGCTAATGATTTAGCAACTAGACATAGAGGTCATCCTAATATAGATCATAATAATGGAATATATTGTTCAACTGGAAGTTTAGGACAAGGTATTACTATTGCCTGTGGAGCCGCAATTGCTAGTCCAGAAAAGAAAATATATGTTACTGTTTCAGATGGTGAATGCGCAGAAGGATCAGTATGGGAAGCTCTTAGACTTATTCATGATAGAAAATTAAACGTAGAAGTCCATGTAAATGCTAATGGTTATGCCTGTTATGATCCAATAGACGTTATATATTTAGAAAGAAGATGCAAAGCATTTTTGCCTAATATTAATTTTCATAAAACAACTTCAAGTCAATTATCTTTTTTAAGAGGTTTAGAAGCCCATTATATTAAAATGGATGAAGCTCAATATAAAAAAGGATTGGAGGAGATTCGTAATGAGTGTTAGAAAAAAATTTACTAGTATGCTATTTGATGAAATGGCATTAGATGAAAGAATAATAATAGTTTCAGGAGATTTAGGTTGGAAACAATTTGATGAACACAGATTAACTTATCCAGACCGATTTATAAACGTAGGAGCTGCCGAACAATTAATGATTGGAACAGCAGTAGGTATAGCATTAGAAGGTAAAATTCCTCTTGTTTATTCTATGACACCTTTTACTTTATATAGACCATTTGAGTTTATAAGAAATCATATTGAACACGATAAAATACCAGTAAAATTATTTGGAGCTGGAAGAGATAAAGATTATGATTGGTTAGGCTTTTCACATTGGGCACATGATGATAAAGATTGTTTAAGAGGATTTAATAATATTAAAAAAGTTTGGCCTAAAGATGCTGATGAAATGGAATACTTATTTCGTAAAATAATATATGATAAAGTTAACCCTTATTATGTGAATTTAAAAAGATGAAAATAGCAATAGGAATAACCGGTCTTTGGAGACCAGACATAATGTACTCTCCAATATTGTCAATGAGAGATTTGAAAAGAAAATTTAATGCGGACTTATATACTCATACTTGGAAAGGACGAGAACAAGAACTCCCAGAAGAATTTAGAGAAAAAGGAAAATTCTTTCCTTCTGAAGAACCAGTTATGGATTATCACCCTATATTTGATCCGGATCCTACAACAAATCCTAAACATCATTGGTATAGAAAAACTAAAACATTAGGTTCAAAGACAATAAATGCTAATAAACAAATATTAAGTTATTGTCATTTATTTGATAATATACCAGATGAGTATGATTTATATATTAAAACTCGGTGGGACGTTAAGATAAATCCTATGTTTAATTTTGAGAAATATATAAAATTAGTAATGCTTCATGGACCAGTAGGATTTATGATTAGAGAATCAGGACCTAATGCTTTTCCTTTTCTTGATACTGAAGGAAAAATAGTAAAAAAAGAAAAGTCAAAAGTTAACAATAATGATTGGCATGATATGTTGTCAGATTCATTAATAATGCATAAAAGACAACACTTAGACACTTCAATGGTTTATGACTTACACGAAAGAAAACAACTATTAGGAGCAGAATGGGGTTGGTGGCAAGTTTTGAGTAAACCTTTTGGAGGCGACTTTCATACGTCAGTTTATGGAGGAACTCTTTTAGTACGATGAAAGCATCAATAATAGCAATACCAAATCATCAAATATCTCAAAAAGCGGCTGACAATTGTATTAGGTCTAGTATAGCTTTAAAGAACGATTTTGATATTTCTTTGTTTGAAGCTGTTACACCTGAAAGAGTTGAAGGTTTTTTAAATAAATTTAAGATAAATTGGAATTATCCTTGGGAAGGAGAAATTTACGATTTTAAAAGCGGTTTGAAAAAAAGAGCATACAGAACTGCTAATAAAAATGCTAGAATAGCATGTGCTTTAAGTCATTATAGCTTATGGCAAAGGTGCGCGCACGAGGGCATACCTCATATGATCTTAGAACATGATGCTAAGTTCATAAGAAGATTTGATACGGAAATAGTTAAAAGGGCTCCAATGGATATATTTGGAATTAATGATCCGGCCTTTGCGACTAGAAAATCTAAAGAATATAGAGATAAAATAAAAGCATCTAATTCAGAATTTATGTTTATTCCTACTATAGATGATCATACTACTCCACAAGGATTAGCCGGAAATTCGGCATATATAATTAAACCTAGTGGAGCTAAGAAGATGATAGACTTAGTTGAAGAACATGGCCTATGGCCTAATGATGCTTTAATGTGTAAACAATTAGTTCCTAAACTTGGAGTAGTGACAACATTTTATACTGCAGTTCAAGGAATACCATCAACAACGAGTGATTAATGGGTAAACACATCAAAACATTATTAGATCATGAAATGATTCGTGATTTAGCAAGAGAAGTTTACAGATTAGACCCTGATAATCCAGTATTAAAAAAATACCTACAAATGGAAAATTTCGAAGGTATTGAACTTAGGAAAGCTATAAAACAAAAATGAAAGCTTATGTAATTGCAATAGAAGACCATGAGTTAAGTCAACAAGCGGCTAATAGATGTATTAAGTCTGGTGAAACTAGTTACGACTACAGAAGACCATTTTTGACTACTAAAATAGAAAAATGGAAAGCAACTACTCCTGATGATAAACCTTTAGATAAATTATTAGTTGATAAAGTAATAGTAACAGGTTTAATGGAAAAGTATTCTAGACTTGCCAATTGCGCTGCAGCATTTCATTCACATTTTTCTTTATGGAAAAACTGTGTAGAAACAAATGAAACTCATATAATATTTGAGCACGATGCAGTAATTGTTGACACTATTCCTGATATTATACCATTTGATAAATGCATTAGTTTAGGAAAACCTTCTTATGGAAAATTTAATACTCCGACTACTATAGGTATAAATCCATTAATGCATAAAAGATATTTTGGTGGAGCACATGCTTATATGATTAAACCTACTGGAGCAAAACTATTAATAGATTATGCAGTACAAAAACAAGCAAGACCTACTGATGTCTTTTTAAACGTTGATAGTTTTCCGTGGTTACAGGAATATTACCCTTGGCCAGTTGAAGCAAAAGATAGTTTTACTACTATTCAAAATGAAGTAGGTTGTTATGCTAAACATAATTATGGAGAAACATATCGTGTCTCAGAAGTATGATAAAGCATTTGTAACTGGCTGTGATGAAAAAACTGAATGGATGCTTCCATGGTTTTTTAAACATTATAATAAGCATAATAAATCTCCATTAATATTTGCTAATTTTGGAGTTACTGAAAAAGCTTTAGCTCACGTAAAAAAATGTGCTTCTGCTGTAATGAATATGTCTAAAACTAAAGAAGACGGATGGTTCAAAAAACCTAAAACTATGTTATTTGCCCCGGCCAGAAAACTAGTATGGATTGATACTGATTGCCAAATAGTAAAAAGCATAGACGATATATTTGATAAATTAGAACCTGGAAAATTAGCTATGGTAGAAGATAAACCATGGACAACTAGGAGAGGAGAACTATGGCATAATTCAGGTATAGTAGGAATGATAGATAAACCTATAGTACTTAGAAAATGGGCAGAGGAATGCCAAAATAATCCAAGAGTAGGTGATCAAGAAGTTCTTCATAGTATGCTAAACCCCATAACAAAAATAACTTATATTACAGATTTACCTAATGAATATAATTGGTTAAGAATACAAATAGAAAACGATGGAAATGATAACCCTAATAAGAAAGTAATTCATTGGACTGGGCATAAAGGTAAACTGAAAATAAAGGAAATGATGAATGTCTGAGGTTAAAAGAATAGCACAAG
>CETI01176878.1_pt1 | contig 10213 bp, 18 predicted proteins | sample 361441 | NCBI WGS metagenome assembly CETI01 (sample SAMEA2622478, study PRJEB7988) | marine metagenome | biome: marine biome (ENVO:00000447); feature: deep chlorophyll maximum layer (ENVO:xxxxxxxx); material: "saline water (ENVO:00002010), including plankton (ENVO:xxxxxxxx)" | depth 90 m | reverse complement strand
CGGATGATGAGCTTAATCAACTTTAAATTAGAATTTAATATTAAGTATATGAATTCAAATGCTCAGATATTTATTTATTTAGATGCTTTTGCCTTTTTACTTTTATCAGGAATGTTCCTCCTTTTGTTTAAAAGTAATAAATGGTTCCATGGCTCAAATCATTTATCTAAAAAAGATGATTGAATTATGTATATGAAATTCCTCATATTATTTACTATCTTGTTCTGTTTATTATCTCCTTCACAGGCAGCTAATAAAAGGATGTTTGAAGTGCTAGATACTTGTGCAAGATATAGGCTAAAAGAAAAATCGGCTCTAGTGGCAATAAAAGATCTTAAGCTCAAATATGATGGAAAAGACGAAAATGAGGCTGAACTCTTCCTGAAATTGTACTGCTCAGTTTTTACGCCCAATGAAAATGTAGATTTTTAATGAATAGATGAGTCGCTTACTTGTTCTTCAGCATTTAGGAAGAGAGGGGCCCGGATTCTTTATCCCAATCGCTGAGGAAAGAGGACTTGATGTTTATATTTTTCGCCTAGACTTAGGAGAATCGCTCCCAGAACTTCGTAAAGGTGATTTGCTTTTAGTTTTGGGAGGACCGATGGGTCTTAAAGATATTGTTAATCCAAAATTCCCATGGCTCAATAAAGAGGTAGATCTAATAAAAGAAGCCTTAGATCAAGAGGTTGGAGTGATTGGAGTTTGCTTGGGTGCTCAGCTTTTAGCTTATGCTGCTGGTGGTGATGTTGAACCACTTAAAAAAAGGATATCTCATAAACCATTGGCCGAAATTGGATGGTACCCTATTTTTTCTAATGAATTAAGTAAGAAGAATAAACTTTCAAAATTTTTAGCTAATCCATTCCCCGTACTTCATTGGCATGGTGACAGAATCTTATTACCTACATCAGCTGATCTCATTGCAAGTAGCAGACGATGTAAGGAGCAATTGTTTCAAATTGGATCGTTAGCTTATGGATTACAATTTCATGTCGAGATAAATAACAAGATGATTAAAAGGTGGATTGAAGAGGACAAGAAATTTATTTCTGACAATTTAGGGATAGGTGGTCACTCAATTTTAGAAAGGCAACAAAAAAAATATGGTGAAAAAACTTTAGAAGCTAGGTTAGAATTTTTAAAAATTCTGATTGATCTAGTAATCTAATAAAATTTAGTTATAAGGTTAAAACCTATAAAAATGATTGACGAATTTACTTTTGAGCAGTGCAAAAAGGATAGTGAGATTCTCCAATTAAAAATTAAGAATCTTGAGCATGGTATTAAAGAAGCTGAGAATATGATTGCCGAATCTCAAATGAATGATGAGGCTTTAACCTTCTTAAGAAAAAAAGTTGCTGAATCTAACCAGGATTTGGCAGCTCTATATTTAATTGACTAAAACAAAACCTCATGAGGTTATTCATCAGGATGGTTGAGCTCTTCTCTCCATTGCCATAACTTTCTAGATTGGTCTGAGACATTTAAATAAAGAAATTGTTCTAAAAAGTTAAATCTGATCGACCTAATGATCTTTGCATAAATGCGATTTTCCATTGTTTGTCAATTTCCCTGAAAATTGAAGTTACCATAGGCATGTCGTAGTTTTGAGTCCCTTTGTAAATGAGTTTTGACCTAAGAATGACAACATACACGGTAGTCTCTGGAGCTAGCAGGTCAAATTTATGCACATTTGTGATTTTTGCATTTACAAGTACTAAATCTCCAGAAGAACACATTTCTTTTTAAACCCCTTGCATCAAAGGGGTTTAATGCTTGGTCTAATTAAATTGAAAGTCGGTGGTAAATTATCTCAAAAAAAGATCTCATCTTTTCTTTTGACGAAGAGGTTTGTCGTATTGAGAAGATTTTTTTAGTGGAAACAATAATTTTAACTTCCTTCTTGGCGAATACAAAAAATTATCAATTTTTAATAGCTATTCAAGCAGCTTCCTCTCTGATGGGTGGTTGAAATAAAGTAATGATTTCTCCATTTGGTGTCTTATAGACTCTTTCAACAATTATCCCCTCATTAATGATCACTTTAGTATTCATTGAGCCAGAGGGTAAGGTCTGCATGCTGGGCACTAGTGCGTTTTTTAAATCTGGATATTTTTCTAAATTCTCAAAGTCTTTAATTCTTTTCTTAGTAACCATTAGTAAGTAAGTCGAAGTTATGTATACCTTTTAACTGATTTTCGTCATCCCGTAAAGAGTTTGATTGATGATCTTGGCTTTCGGAGTGCGTACATTTATAAAAACCCTTAGGATTCCTCTCAAGATCGTTTTCATTGTTACCAGACAGCTTATTACTAATTTCGAAAATATTACCCTTTGGTTTCATACACAATAAGCAAAAGATTATTTATCGTGTATTAAGGTCATCATTTTTTTGACTTGAACGTATATCTTCGATTAAAAATTTCAAAATTAATTAAATCTTAAACTTTTTCATTGTGAAATGTGTTCTCTTCTTTTTACTTTCACTGCAAATCCTTTAACTAGATCTTTTGTTATTCTCATGATTAACAATACTTGTTAATTTCTACTTCTTTTTTCCAATAAAAATTTGTTGTTAGAAGGATTAAGTATAAAATAGTTAGATCTTTCTTATTTTTGTGTACATATTATTATGAATCTATTTCCAAAAAAAATAATGCTGCTTGGCAGTGGTGAATTAGGAAAGGAAGTTGCAATTGCAGCAAAGAGAATAGGTTGTTTTGTTATTGCGTGTGATCGATATGAGAATGCTCCAGCGATGCAGATTGCTGATCAATCTGCAGTATTTAATATGAATAGTGATAATGAATTAAAAGAAGTTATCTCTAAGTTTAAACCTGATATTATTATTCCTGAAATTGAAGCTCTAGCAGTTGATGCGCTTAGAGAAATTGAAGAAAATACTATCGTGATTCCTAATGCGAGAGCTACTGCAATAACAATGAATAGAGATAAGATAAGAGATCTTGCCTCTAATATACTAAATATTAGAACGGCAAAATTTAGCTATGCAATAAATAAAGCTGAGCTTGATCTAAAGGCAGAAGAGATTGGGTATCCTTTATTAATCAAACCCGTTATGAGTTCTTCAGGGAAAGGGCAAAGTTTAATTAATAGAAAACAAGATTTAGATAAGGCTTGGAACCTTGCGATAGAGAAATCAAGGGGAAAATCTAATAAAATTATAATTGAAGAATTTATCGAGTTTGACTTAGAGATTACTTTATTAACCATTAGGCAAGCTAATGGAAAAACATTATTTTGTGATCCTATTGGTCATGAGCAAAAGGATGGTGATTATCAATGTAGTTGGCAACCTGCTGAATTAAATAAAATTGTACTAGATCGTGCACAAGAAATTGCAAAACGTGTTACTGATAATCTTGGTGGAGTAGGTTTATTTGGAGTTGAATTTTTTATAAAAGGTGAAGAGGTGATTTTCTCAGAACTTTCGCCAAGACCGCATGACACAGGTTTGGTGACGTTAATTAGTCAAAATTTAAATGAATTTGAATTGCACCTTAGGGCGATTTTAGGTATACCGATCCCTGAAATAGTTTGCGATTATCCATCCGCTAGTAGGGTTATTTTAGCTAATCAAGATTGTAACAATGTTGTTTATTCAGGCATTGAAGAGGGATTAAGTCAATCACACACAAATATATTTATATTCGGGAAGCCAATGTCTAACAGAGGTCGTCGAATGGGTGTAGCCGTTGCAAAAGCAAATACTATTGCAGAAGCTAGAATAAAAGCAGACATGGCTGCAAAATCAATTCAATTTATCAATGAATAAAAAATATATAATTAATCTATTTCTGATTTAAATAAATTTTTTTCTACCTTTGATCTTTAAGGAAGTACTCGATCCAGTTTTCTAAATCTAGCTTTACCTGGTTGGAAACTCCTGATTTCTTAAGCAATATGTGATCCTTATGCTCATTTCCCCTAGAAGATCAATTCATTGCTGTTTAAGGGGCTTCAACGAGGATGGTTGGTTAAACAAAGGACTCAAGAGAAGACTTGTTTTTATTGTGATGACTAGTCTTTTTAACTGTACTGTTATTACTACCTTATTTATTGCCTTTTTGTATCGCCAGGAACATCGCCCCATGGATGATTCTGTTATTATTGCATCACGTTCGACTAACCAAGGTCGCAGTAAGACTCAAGACATGGAACGGGGTCTTGAGCGTTACATGAAGGAACAATGACAGTTCTTACCTACAGAGGGAAAGAGTATCTTCAGCACAAGAAAGTTACTCCAAAAGAAAATGTGGAGCTTAATTACAGGCGCAACGTTTATATCTCTAGACAATCAGAAGCTAGAAAACATTTCCAAGATTCTCTTGTCTACAGAGGTATAAAATACGATAAGTAATTTAAATATCGTATCTGGAGGGGGGCTATATGTCCCCCTTTTTTTGTACCCACCGTTGAAATCTTATTCTGTAACCTGTATTTGCTCTACGTATTAGTGCTTGAGTCCTATTACTCTAGATTTTTTGCCTGTCAATGATGTAGAAAGAATTAAGACTCCGGTATAATCAAAATGATTAATCAACAGTCATGGCCAAGCTGTAAGCTTCCTAAAACTCAAAAAGCACTTGAGGTAATATATTCAATTCTATGGAAAAGACCTAAAGTTTTCAGATGTTATTACAGGTCTAATTAATTGAAATTTTCTTGGAAAACCGTACACGCAACTTATTAAATATTCTTTAAGAATAGAATTATTTACCGAGACGAATGAAGGAATTATTAAAATCCAGTAAAAGATTATTAGCTTTGTTTTTGTTCTTACCAATTACACCAAGTATTGCTGCTATTACTGTCTTTACAAAGTCGGTATTGATTGATTGGACTCATCAGAGCTCAAATTTATCCCATTATACGGAGAAAGTTAAGTAGTCATTCTGGTATTAATCCCTATTGAGTTTATTAGTAATGAAATGAATTAAATTTATTCATTATTTTTTTATATTTATTCTTGTTGATTTTGTTTTTAATTATTATCACTTCTGGGTAAATTAATTTTTCGAGTATTATATATCGGATTACAAGGTGAAAAAATAATTCTTTGTTAAGTCATGGTTTAAGTTTAATTTCTTTTTCCTTTGATTAGGTCCTTCTTGAAATTTACCCTAAGTTGAAAGATATTATTAGTCCTAGTAAGCAGTATTCAGGTGGAATGGGTGCTTTGAAAACAGATTATTACCTTCCGCCTCGTTAAATACAAGGGTAATTATCATTGAACACGAAATTGCTGAATGTGTTTACAAGACCCAAAAGAGACATGTTGTCTGATTATTATCAAAAACTTAACATTCTTTTTTAAACAAGTAGAAGATCTTTAATTATTCATGTATTTAGAATGTTTACTATAAAAGCAATTTAATATTTGAACAAATTCTTCAGGAAAAACATGGATATTGTTCAAGCAATCAAACAAAGAAGAACAATTCATACTTTTATAAATAAAAAAGTTCCTAAAGAAGTAATTCAACAATCAATAGTCGCAGCTAATCAAGCTCCCTGCCATAAAATGACTTTCCCTTGGCGTTTTACCAGTGTAGGTATTAAGAAACGAGAACTTCTATGTCAACTCCAGATTTCCTTGAAGTTTGAAGATAAGCAAATCGATGAATTTCAGTTAAAAAAAATTAAGGATAAATTTCTTACCCCTTCCCACTTAATTGTTGCAAGTCAGATGTGTTCAGATAATCTAGTACAACGTAAAGAGGATTATGCTGCCTGTGCTTGTGCAATTCAAAACTTGTCATTGTCACTCGTCTCCTATGGCGTAGGTTATAAATGGTCAACCGCTAAAATATCAACAATTGCTACAACCTATGAAATTTTAGGAATAGATTCACTCAAGGAGGAAATTATTGGATTTATATGGGTTGGATATGGAGCAGAACCACCAGTAATCACAAGGCCTTTAATTAATAAAATTTATAGAGAGAGTGATTAATTTGGATTAACTAATTTAGATAGATGTTGAAATTTGTATTATAGAGTTAGGGCTACTAATGAAAATATTTAAGAAGTTAATTAAAAATGTCATAAGTAGAACTTATTTTTTATTATTATGCTTCTATGAATACTGTAATTAGCAGATTTTATAAATCATGCCAAAGGAGATACCTGGGGATTTAAAATCTGAATTTGTTAACTTTTGCCGGAAGTGAATATGTCCTCGCCTAAATTTGGCCTCAAGCCCTGCTTAAATCCTCTTAATTGCGTTTTTGTTGAGAAAGAATGCAAAAATATTGACACAACATTTGATCAACTAGTGAGCATTGCAGAAAAAATTCCTAGAACTAAAGTTTTAGAGAATAACGAAAGTTACTGGAAAGGTGTATGTAGAAGTTTGATTTTTAGATTTCCAGATGACTTAGAGATTTTAAAAATTGGCAATAAGATTCAAATCAAATCAGCATCTAGATATGGTGGCGGCGATTTAGGAGTTAATGGAACAAGAGTCGGAGGTTTACTAACAGAGTTAGAAAAATTAAAAAATCAGTTGTAAATAAACGATCAATGGCATTGTGCTTTACATCAACTCGAGTTAATTTTAAATATCTGTAATAATTCCATGAACAGGGCTGAGAAATATTTTCACCTTCTTCCAAAGGGGACTCATTTTGAAAAAGTCATCAATACAGAATTTGGGGATGAGAAAATATATATAAGCCCTGATGGTGAAAAGCATTATATCCCTACGAATAGAGATTTGATTTCATGAAAAGTATGTCTTGTTAATTCACATAGACTCATTTGCTTATACGCCTAGTAGTTCTTGCGTATTGCATCTATGGACACTAACGATATAACTGGTTTAACTATTATTCACACTATGTCCATCTTTGATCACCTGGGTAGCAGGTTTTCAATGAAAAAGATAGACAAAAGCAAATGTTATTCAAGAAGTAAAATGGATCCATTACCCACGGAGATTTATCAAGAGATCGTAAATTTTCAAGCTGATGTTAATAGACCTATTGATATCTCTTTGTATAGAGAATTTAGAAAGGATGCAGCATAATTTTCTATTTGATATTTAATAGACTTTATATTCTTAAATTTTTACCTATTACTTGAGTTTTTAAAAATGGAATTTCTGCAAATTTGTCGGATTTATTACTAAGGTTTTTTATTTATTTACAAAATAAGTGTAAGGTACCTAAAAGTAACTTTCAATATTTTTATATATGGATAAGAAACAAGCCTCGAATTTAGCTAAAGAATTAAATGAATTAGCATGCAAAGGTTGTACAGAAGGTTGGCTTGAAAAACATGATGGATTAACAGATCCAATTCAAGACATTAATGAATGTAGGTTCTTTGGCTTTATTACTGCTGAACGCCAAGAGAGACTGGTTAATGAAGTTAAGCAGATAAAGTCTGAAAATAGTATTTAGATGATAAATTCAGATCTATCACTTTTAGGATTTTCTAATTGGTCGTATGGATAAAAAAGAAGAAAAGACTCCGAGTAAATTTTCTGTTCCTCCTTTTGCTACCGATGATGATATTTGGAACAAGATTCTTGAAGCATTAACACCATCTGAAAAGCTTGCAGCCAACCGCTCAAAATCTGAGTTCAACGATCCATTTATGGGTGGTAAAGAAATAATTGTTAAAAGCGTTGATAAATCTGATATCGCTATAGCTTTGTTGTCAGAGGTAAAGGCTGATGGAGACGAATGGGCAATTTATAGAGAAATCTAAATGGATATTTTTTCATTTATTACATCTGTGGTCATATTTTTGTCTCTTTTGATTCTGGTTATCCTCTTGCAAATACTAAGGAATTTGATTAAAAAACAGATTGCTGAGCAATTAAAAGATATTATTCCCGTTAAGAGTATAAGAAATAGAGTAGGAATAAGAATAAAATGGAAAAAATAGTTTCATACCAAACTTAATATTGCTTTTTTAACATTTATTTTTATTCGGAATAGGAAGTAATACCGATGAAAAAAACATAGAGGAAAGCTAAATTTTAATATATATAATTTAAATAACGATGAATAAAATTGATACTAATGCACCGTCAAGATCTCAAGTTGATCCAATAGATGATTACTTAGAATGTCTAACTTATTGTTCAATTTCTAGCAGCGCTGAGGAAAATGATTGTCAAACCATTTGTATGGAAAGACATTTAAAAAGTTCATACTTCTAATTCAGTTCTTAATATAATTTATTACAGTAATATTTTTATAATTTTATTTTTAAATTAGATTTATGAGTACTTAATAGAATTATATTGATCATAAATATCTAATAATAAGTGCATTTATTCTGCAAATAGACTGATTAGTCCCTTAATGTCGTTTTATAAAAAAGGTTTAAATACTCATGAAATAAAAATCTATATGGCCATATTTAAGATAGATTTATTTTTTCAAATTGATTCATCCGATATCTTGGTATTGGCTTGTTTTATTTTTTCCATGGATGTTTCATAACCTATTAGTTCTTAATCGTAAAGTATAAATTGATAAAAAAAAATATCTCTAGGCAATTTCAAGCAATCTCAAAATTATATGCCAAAGGAAATTTCATTCAACGTCGATAAAAAATGTTGGTAATTTGTAATTTCATTTGACGAATTTTTTTGGATCTAATAATGAGGTGGCTTTGATAACTCTTTTGGAAAATAGTCTTCCTTTTCATGTTCATGTTCATTTTCAAATGAGTTATCTTTTTGCTTAAAGTATTCCTCTGAAGAATCAAAGTAGTCGTGATCTGGATTATTATTTTTCATAAATACAATAAACAGATTTCAATAATTTTTATTCTACCAATAAGTTGATAAGTAATCGTTATGAATTGTGGTTTGATAAATTTGAATTAAATTTAAATTTATCTATTAAGCGATACAGTTACATATGATTCCTGCTTTTGTCATTAAAAATAATACAAAGTTATGAAAACTTGGAACGGCTTTATCCAAGGCTATAAGAAATATTAGCAATGACATTGAAGTCATCGAAAGATACTGCATCCAATGAATGCCTGCTTTATCTAATCCGTTCTTATCGAAACTTGAACTAGTCATTTTATTATTGGTACGGCTGTGACGATAACGCAAAAATTGATTTTTCGCTGGTTATTTTTTTTTTTTAGTTTACTTTTCAATTCTTTGAATTGAAGGAATTTTAAATTATATTTTTTTTAGTGCTCCTTTTCCTCTTTCGAATATTGTTTTTGCGTACTCAGTCCATCGACCATGTCCCCAATACCTAAAACAGCTTGTTTCTAGTAACAATAGATATAAAAGTGCCTCTTTGTAATTATATTTTGTTGTTATTGATGGATCTTTAGTGACAAGTTGGTCAAATGTTTGGTGGAATAAAGAACTAAGTGATGAAATTGGTTCTAAGACATTTTTATATCCATCTTCCCAACTTAAATTGTTCGTCCAACTAGTTCCATGAACAGAGAAAGTTTGATCTTCGTTTTTTAATTCTTTGATTGCCTTTTCTACGGCTATCGGTGTTGTTGTGTTTCCCGAAATTTTGTCCCAGATTTTGTACTGATCTGTTGCTTGTATAACTGGAAAATTATCTGGGTTGATAGCTAGACTTTCTATTAAGTCTAAATATTCAGACCCGTTCATCGCAATTGTTTCCCTTTTGTTACTTCTTTGACCAATTCTTCGATATGCCTGGATAAAGGCTTGAGGAAATTCATTCATCATTACGCCACCATTTTCCCCGTCAGCTATTTGCGTTACTAGTGAGGGAATACTTGAATGACCGATTTTTTGTCTATTAAGCCCTATCGCTTCATAATACGGTTGCATTTGCCCTACGAGTTTTGTATCTGACCCTTGTGTTTTTATTAAAGTGATGATTGATAAAATCTCTCCATTACAGCTTTTGGCTTTGAGAATATTGGGTATATATTTCTGCTCGTCTCTGAGACTAGAGCCATCTAGATTTTGAACACTATGTTCTTGAACCATTACCCAACGATAACCACATTCTTTTATAGCTTTTATAAGTTGATACAGACTTTCAGGATGATTAGGAAGGTGCATCTCAGGGAGTGAAAACCCTTTTACTCGTCCTAATGCGTCCTCCCCAAATAAAGCCGAGAAGTGATGCTGCCAAGCTGTAATTTGTAACTTAAAGTCGGATGTAGGGGTTGAAGAAGCTACAGCATGACTCCAAAAGGTTCCTAGCCATTCAAC
>CETI01245983.1_pt1 | contig 10235 bp, 7 predicted proteins | sample 361441 | NCBI WGS metagenome assembly CETI01 (sample SAMEA2622478, study PRJEB7988) | marine metagenome | biome: marine biome (ENVO:00000447); feature: deep chlorophyll maximum layer (ENVO:xxxxxxxx); material: "saline water (ENVO:00002010), including plankton (ENVO:xxxxxxxx)" | depth 90 m | reverse complement strand
CTATTAATTGCATGAAAACTTTACGACCTGTATGATTGCCTAATTTTAATTCATTTAAAGGCTTTTCAATATTCAATATTTGTAAACAATTAAAATTTCCTTTTTCCCAACCTTTTCCACCTATAGACTCTGGAATAAACCTATCCTCCATCTCATAAATTCTATATGATTGAACTCTATCTCTTTTCAAAGAGTTAATTGGATAAACATAGTTTCCGATATAAGTTCCCTCTAATTCTATAAGGTTCATCTTATCTGAAATTTTTTTATCTGATATTTTAAGATAGTTTTCTTGTTTTTTTAAATAAGAGGTTAGATTACCTTCAGTGAAATTATTATATACCTTTTCTATCTCCCCATCTTCAGTTTTAGTATTATTAAATCCGTGCAAATTTCCTAATATTTCATTACCCATTACTTATTTAAACCTATATTTTAAGATTTGTCTTTATTTTATTAATTACATTCTCAGCATTTTTTTTATCACCATCAACAACCTTTAATAACTTTGTTAGTTCGTCAACAATTTTTTTCTTATCTTTATTTAATAATTTAGATGCTTCCTCAAAGGTGTTGTTTATTTTTTCTTGAATAGATTTTGAATTAGAAATTTTTATTAAAGAGATAATACTTTCTGTACTTTTGTCACCAAAATTTTTTTTAAATATTTCTTGTTCTTTTTTTGAAAATTTTTTATCAGATAAGAAAACATCTATGGAGCCCCACATTAAAGCTTTACTAACAACTTCTTTATTTGAATAATCAACCTCATCCCCTATTACTTTTTTAATACTATTATCAATTTTATCGTCTACAGTTTTAAGATCAAAAGTTCCTTTCTTGCCTGTATTGAAATGATAGTTGTATTCATTAGACATTGAAAACCATATTAGTGCTTGCATTCTATTGAGAAAATTTGGGTGCGTTGAATACATTAAATTTTTATCCCCTTTAATTTCTTTAAGTTCCCTTAATTGATTTAAGTATGAACTAAAATTAAATTTAAGATGTTTTTCATCTAATCCTGAGGTAATTTTGAGCATAGCTCGTAGCGATGCCTCTAAACTTCCACAGCCAATAAACCCAATTCGATCAGCACTTATTTCAGCTGCCCTTGAAAAGTTTAAAAGATTCAAAATCTCGGTTCTACTTTTTGAATTATTAGCTTGTGGGTATAAAGCATGCTGATAATAAAAATGTGCAACTTCATGTGCAATAATAGACTGAAGTTCTTCATCATTTAATAATTCAATAAGCTTTGAGGTTAAAATAATTTCAGCACTATCCCCTAAAGGCATTGCGCTACATGTTGCTTGAGTTTGAAAATGATTAGCAGTTACAAAAAAACTTAAATTATTTTTGATCTTTAATCTTTCAAATACCTTTTCGATTGCTGAATTGATGTTTGGAAATATTTCTTTTGAAACCTTAACAGAAGTTGAGAGTAATTGATTAAGATTATTTGAATTACTATTATTTATTTTTTCGTACGGATCTTTTTTTAGTGTAATGTTGAGTTGAGATGGATCATCTTTTGAGTACCTAAATTTATCTAAAATATTCATTAGCAATTATATTTTTTTCTTAATTTTGCAGTTAATTCGACCATTTTTCTAGCTTGATTTTTGATATTTTCATTAGAATTATTAGTTTGTCTATTCCATCTAGTATATTCCTCTCTCAATTTCTTGCACTTATCTGCATCAGTCATGTCAGAAGAAAAATTAAATATAGTCTCCTCATTTTCATCACTATTATGCTCAATGGTATCAATGTTAGCAATAGTTGCTGTTTTCATCTGTTGAAATCTTTCCATATCCAGCTCTAAAGCCCTTGCTGTTTGATTAAGTAATTTGTCTTCTTGAGAACTTAAATGATCATCTGATCCCGCTATATTTAATAATAAATTCATTGCATCATATTTTTTAGATGAACTTGATTTATATTTTAGATCCTTGATTATTTTTGATAAAGATAATTTGTTATTCCTTAATAATTCATATGTATTTTTCAATAAAAAAGAATACTTGATTTTATTTTCATTTTGTTCCTCAGTGTTTTCTAAAAAAAGGTTCTTAAATATAACTTTTTGATTTATCCAAGTTTTAATTGCTTCAACTCCTTTTTGATTAATCTTTCTTTCAGAATAAGCAACGGCTAAACCAAGTTGTACAATTTTTTCATTAACCTCTTCCTCATACTGATGTTCTTCTAGATATCCTGGTTCTTCAAAATTAAGCTTAAATTTAAATTCTGTTGAATAGTATAAATCTTTTTTATTAACGATACCCCCTTTGTTAAATTTAGCCTTTTTGTTTGTCATAAAAAGTTTAAATTTTAGTCTTCTTTCTCCTCGATAAGGTGGAATAAGTTGAGTTTTTGGAAATAAAAACATTGGTGTCCATTGAAAATAACCATATCCGCGTTCGATTCTCATTGATCTATTCATTGATAATAAATAGTCATCATCCTTAAATGGATCAATTAATCCTTGAAGGGGTATTTCCTCCCTTTCATCAGTAATATCAAAAACATAGAAAGTAAACTTAGCTTCGCTGTCATCTTTATCTATTAATTTAAAATATTTATCCTCTAAATGAAACGTTCCAAGTCCTAGAATAAAAAACCACAAATTATTTTCATGATTTCTTTCCTCTACTTTTATTTTTAAATCTTCAGATAATTCTTCTGAGAGAAAATCCTCATTAGCTTTTTTTTGCATTTTATCTTCATGTTTTTCATCATCATTTATTTCATCTTTTTGATGGTCTTTATTGTGTTTTTTAACAAATTCTTCTATTCGAGATTGTGTATTTTTGGTTTTAGTATTTTTTTTTGGCCTATCTTCAGTTTTGCTATCTGATCTAAATATTAAATAAAGAACTATTATTAATGGTACAATAAATGGCCTTAACTTTTTAAACCAATCTTCATTTGAGGTACTTTGAGAAAAAGAATTTTCTTTTTGAAATTTTTTTAATATATCTCGTTTTTGAGCATTGGTAAGTTTTTGGTGTTGATTTTGTATATTTTCATTAAATTTCTTTGAAAAATTATCTCTCTTATCTTCTGATGCATGTAAATTGGATATTAAAAAAAATAATGATATTAAAAATGAAATTAAAAATTTCATTTATTCAATTGAAATTTCCTCAATTTGCTTTCTTGCATTATCTAAGGACTTTGTAGTTTCAGGTGTTAATTCAATTTCATGGGTATTGCCAGATTCCACATCAGTGAACATACAGTGCATTTTACCAGACTCGTCGTAAGAGTATGTTATATCGACAGGTTGACCAGCTGGTCTGCCTTTTGGAAGTTTCAACATTTCGTTATGAATTACATTAACAAATTCTTTATTATCCTCTGGTCCTTCACTTTGAGTTACTGAACACTCTATTTCCTCCTGGCCCTCATGTATGGTGGTATATCTTTTAGTTATACTAACAGGCAATTTTTGATCTCTTTCAATTATAATAGTATTGGCCATTACTTGTCTTTGAGTTAAAGGATCGTGCACTATCGCTAACGTACCCATATAAAAGTTGCAAACATCTGTTAGATTTACATCTTTTAAAGCTTCTTGTTGCTCATCACTAAGAGTTTTTTTTTCCGTTTTTAATCCTGCGTAAATTGCTGCACCGCATACAACAGCTTCATCAACATTTACTCCCTTAACGGGTGGCTTTCCCATTAATTCAGTAAGTGTTTTTGAAATAATTGGTATTCGAGTACTTCCTCCCACTAGTAATGTTTGATTGATTCTAGAGGGATTCATGTTTGAGGCCTCCATTGCCTCCTCAATAAGCATTTTTATTTTTTCTATATAAGTTTGTATTGATTCTTCAAATTCTTCTCTTGAAATATCTAATTTTAATAATCCTTTTGGACCATTGATATCTACGCTTGCAATATTTTTTACAGTAAGAATTTTTTTAATTTCCTCGGCTTTGTGAATATATTCTTTATTATTTTCAATGTCGATTTCAACTTTATGAACATCAAAATATTTTTTTTTTATTAAATTTGTAATCTCTTTATCAAAATCTCTCCCTCCTAAATATTTGTCACCTCTTGAAGTTAGCACATCCACTTTCTTGTTTTTTACCTCTGCAAAAGTAACATCAAAAGTACCACCACCTAAATCAAATATCATCACTCTTCCGCCAACCTCAACACCAGGTAAACTTGCATAGTGTAATACTGCAGCAGTGGGTTCATTAATTAGTTCAATAACTTCTATATCTGCAATTTTTGCAGCATCTAAAGTTGCTTGACGAGCTCTTTCAGCAAACATAGCGGGAACAGTGATCACGGCCTTCTTTACATCTGTCGTATATTCTTTTAGTTTTTTTAAAATTAATGCACTAATTTGTGCAGGTGAGTATGCATCAACTAAGTCTTTATCATTTACCCACTTACCTTGTTCAATTGAGTAGACAACATCATTTTCCATCTCTCTCTTAGTTTGAAGTATTATATTTTTAGATTCATCTTTTATAAAACTTAGAGCTTTATCACCGACAATTACCTCTTTTCCCTTAACATAAACTGCAGAGGCTGTTATTTTTCTATTATCCTCAATACTTGCTAGAACCTCAGGATTACCTAAATCATCTAAACTCGCTATTGCTGAAAAAGTTGTTCCAAGGTCAATTCCAATCACTTTTGACATTTTTTTTAATATGATAAGTTAAATTTATGGAAACTATAATTGATCAATTAAAAAGTGTAAATTCTAAATCATTTTTAAATGGGATTGAAAATCAAGAAAATATAACAAATTTAATTCTTAAAAATATAAATAATGAACTAAACTGGGATGAACTAAGCAAATTTACTCACCTTAATCAAATTCAAATTGAAAATTGTTATATAGATAATAATTTTTTTAAAGAAATTTCAAAAATACAAAGTTTAAAAATATTAAAATATGATTACGATTGTGTTATTAAAAAATCTGATACAAAGACAAGTATAAAAATACCACAACTCAATAAAATAGTTTTTAACTTTCCAGATGAGGGTGAGCCGAATTTAAGCATGCTAGATTTTCATGATAGACAATATAACATAAATAATTTTATAAACGCTTTGCCTAATTTTCCCAATGCTTATCAGGGCCTTAATGAAATAGAATTTGTCAATTATGATATTTTTTTAAAGAATCTAAAAAAACAAGATTATGATTATTTTTATAGTGAAATATACGATGGAAAAGATATTTTTTTTCAATGTGATATTTATAACTTGCTGCGGTTAAAAAACCTTAAAAACATAAATCTATGCAAATCAAATGAGGACCTTTACGAAAAAAATATAATAATAGAAAAAATTTTTGGCTTACCAAGTACCTCAAAAATAACAATTAATAATCAAAAAATTCAATCAGTTAAAGACAGTCAGGTAAAAGCAAAAACATTATTTCTAGACTTCAAATCTTTACCTGTTGAAGAAAGAAATAAAATAAATGTAAATAAACACCCCGGTATCCGTGATGCATTGAATGTTCATTGGCCATCTCAATATTACAATGGATATACAAAATTTTTTCAAGAAGTTATCAAATCAAAAATAGATAATGTTATAGTTTCTCCTACAGAAGATTTTTTTAATGATTATTTTGAATACTACGAGGGATCCGTTGATTTTCTAGTTGACGAATTAACAAATAATAAATCAATAAAAAAAGTTACTTTTGAATTTTATGAAAAGGATGATAGTTCTTGGTCTTTTAGTGACAGATCTTACTATAGACAATTCTTTTATATAGTTAATTGTTTAGTCAAAAAAAAAATTAAAATTGAGATAGATTTTAAAAATATTAAAAATGAATTTGAGTTAGATGAAAAATTTGAAAAATATCTTGAATTTTTTAATTTTTATCTGAATTCCTTAAATAGTAATAAATACAAAAACTATTTTGAGATAATAAATATAAAACCATCAATTATAAAAAAGTATTTAGAAAATTTATTTTATAATAAATTGAAAACTATAGTTGTAATCGATGATCAATCAAATTCTAAAGCATTGAAAAAATTTAAAGATATAGAGTTGATTAATGCTTACTTAGATGATTTTTATGATTTTGATATATTTGAGCAAAATATAGATTTTAATAAATTTAATAAAACAAAGTTTGAAGAAAGTTTTTTAGAATTTTTTGAATTTGAATTTTTTCAATTTTTGACTGAAAAAGATTTTGATGAAAATCCAGGTGGCTGTATACCCATTGTTAGAAAAAGTTTTTTAGATAACTCTAAGAAAATTATTTTCAACAATCTTCATAATATCTTCTTCAAATATGTAGGAAAAATACCTTATGATAATTATGAAAAAGTTTTTTTAAATAAAGCTTTTCAATTTCCAAAATCAATAAATTATAAAACCATTAAAAATTTTTCTATAAACAACAATCCTCCATTAGCGTTGAACGAAATAGGTTTTATTGAAAATTTAGAGACTTTAAATTTTGAAAATTTTGTTAATCAAAAAATATCAAATTGTTGGGATTTGCCACAATTTAATAGTCTTAAAAATATATACATTAATACCCTTTATCCTTTTATGGAAGATATTAAGTCTTCAAATGAAAATATTAAAAATGTAAAAAATATCGAAAAATCAAAAAATCTTGAGAATATAAATTTGTTGATTGGTGAAACTATTAATCATGAAGACACAAGATGGAATACAATAGATGTTGATTTAACAAAATTTCATGAATTAAAAAAACTTCGAAAATTAGAAATTAATAATATTGACCAAACACTCATTAAAAATCTCAAAAATTTAGATAATTTAGAGGTATTGGATATTTCTAATCCTTGCATGATCACTAAAATAAGAAATTCAGATGACGGAACTATTCACTTGCCTTTAACAGAAAATGATTTCGATTTTTTAAAAAATTGTAAAAAATTAAAGGAATTAACAATTCTTTTTCCAAGATCAAGATATTATGAAGAAAAAATTAATTTGAATATAGAAAAATTTTTAAAATTAATAAATAAAGATTTAGAAAAAATTAAAATTTATTGTGGTTTTGAGAAAAAAGAACTTCATTTAGCCTCCGTCTTTTATGAAGGGATTATCAAAACCTTTTCAAATATTAAAGTTATAAATCTCGAAATTAGCTGCGTAAATGCACCAGAAAATAAACACCAATACGATAGTAAAAAAGACTCTGCATATCAAAAAGAAATTGTAAGAAGAGAAAAAAATGCAAAACAACCTGTTGTAATAGATTTTAAGAAACTTTTAAATTTAAAAAAAATTGATAATTTGAATTTAGAGTTTGATGAAAATATTGGTACCCGATTAAAAAATGTTGAAGAAATTTTGAATTTCAAAGAATTGAGAAATTTTGGTATAAGTGAAGATAAATTTGATACGAAAGATTTAGAAAAAATCTTTGAAAAAATATCAACTAAAGGAGATAGATACATAAGGGATTACAACAAACAAAATAAAGGTGAGGCCGTCTACTATAGTCACCAAATGAACGAAAAAAGTTCTGAGGAATACAAAAAAATTGCAGAAGAGGATAATGCTGAGGAAAATAATTTTTTAATTCATGGAAGAAGTATTTTACAAATACTCATTAAAAGAGATAAGGAAGAGAAAAATTAATTTCTTTTTAAATTGATTGATCTTTTATCAATTTTTTGATTTGTTCAATCATTATGTCAGGTGATTTCATTGATGGATATATTTCCTTAGCTCTTTTATAGCTATTAATTGCTTTATCGTAATTTTTTAATTGAATATTAACTAAACCTTGTCCAGCAAGAGCACCGAAATGCCTTTTTTCTAATTCTAAAACTTTATCAATATCTTTTTGCGACTTTTCAAAATTACCATTTAAATAAAATACAGTTGCACGTTTATTCCATGCCTCGGCCCATAATGGATCCATATTTATTGCTTTAGAAAATATATCTATTGCTTGGTTATACTTTGATTCATTAACTAAATTTGATCCCTCATTTAAAAGAATGGTCAAATTTTCATCATTTGGGTGTGTACTCCATATTTTCCATATTTCTTGCTCAATTTTATATGCATTTGAATAATTCATTAATTTTAAATCACTAAATAATTGATTGAGTTTATTGGTTCTCTCATTTGCAACTGAAAAATTAAAATATGAAAAAATAATTAAAGAAAAAACAAAAATTTTTTTCATAAAATTAAAAATATAATAATACTAGAACTGCAAGTATAAAAGTTAATGTTGCTATAAGGATAATTAAATTAATCTTAAATTTAAATTTTTGATAAATTTTTTCACTAATTTTCTCCCAAAATAGCACTATTAAAAGGAGTATAATGGCTGGAAGAACAAATTTTAACATAATATTTTATCCTGAGTTATTGTCGTTGACATAAACTGAAACACCTCTTGTGTTAATATCTACATCAAACTTTTTATGTAGAGGTGGAAATGCTCTTTGAGAACAATCTAATCTGTCACATGTTCTACATGATACACCTATTGGTATCTCAGTTTTTTTATCTGAAATATCTAAGTTTTCTGTGTAAACAAACTCTTTTGCGTATTTAGCTTCACATCCTAAACCAATAGATAAAATACTTTTAGACTGACCATATCTTCCAACACCTTTTTCAACCGTTTTTGCAATACAAACATATTTCTCACCATTGGTCATCTTACTGACAGCAGCTTGTATTACCCCAGGTCTTGTAAAAGCTGAATAGACATTCCATCTAGGGCATGCTCCACCATATCTCGGTATTTCAATTCCAGATAGTGAAAATCTTTTTGAAATATTTCCAGCCATATCAACTCTCAAAAAATGAAAAGGAATTCCTGGTAATTTAGGATCTTGTAAACAAGTTACCCTATGAGCAACTTGTTCAAACGAAGTCGCGAATGTATTTTGTAATAATTGAAGATCATATTTTAATTTTTTACATTCACTATGGAAAAGTTTATATGGCATAAGTATAGCTGCTCCACAATAATTCAACAATGCAACCTGTGTTAATCTTTTAGACTCTTCAGATGGAAATTTAAATTTAGATAAATAATATTCGATTATATCATTTGCTCCTTCTTGCGCTATTTGAGCAGCAGCATACAACTTTTTTGTCTCTAGCGAATTATAATCACTAAGTAATAATTCCTTATTTTTTTCATTAAACACTTTTGAAAATGGTTTCGTTTCCTCTGGTATTAAATCTTTTACTTTTATTAAATATTCTTTTTTTAAAAAATCACATAATGCAACATACCTTGTCCTATTATTTTTTTGAACTTTTTCAAAAATTCTGTTGGCAAACTCTTCAAGTTTAGGAAAATAATTTTTATTTTCTTGTAGAAAATCAGATATTACTTCTCCTGGGAATGATGTTTTTCTACTATCTATTATTTTTCCAGATATATTTTCCACTTTATTTACGATTTCATGATCTTTTTGTTTAAAATTATCACCAAGTTTAATTAATGCTTTGGCAATTTTGGGATTTGTATTTACTAAATCTTTTACTTCAGGTCCCAAAATATCAAGATCGTCAAATAATTGATCATCTAAAAGATTTGAAATATCATTTTCTAAATTTATATCGCTCTTACTTGTTAAATCTGAAAGATTAACTCTAAGTTCTTTGCTAATTTTTATTAATAAATCTCCATCAATTTTTCTTTTACTAGACTCAATTAAATTCAAATAACTAGGTGAAATATCTAATTGCTCGGCAAATTTATTCGCTTGTAGTCCTAGCTGACGTCTGAAAGCTTTTATTTTTGGACCAATTTTAAGATCTAATTTGTTTAAATTTTTTACTTTTGAAAATTTTGAGATTGCTAATTTTGAATTATACAAATCTATTTCAGTCTCATTTTTTAAATCTGACAATTCAATTCTTAACTCCTGGCAAATCTTTAATAGTAACTCTCCATCAATTCCTCGTTTTCCACTCTCTATAAGATTTAGATAACTTGGAGATATATTTAATTGTTCAGCTAATTTTTTAGCTTGAAGACCAAGTCTTTTACGAAAAACCTTTAATTTTTCTCCTATTTCGTTATTTAATTTCATTTTTTGTAAATTTTGTAAATTTTAATTTACAAAAAATTGACTTAATTTACAAGTAAAATTGGTGTTTTTTATAGATTTTGTAAATCTAGTAAATTATAAGATTCACATGGACGAAAAAATTAAAAACAATGAAAATGAGGCTCAAATCATAAGACATGAGGATCTAGC
>CETI01245546.1_pt1 | contig 10236 bp, 7 predicted proteins | sample 361441 | NCBI WGS metagenome assembly CETI01 (sample SAMEA2622478, study PRJEB7988) | marine metagenome | biome: marine biome (ENVO:00000447); feature: deep chlorophyll maximum layer (ENVO:xxxxxxxx); material: "saline water (ENVO:00002010), including plankton (ENVO:xxxxxxxx)" | depth 90 m | reverse complement strand
GATATATTCCGACTTGCGCGAAGTATTAAAAACAGATCGTCTCATGATAACAACTCTCTATAACATACGTGGTGGTTTTGAAACAACTTGCGTAGAAGGTTCTTTGGATTAAATGGTGGTATCCTCAGGATGCCAAAACATGGTAAATAGCGTAAAACGCATCTTGGTGAAACACCCTAGAGATGCATTTATTAGCCAACAAAAAATAAATAGTGAATCAAAAAAGTTAAATTATCCTAGCTCACCAAAAATAGATTTAGCGATTAAACAATATGATTTATTCGTAGAGATAATAAAATCATTTGGCTCAGAAGTTTACTTTTTACCACCTGATAATAATACGTCTTTAGATTCAATTTACACACACGATCCCTGTACTATGACGAACAATGGATTGATTGTTTGCAATATGGGGAAATTAGAACGATCCACAGAACCTGACCACATTGGACGCTTTTTCCAATCAATGAATATCCCAATCATAGGGAAAATTGAGAGCCCTGGCACCCTTGAAGGAGGAGACATAATTTGGATAAACGAGCATACTGTCGCAGTAGGAGAAGGCTACAGATCAAATTTAGAAGGCATTAATCAATTTAGAAAAATATTAGGTGAAGAAGTAGCGAAAGTAATTCCGGTTCCATTACCTCATTGGGAAGGGCCAAATGACTGTTTACATCTTATGAGCAATTTATCTCCTATTGATGACAATTTATTCTTAGTGTATTCTAGGTTGCTTCCCGTATCTTTCATAAAATACCTTCTCGATAATAAGATTAAACTAATCGAAGTCCCAGATGAAGAATATTACTCAATGGGTTGTAATGTATTAGCAATGGGAAAAGGTAAAGTAATCATGTTAGAAGGTAATCCCATTACCCAAGAAAGGCTTGAAGCTGAAGGTGTGAAAGTAAAAACTTATAATGGTTCTGAGATATCTATCAAGGGCGCAGGCGGACCTACATGCCTCACTCGTCCATTTTTAAGGTCTTCTTAATGAGTCACCCAAACCAATTTAATGCTCTTACCCAACTGAGGTTATCACCTTTCTTTGAAAGAACCTCTAAATTAAATGAATCTCAAGAATGGAGAAGATGGTCAGGCTACTTATCAGCTACTAATTATGAATTAACTCATGACAACGAGTATTTTGCCATACGTACAAAAGCTGCGCTTTTAGATATTAGCCCTTTGCATAAATACATCATTCAGGGTCCTGATTCTCAAATATTTTTAGATAGACTTGTTACCAGGAACATTAAGATATGTAAGGTTGGACAGGTCATGTATACTCCATGGTGCGATGAGAATGGCAAGGTTATTGATGATGGAACAGTCCAGAGACTATCAAATGATAAATATAGGATAACAAGCGCAGAGCCAAATCTAGATTGGCTAAAACATAACTCATCAGGTTTAAATCTAAAAGTTGATGACGACTCATCCAAAACTGCAGCACTGGCACTTCAAGGACCCAATTCAAGATTGATACTCAATGCAGTTTCTAATGACTCTTTAGACGAGTTGAAATTCTTTTGGATGATGAACACAAAATTTGGAGATATCCCAGTATCGATTTCGAGAACAGGATATACTGGCGATTTAGGTTATGAAATTTGGATTAATCCTGAAGATGCTCTTTCTGTATGGGATATATTAATTGAAAGAGGGAAAAACTATGGCATAACACCAACTGGCCTTCAAGCTTTAGATATTTCTCGAATTGAAGCTGGATTGATTCTTCTGGATGTAGATTACATATCATCAAGGCATGCATTAATTGAAACAAGAAAATCATCTCCATTCGAATTAGGTCTTGGATGGACAGTAAAAATGAAGAAGAATGATTTCATAGGAAAAAAAGCATTAAAAAAAGAGCTGAAAAATGGACCAAAATGGAGTTTTGTTGGAATAGAAATTCAATGGGATGAATTGGAAAAGCAGTATAGAAAAGTTGGCCTTGCCCCAGCATTACCGTCAACAGCATGGAGGACAAGTACTCCTCTTTACCATAACTCAAAACAAGTGGGTTATGCTACTAGCGGTGCATGGTCACCAATATTAAAACGCTACATAGCTCTCGCTCATGTAAAAAGTGAATATTCTCAAAACGGGACCACCCTTGATTTTGAGTTAAAGATTGAACATTTTAAGAGAATAACACCTGCAAAAGTAGTCAAAACACCTTTTTTTGATCCTGAAAGGAAACGTTCATGTCCAAAATAAAGAAGTACGATGCAATTATAATTGGTGGTGGACATAATGGGTTAACAGCAGCTGCATATTTATCTAAAGCAGGTAAAAAGGTATTAGTTTTGGAGCGTAGGCATGTCCTTGGTGGTGCTGCAGTTACTGAAGAAATATTTCCAGGATTTAAATTTTCCGTTTGCTCTTACGTGGTAAGCTTAATGAAACCAAACGTAATGAGAGAACTTATGCTTCCTAAATTTGGACTAGAGTTACTTCCCCTAGAAAGTACATTTACTCCTTTAGATAATGATTATTTAATTCGAACCGCTGATGGAGATCAAACCTATAGGGAAATTGCAAGACATTCAAAAAAGGATGCTGAGGCATACCAACGATTTGGGCCACTAATGGGCCAAATCGGAATGGCAGTTAGGCCTATTCTTGAAACTATTGCTCCAAACGCATTAAAACCATCTTTATCAGATCTATTTTCAACAAAAAGATTGTTAGACCACTTTAAGACTATTTCAAAGGAGCAATTTGAATATTTGACCAAACTAATGACAATGAGCTCCGCTGATTTCCTTGATGAATGGTTTGAGTTTGAACCATTAAAATCAACAATGTCTGCTAGCGGAATTATAGGCACATTTATGGGGCCAAGATCTCCCGGGTCTGCATATGTCATGCTACATCATTATATGGGTGATATTGATGGTGCATTTCGTGCCTGGGGATTTCAAAGAGGAGGTACGGGAGAGGTTAGTATGGCCATCGCTAGGTCAGCAGAACATTTTGGGGCAACCATAATGACAGAAAGCCCTGTTGAAAATATCATCATTAAAAATGGAAGAGCATTAGGTGTTGCTCTTAAAAATGGAGATGAATATAGATCTGACATTGTTGTATCTGGGCTTGACCCGAAGTTGTCATTTTTAAAGATGGTTGATCAAAAGGAATTACCCGCAGATTTTGTAACCTCCATAAAAAACTTTAGAATAAGAGGATCCTCAGGCAAAGTGAATCTTGCATTAGATGGCTTGCCTGATTTTACCTGTTTACCAGGTGATGGTCACCATCTCAGAGGTGCAATATCTATAAGCCCAGATTTTGATTATTTAGAAAATGCATATGACGACGCTAAGTATGGAAACTTTTCTAAGAAACCCTTTATGGATATAATTCTTCCCTCTGTATTGGATCCTAAAATGGCACCACCAGGAAAACATGTAATGTCTTGTTTTGTTCAATATGCCCCATATGATTTGAAAGGTGGATGGGATGATCAAAAAAGAGAAGCTTTTGGTGATGCAGTAATAAATGCACTCGCAAGATATGCGCCAAATATTAAAGATATCATATTACATCGTCAGGTACTAACACCAGCAGACCTGGAGAAAACATTTGGTCTGACAGAGGGGAACATATTCCATGGAGAATTAACGATCCAGCAATTATTCTCATTGCGCCCTGCTGTAAAATGGGCAGATTATACAACGCCAATAAAAAACTATTTCCAATGTGGTTCTGGAACTCATCCTGGAGGAGGAATTACTGGATCCCCTGGAGAAATGGCTGCAAAAAAAATCTTAGGCATTTACTAAAATGACACAAAAAGATATCATCATTATTGGAAGTGGAATAAATAGCCTTGTGAGTGCAGCAATCCTTAAGGACACTGGGAAAAGTATCCTGATTCTTGAAGCTAGAGATAATATTGGTGGGCTTGCGTCTTCAATTGAATTTGCACCAGGATTCAAATGTAATGTAATACATGATACAATAAAATATATCGACCCTAGATTGATAAATGAACTCAAGCTAAAAGAGCAGGGTCTTAAATTCATTGATCAAGATTTAAAAAAAATAGCACTCGGTTATGGAAATGATGATAAAATCATTTTTCACAAAAACTCGTCCACTACAAGAGAGTCTATCGCTGCTCTTTCGATTAAGGATGCTGATAATTGGAATGACTTCACTAAATATGTCGATAAACTAACTAAATTTTTGGAGCAACTTTATCAATTAACACCTCCTGAATTACCCAATATTGGTTTGTTGGATGCATTGTCTATGAGAAGTCTTATTAATCCTTTACTTAAGCAAGGGACTAAAGGGCTAGTTGATCTTGTTAGGACCGCACCCATGATGATGCCAGAATTTATGGATGAGTGGTTTGAAGGTGAGCTTCTTCGAGGAGCATTATCTACTGCAGGAATAAATGGATTGTCTTATGGACCATATGCCTCAGCAACAGGCTATAACTTTTTACATCAACACCTATACAGTAATGGGATTATTCATAACTCTAATGTAATTAGCGGTGGTACTGGTACTCTTTCGGGAATCTTGAAAAAAATATTAGTTGAAAAAAATGTAGAGATAAGAACCAGTACAAAAATCAAATCAATCGATATTAAAAATAAATCCTGTGAAGGTGTAACTACCAAAGATGGTGAAATAATTTTAGCAGAGAAAGTTATCTCTGGTTTGGACCCGACTAACACATTCATAAATTTAATTGGCATCCCAAATCTTGACCCAAATTTTCATACTCAGGTTCGAAACATTAAATACAGGGGCAGTACCGCAAGAGTTCATTTTACTCTAAGAGATATGCCAATGATTGAAAATATAACCATCGATCAAATGGGTACCCTATTTTCGATCTGCCCATCAATGGAATATTTAGAGAAAGCTTCTGATGGAGTAAAATATGGATATATATCAAAGAACCCTCACGTAGAGTTCTCAATTCCATCTATTTTAAATCCTCAGTTTTCCCCAGAAGGAAAACATGTTCTTTCTGCCTCGGTACAGTATGCTCCATACCACCTTAGAGGTAAAAAGTGGGATACAGATTCAAAAGAAGAATTAAAACAGAGTACTATTAGAGTACTTGAAAGAAAGATCCCTAATTTTTCAAAATTAATAGATGAGTCAATGGTGCTTTCCCCGATAGACTTAGAAGTTGAATTTGGACTAACTGAAGGGAACATAAATCACAGCGAAATGACCCTTGATCAATTATTATTCATGAGACCCACTGTTTCCAGCGCACAATATACTACACCTTTTCATAATTTATATTTATGTGGCTCAGGTACACATCCTGGTGGTGGACTTCATGGGATGAATGGTTATAATGCAGCCAAAAAGATCCTTAGTGAAGTTTAAAAAGACAGCAGATACCTTAGAATTGGGTGCGCATACACTTCAGAGGGAATATTATATAGACCCAAATATCTTAGATAAAGAGTACAAAAGCATCTTTCAAAAACAATGGATTTGCGTAGGTCGATCAAATGATATCAAGGAACCAGGTCAATTCATAACACATGAGATTGGGGACGAAGGTATTATTATCGTTCGAGATAAAAATAAAGGTATAAAAGCACATTATAATGTATGCAGACACAGAGGGACCAGAATATGTAATGATGCAAAAGGCACCTTCCCAAAGTCAATCCAATGTGGTTATCATGGATGGACCTATGCGCTGGACGGCTCTCTTGTTGGAGCACCTCACATGAATGAGGTAGAAAATTTCAATAAAAAAGATTATGGATTACATTCAGTACCGGTAAATGTGTGGGAGGGATTTATTTTCATTAGCTTGTCTAATGAACCCGATGATTTTGACAAAGTTTTTTCTTCAATCAGTAACCGGTTTTCAAAATGGGGGATCTCTGATCTTGAAACATTTAAGACTATTGACTACCAAGTTGATGGAAATTGGAAACTTGTAATTCAAAACTACTGTGAATGTTATCATTGTCCAATTCTTCACCCAGAACTAGCATCTATTCATAATTATATGGGAGGCAGAAATGATTTGTATGATGGTCCGTTCTTGGGTGGATATATGGATTTTAATGAAGGTAAAGAGAGTATTACTTCAAATGCTGAGTTTTGCTGCCCTCCCTTCCCAGAAATTTCAGAAAACGATAAAAATAGAGTGTACTACTATTCAATCTTTCCAAACATGCTCCTTAGTCTGCATCCAGAATATGTTATGTATCATATAATTTTTCCAAAAGATATTAACAAGTGCGTAGTGTCGTGCAGTTGGTTATTTTTAGATGAAAGAATTAAGAACCATAAGAACTATGCTTTAGATGATGCAGTAGAATTTTGGGATATGACTAATAAGCAGGATTGGCATATTTCCGAATTATCGCAACTTGGGATCCAATCTAAAATGTATTCACCTGCACCATATTCAGGGCAAGAGAGCTTATTAGCAGCTTTTGATAAACACTACAAGCAATCTCTAAAATAAAAAAGGGCTATAAAAGCCCTTTTTTACAAAACATTACTTTGATTATAATTGATTAATAATGGATTTTGGGAAGTGCATTGTAACCAACATATTTGGCACATCAACAACTTCAGCAATTTTTAAATCCCCAACTAGTGAACAAAGCATGTAAGCGTCTTCTGCGGAAATATCATAATTATTACTTAAATGATCGACCATATAATTGACAGCTTTTTTTGTTGCTAGGTCAATAGTCTCGCCAAAGCCTGTAACAGCATAATAGTTATCTGTCTCATATTGGGGTTCCTTAATAGCAGGTTTATCTTTTATTACTCTCAAGCGGTATGTGAAAGTCATAGGTGCTTCAATTGCGGTACCGCAAACTTCTCCTAACCCTTGAACTGCGTGCCCATCACCAATGGAAAATAAAGCCCCTTTTACAAAAACAGGAAAATATACTGTTGTACCTTCAACAAGGCTGGGATCATCCATATTCCCACCATTAGCCCTAGGTGGAATAGTTGAAAGCATTTCTTCAGTGTCAGGAGCGACACCCATTATCCCTGGAAATGGTTTTAAAGGAATCTTTATTTTATCATTAAACATAGTTGTTTTATTAACAACGTCTATTTCGTGGATGTTTAATTTAGGATTTGGAAACCTATCAGTTAAAAATCCAAACCCACCAACGATTGCCTGCCATCCATAATCATGTAGCTCAACTTTCAGCAAGTCTACCGCCAAAATATCACCGACTTCAGCCTCTTCAACATATACTGGGCCTGTAATGGGATGAATTGGTCCAAAATCAATATTTGCAAGATCTTCTAGTTTTGCTTCAGAATGAAGTTGCATATCAGAAGCTTCATGCGCATCTGCTTTAACTATATCACCAGATTTTACTCTAAGAACAGGAAGTATTAATTTACTGAATTTGTTATGTTTTTGATCTGCTGTTAGCACATGGTCGGGAACAATTGCATTATCCTGTGCACAAGAGAAAAAAATTAAAGAAAAACTTAGGCAAGTGATTTTATTCATATTTCATATCCTTTTATCATTAATAACAAAAAGGCCTCTTCCGAGGCCTTTTTGTTTTTAAAAACTATTTAACCCTAACCAGGAGTTTCAGTCTCTGGTATTGGAAAAGTTACTACTGTATCAGGATTATCAGTGTCCGTACGATCTAGGGGAAGTTCACCAGTTTTACCATAGTGCCTCATGTCTGACAACCTATGCCCTTCAAGAAATAATGAATATCTCTTTTCATGTAGAACTCTGTCAACAGCATTGCTTGCATCGGTACCGGTGTATTCAACAGCACCAGCAGCAGCACGAATAGTATTCATGATAGTTTCCGCACCGGCATAATCGCCATTCCCAATGTGCACTTCTGCTTGTAACAGTTGCAGTTCAACTGCTCTCATCATAGGCACGGGATCATATGAACTATTATAAAGAGTCGGAGCAAGATAACTTTCTAACCCGTCATACCTGATGGTATCTTCACGGACAAGAACATTGCTTGATACTCTTGAGTCGCCATCGTGTGCATCAGTTAAGAAAGATGGGTGCACCATTAGCTTTAAAGTTGCAGCAGATGGATCTTCAAACATCTGATTGTCACCGTCATTAGCACCTGAGCTGAACACATGATATACGCCTAAGTTATCATCTCCACCATTCATCCAAGCATCAACAGATGTCAATGCTGCTTGTGCCTGCGACCACTTATCCTGAAGTACAGAGACACGCGCCATTAAACCACGATTAAAGTGTGTGAAAGTTGCTGGTGTGTTGAACCCATCAAAACCACTGGAAAGAGAGAATGAAAAAGCATCTCCTGCCGAAGCAAGATTATCTTTTCCAGCATTTAGAAGGCTTTCAATCTCCAAAAGAACATCAGCTTTTGATGATACGGCTACGTTAATATCGCCATCGTAATTGAGACGAGCACCGTTTTCATCAGTCATTGCTAGCACACGCATTAGGCAGTAAGCATTCAAGGTTTGTGCAAACCCTTTTGCTCCAGCATCAGCATCAGCGCTAGACAATATCGTCTGACAATTCTTCATTACTTTATAGTTCGCTGCCCAAGGGGTGTAACACAAGAAACCACCTGGGTCTACAGGACCATGCAGGAGCTCGCCTGTATATCTAGGGTCAGCAGGCTCCAAGTAATATGCTTCACGTCCTACTACAAGAAGATCACGAATCCAAACACCAAAACCCGAACGCAATTGCGCTTCAGCGCCAGTGACAAGCGATTGTATTGTTGCAGTATCACTAGTAGGGTTATTAGGATCTGGGAAATCTAGATCTTCACATCCTGTCCAAAATAGTACTAAAACTACTGGCAGAATCTTCATCATTGTATTTTTTATTGTTTTCATATTTAGTTGCTCCTAGGATTAGAATCCCATTGATAATGTTAAATACATACTTTTTGATAATGGGAATGGGTTGGTATCAACAGATCCCCCCACAGCCTCATTACCAAACTGGCTCACTTCAGGACTTAAACCTGTGTAATCAGAGGCCATCCACCAATTTCTTAGAGCTAGACCAAGTTGTACATTATTTAACCCATAGCCTTCAGTTAGACCTGCTGGCAATGAATAAGTTAGACTCAGGTCTCTTAGTGCCGTGTATGTTGTAGACTCAACATACGGAGCTGTTGAACCGCCACCAAGAACAGCTGTTCTTGATCCGTTTTCCTCATAGTCTGCTGTTGTGGCACCAAGATCATAAATTAAGTTGGCGAGATTAATGGCATGCCCACCTTCTTTATGATCAATAAGAAATGAAAGGGATAACGGTCCAAAACTTAGTGAGTTCCTAAAAGAAAGACGGAAGTCAGGATTTTCATTACCTAATTCTATATGGTTGCCATTTGCATCATAGTCAGCACCGACAATTGCAGTTGGAGACCATCCTTCTTCAATTCTATAGGTCCCAAGAAAAGTAGCAAACCCACCATAATTATACGGGTCAACATTAAGCTTAGTTACTTCAGACTCATTTGTGTAATAAGTCATATGAATATTCCAATCAAGTCCACCTAAGTCCACAAGACTAGTTGGATTTAGCCCAAGAGCAAGCTCTAAGCCATTTGTTTCCATTTCTCCACCATTTTGCCAAGAATTGGATGCCCCAGATGAAGGCGCCTCATCAACAAGCAAGATAAGATCTTCAATTGATTGCTGATATAATGTTGCCTCGACTGTAGCTAAACCACCCATAATGGAAAAGTCTGCACCAAATTCAAGCTCTGTTGTCCTTTCGGGTTTAATGTCGGGATTACCTAATGTTGAAGAAGGTACTAAACCATTGATCCCTCCAATGTTTGATGAAGACAGTGTGGTGTATTTTGCCTTAGTTTGTGGCATGTTACCAGTTTGTCCGTATGCTCCACGTAGCTTAAGGTTATCAAAAACAGACACTTCACCCAATTGATAAGATACTGCTGCTTTCGGATACCACTCTCTTGCTTCAGTATCACCCATGGTGCTTGAAACATCACCACGCATGCTGAACGCTGCATAAAGATTATCCCCAACAGTAATTTCTTCTTGGAAAAAAATTCCACGGTCTTGACGCATCTTTCTATCATGATACACCGCCTGTGAACTTGCCTTATCAACATTTGTTTGTGTTGGAATCATTCCCTTGGAATGAACAAACACAGAATTCCAGTCATAGGTTTCATATTGAAGACCTGCTGTTGTATTGAGATTCAATCCTGACATCTTCATCTTGTGAACAAGATTTAATGAAAGATT
>CETI01036430.1_pt1 | contig 10250 bp, 12 predicted proteins | sample 361441 | NCBI WGS metagenome assembly CETI01 (sample SAMEA2622478, study PRJEB7988) | marine metagenome | biome: marine biome (ENVO:00000447); feature: deep chlorophyll maximum layer (ENVO:xxxxxxxx); material: "saline water (ENVO:00002010), including plankton (ENVO:xxxxxxxx)" | depth 90 m | reverse complement strand
AACAAAAAAACCCCTATTTCTAGAGGTTAACCTCCCCCTTTTAAATTTATCTTAATGAAATTATTTATCTGAAACTAAATCAAATATTTAGTCAATATTTTGTAAACAAAAACACGAATTTTTAGCTATTTAACCTCTCTGAATTACTCCCTGGGCTTACCCATATAGATTCCCATAAAATGATTTACACCTTTTGGAATAGGATTACCAGATGATCTTCTGTATGAAACTACTTGACCAATATGATATAAAGCATCTGATATAGGTCCGTGAAATAGATTAAAAATATCATATTTCTGTTCTCCAAAAATAACTTTAGAATTTTCAAAATCATCGTCAGAATAATCCTCAAGAAGAATTACAGTATTTTCCAAAAAATCAAGTGTTCCTTTTCTTAACTCATCATAAGATAGATCTGGATAAGATCTTGATCGTTTTATCTCTTTATTATGAAATCCATTATGAATCATAATAGATAACCCATATATATGTTCTAAAGTTTCTCTTGTATTAATACCTGAATCAGAAGGTTTAAAATTTAAATCTTCACTCCTTAATCCTTGAGTAGCCCAATAATATCTGAAACCAACACTATGAACAAATCTTGAGACTATTGCCTTTTTAGAATAGTTTTCATCAAATTTTTTTATTTCATAGAAGTAGTTTTTTTCTTGTGAATACATGTTGAAGTTTATAAAATATAAAAATAAATAAAATAATAGATACATTATTCTTTTGATTTAATATGCACATCTCTTTGAGGAAAAGGTATGGATACATTATTCTTTTTAAATTTATTAAAAACAGCAAAATATATTTCACTTTTAATAACTTCAGGTTTATCTACATGTGAAGAAGTCCAAATACCTAAACTAAAATTTAATGCACTATCACCAAATCCTTCAAAAAACACTTTAGATTTTGGCTCTTTATGTACATTAGGATTTTCATCTGCAACTTCTAACAACAAAGCTCTAATCTTTTCAGGATCCTCACCATAACTTACTCCAATTGGATATCTGAATCTAACAACTCTACTATTATGACTCCAATTAATAACTTTAGTTGAAATAAACTCAGAATTAGGTACTATTATAGTAATATTATCATTTGTAAGTACAGTTGTTGATCTTAAAGAAATATTTACTATATCACCAGTAACCTCACCTACTTCTACTCTATCCCCTACTTTAACAGGTTCTTCAATTAAGATAGTTAACCCGCTAATTAAATTATCAGTAACCTTTTGAAAACCAAAACCTATACCAACACCAAGAGCACCGGCTAATAAGCTTAAGGCACTTAAATCAATTCCAATAGCTTGAATAATAATTATTGTACCAATTAATAAAATGAAAACCCTAACAGAATTAGCAATAGTTTCTCTAAATGTTTTTTTAAGATTAGATTTTGCTAAAATTTTAAATAGAAGAAGATTTCTAATTTTTTTTGAAGAAAAAATTAATATATAAAAACTAAGAAAGAATATGATAATTGTACCAATATTAATTTCAGATTCTCCTATTTTAAATATTGGTTTATTGAAAATTTGAAGAATATCAGAAATTGTGGTCTGAAATTGAGTAAAAATTTCTAAAAAAAAGTCCATAATATTTTAGCGAATTTAATAATTATTAATCAAAAAAATTAAAAATTAAAAAAGGTCATCAATTTTATTTTTTTTAATAGCCTGATAAGCAACTATAGAACATGTTCTAACAACTTCAATTAATTTTGAAAATCTCAGATCTTTTGAATAACCACTTTTATATCTAAAATAAATTTGTTGAACAATTACAGATATCTTGAATAATCCAAAAACATAATAATAAACAGGGTCTTTAACTTCAATTTGAGAATATTTTTCATAAAAATTTACAATTTCCATTCGAGAAAAGTTTCCTATAGTAGTTGTCGGACTTAATGATATTTTTTTTAAAAGTGGATGATCATTACTCTGAATCCAATAACCTAAAGTTGTTCCAAGATCAAACATCGGATTACCTATTGTAGCCATTTCCCAATCAAGAATACCTAAAATTTTAGAATAATCTTTATTTAAAACAATATTATCATATTTATAGTCATTATGAATCAAAGAAAATTTTTCTTTAGATTTTTGATTTTTTGAAAGCCAATTTATAATGAAATCCATTTCTTTGATTTCATTTGTTTTTGATTGTAAATACCTTTTTGACCAACCAAAAATCTGTCTCGATGAATAACCATTTCCTTTTTTAAAATTTTCTAAACCTAATTTTTTATAATCCAATTTATGAAGAGAAGATAAGGTCTTGATAAATATTTTTGAAACATTTTCCATTGAGCTTTTGTCTGGCATTAATTCATTTGGGGTATTTGGCCTTAAAATAATTCCTTCAAGTTTTTCCATTAAATAGAAATCATATTCTAAAAACTTTTTATCATTAAAATATAAATATGTTTTAGGAACCTTATCATAATGCTTTGATAGTTTTGATAAAATCTCATACTCTCTTTGCATATCATGTCCACCCTTAGTTACTTTACCCAAAGGTGGTCTTCTTAAAATAAACTCATTATTATTCCAAGAAATATTATAAGTAAGATTAGAAAAACCTTTTCTATATTGTTTTACGATAAGCTTTTTTGAGGAAAAACCTAAATTTTTATTTAAAATACTAGATATTTTTTTAATATCAATCGCTTCCTCCTTTCTTACTTCTTCTGGAGCATCTAATTCAAGCATAAATATTAAATTTTTAATCCATATTTAGATAGAATACCCTTAGCAACATTTGTAATGTGAACCTCATCAGCACCATCATAAATTCTTGCTGCACGCTCATGTCTATAAAAGTGAGATAATATAATATCATCACTCATTCCTAAACCTCCATGAATTTGAATAGCATCATCAATTACTCTTTTCAAAATATTAGCACAATAGAATTTGATCATAGAAATATCAAACCTTGATTCTTTGGATCCTTCCTTTTCAATTTTTCTTCCAACATCCATAACTAACAACTTCGCAGCATTAATTTCTACCCTTCTTTCAGCTATCATTTTATGAATTAATTGTTTTTCTCCTAAAAATTTACCGGGTGACAATTCTCTTGACGCAGCTCTTTTACACATCATATCAAAAGACCGCTCGCATATGCCAATCCACCTCATACAATGATGAATTCTTCCAGGACCAAGTCTAGATTGTGCTATTTTAAATCCAGAACCTTCTTTTCCTAGTAAATTTTCTTTTGGTACCAAAACATCATTATAATTGATTTCAGAATGACTAAAATATCCTTCTCCTTCCTCCCCCATAACGGGAATTTTTCTTATTAATTTAAATCCTTTTGAATTTGTGGGTACAATAATTTGACTTGCAGTTAAATATTTATTTTTTTCATTAGGATTTGAGATTGCCATGACTATAGCAAAGGAAGATCCCTCAGCAGAAGATGTATACCATTTTCTACCATTTATTATGTAAGAATCATTTTTTTTAATTGCAGTAGTACTCATGAAAACTGGATTTGATCCAGCATGATTAGGTTCTGTCATTGAAAAACAGGATCTAATTTTCCCATCAAGCAAAGGTTTTAAAAATTTATCTTTTTGATAATTAGTCCCATATTCAATCAAAATTTCCATATTTCCAGCATCAGGTGCTTGACAATTAAATAGATACAATCCAATTGGACTAGAACCAAGAATAGAACTTATTTCAGAAAATTCAATTAAACTCAATCCCATACCACCATATTTTTTTGAAATTTGTGGAATCCAATACCCTAAAGATTTCACTTTATCTCTCTTTTTTTCTATCATTTCCAGAGACTTATTATAACCTTCAGTTAATACTTTTTTTTCTAAAGGGTAAACTTCATGAATAAGAAAAGATTGAATATCTTTTTTTAATTTAACTAACTCTTTATGATTCATTTGAAGAAAAATTTATCTAAAATTAAATTTAATAATTTTATATTGATTAATTATATTACTATCATAATCTAATTCATTATGAATAATCTAAACAAAGAAAAAACATTATTTGGTCATCCATATGGATTATATATATTGTTTTTCACTGAGTTATGGGAAAGATTTTCATATTATGGTATGAGAGCATTGCTAGTTCTTTTTCTCATATCTGAGGTAAATAGTGATAATCCAGGGTATGGGTGGTCAAATGAAGATGCTCTATATCTTTACGGTTGGTATACAATGTTAGTATATGTTGCTGGTATTCCTGGAGGAATAATTGCTGATAGATATTTAGGTCAAAAAAAGACAGTAATGATAGGTGGTCTTCTTTTAGTTTTAGGCCATAGTATTCTTGCCATTGATAATCTCACTGCTTTTTACGCTGGTTTAGGTTTTATAATATTAGGAGTTGGTGGTTTAAAACCAAATATTTCAACTATGGTTGGTGGACTTTATGATAATGATGATGATAGAAGAGATATAGGATTCAAAATATTTTATATGGGAATTAATATTGGAGCATTCTTTTCTGCACTAATTATTGGTGGAATTGGTGAAGTTTATGGATGGCACTATGGATTTGGATTAGCTGGAATTGGAATGCTACTAGGTCAATTAGTATTTATGTGGGGACAAAAATATCTCAAAGGAGTTGGGGAATTTATTGGCAAAAATGATAATCCTGAAAAAGATTTGATGAACAAACCTCTTACTAAAATTGAAAAAGATAGAGTTCTTGTTTTATTATTATCATTTTTAATAGTAATAGTATTTTGGGGAGCTTTTGAGCAAGCAGGGGGACTTATGAATATTTATGCTTTTGAAAAAACAAATAGATTTGTTGAAAGTATAAATTTTGAAGTTCCTGCAACATGGTTTCAATCTTTAAATGCTGGTTTTATTGTTTTGTTTGCTGTAGCCGTAGGAAAATTTTGGTCTTGGTGGAAATCATTAGGAAAAGAATCAGCACTACTATTTCAAATGGCTGTTGGTGTTATCATTATGGCTTTTGGATTTTTTTTCATGAGTGCAGCCTCTATCGAATTTAAAGAAAATGGATCTAGTGCTATGTATTGGTTAGTTCTAGCATATCTTTTTCATACACTTGGAGAATTATGCACATCTCCTACTGCAATGGCTTTAATTACTAAACTTGCTCCTTTAAAATATGCATCTATTATGATGGGAACTTACTTTGCATGTACTGGGTTTGGAAATAAACTTGCTGCTTATTTAGGTGAATGGGCACAAACTGCTGGAGAATTCCAAATTTTCACAGGAATAGCAGTTTTTTGTACAGTTTTTGGATTTTTGGTAATCATACTTCTAAAGCCATTGAAAAGACTTACTCATGGAGCAGATTAAATTTTCATCATAGAAATATTTTTATTATCACAAAAATATTCTCCCATCTTATCAGCAGTTAAACATGAATGAATTGGAATTATGGATAATAAATCTCCTACCCTATAATTTCCTTTTTTTTCTAACTTTATAATTCCGTGTTCTTGTGATAAAGATTCTATATAACCAATTTTATTAGATGTGTCCCAAAAATTATTTCCATAATACACATACCCATAGCATTCCCTCCCTTTCTCAATAATAACATCTTTAGAGAAATGAACAGAACCTCCATAAATTAATATTTTATTTTCTTTCGAATAAACCGATACTATTGGACAAACCATTCTTAAACCTATATTTTTAAATTTGCAGGAACCAATTTTGTATTGATATAAATCATAAAAAACAAAATTTCCGGGTCTAATTTCATTAACATAACTAGGTATATTATTTAAAATTGATATTGATGGAGTATCACCAATTGATACATTAATTTTTTGATTAAAATATGAATTTAAAGTATCTAAATTATTAATAGAATCATTATAAGTGTTTAAAATATCTATCTTATTTTTTGATTTGTATGTATTACCAAAATGAGATAAATAACCTGCAAAATTGAGTTTTTTTGAATTTTTAATTTTATCTATTGTAAATTTTAACTTATTTATATCTTTAAAAAATATTCCTGCTCTATTATAACCTAAATCAATTTTAATATACACTTTTACTATATGATCTATATTTTTTTCCAAAAATTCAATTGTTTCAATAGAATCAACTAATAAGTTTATTTTACTTTTTTTTAGAAGAGTATTAACTTTTTTTATCTCTAAAATATTGAATGGAAAAGCTATTGTTATATCATTCCATTGATTTGAAAAATATTCAGCCATGGTAACAGATGAAACTGTTATTTTATTTATTCCTAACTTCTTAAACCATTTTCCTACTTCCAAAGATTGATGAGTTTTAAAATGAGGCCTAAATGAAACTGAAAGTTTTTTAGATAATTGCAATAATGTATTAATATTACTTAAAACAATATCTTTATTTATAATTAAGGTAGGTTTTTCAATATTTAACATTATGATTTAAATTTATACAAAACATTTATTTTAAATATTTGTATATGATAAGTAATTTAATTTTTTTTAAATGCTGAAAATTAAAAAGACAATTTTATTTTTTATTTTTTTAAGTTATAATTTTGCATTCTCACAATCTTTTGAATTTGGACTAAATATCGGATTTAATAATTCTAAACAATCATTAAGAACTGACGGTGCAGGTCTTTATAGCAGTCAACCACAAGGAATTATTCAAAATACGATTCAAGGAATTCCTTTTAAGGTTAAAAACCTTCAAGGATATAATTTTGGTATATATACTCTATTAAAATTTAAAATTAAAGATGACGCTTTTGCTTGGCGGAATGATGGATCAACCATTTATTTAGGAATTCAACCTGAATCTCAATTTTCATTACATGGAACAAAAATAATGGATTCAAATAATAGTACTTGGAATAATAAATTATATTATTTAAGTATTCCAATTTTATTAAATATTAAAATAGGAAAAGTAAGCATTTTATTTGGACCTCAATTGAGTTTTATTCAGGATAAAGAAAGTTCATATGATAGGTCAAAAGGATTCGGAGATTTAAGTTTAAAAAATTTGGCCAATTTATCTGCTTTTAATACTTTAGGATCTGTTGCTGAATTTGATATGTCTCAATATTCAGATAAAGATGTAATGTTTGTTACTGGATTTGAGTTGGAGTTACCTTATAATTTTAAATTTTCAATTAGAAACCTTTCTGGAACAAATAACATTTCTAAAATTGAAAATCAAACCTGGAAAAATAATTCTTGGCAATTTTCAATAAAATTTACTATTTTAAATACTTCAAAAAAAGAAAAAATATCTGAAAACTAGTTTATTAATTTTTAACAAAATTAAATATGATATGAAAAAACTTATTCCATTATTTTTAATTTTATCAATTTTATCTTGCAATAAAAAAGATGACTCTATAACACAAGGAAATGGAGATTGGGAACTTAGTAAAATGTCAGATGCATACAGAAAATTCTCAGAAAATGTTTTGGTTTATGTAGAAAATGATTACATAGTTTTTGAAACTGATAATTTACCTGATCATAAAAGCCCATATTATGATCAAAATAATTTACTTTATGAAGAATACAATGGAAATAATTCAAATTTTAGATTAAATCCTAATAAAATAATAAAACAAAATATTGTTATGAAAGTACCTGCTGATCCAAAAGAATCAAAAACAAAAATTGCTACTCCACTTGGTGCAATTGGAATTGCTGTTAATGGAGTTGTTTTTTATAATCAATATGCTGGACCAAATAATCAACCTCTAACAAATGAAATTAATAGTTTTGATCAGTTCAACGGGCATCCACAACCACAGGGCGCATATCATTATCATATTGAACCACTATGGTTAACTTCGAATTTAGGAAAAGATGCTTTTTTAGGTTTTTTGAATGATGGCTTTCCAGTATATGGACCAGAAGAAAGTGGAAAAGAAATAAGTAAAAATGATTTAGATGATTATCATGGTCATTCTCATGAAACATTAGAGTTTCCAAATGGAATTTATCATTATCACATAACAAAAGATAATCCATATATCAATGGTGATGGATTCTTTGGAGTAGTTGGTACAATAAGTCAATAAATCTTGTCTAAATTTTTTTCTATAATTTTATTAGTGTTTTTTATTATTTCATGTAATAACTCATCAAATACAGATATACCTAATAATTTAATTTTTTCAAATAACTATAAACTTACATTTGAAGGTAAATTTTTACACTACAAAAAAAAAAAATTTTCTGGGTATTTAGAAGCAATAAATTCAAATAAAATTAAAATATCTAGAACTGGTTATTTGAATGGAAGAAAACAAGGGATTGAAAAAATTTGGCATGATAATAATAAAATTTCAGAAATAAGATTTTATAATCAAGGAAAGAAAGTTGGTATTCATGAACTTTTCTGGGATAATGGAAATAAAAAAATGGTCGCAAATTTTAAAAATGGAGAACATAATGGTGAAATGATCCAATGGCACCAAAATGGGAAAATTTATAAAAAATTTAATTACAAAAATGGATTTGAGGAGGGAAATCAAAAAATATGGAATAATAAAGGTATTCTAAAAGCTAATTATGATGTGGTAAATGGTAGAAGATATGGATTAACGGGAATAAAAAATTGTAAATCGGTAAACAATGTATTTTAAATATTTTAAATTAATAACATTTTTTCTACTAACCTGTTGTAACAATTTATCTGTTTCAAAATTACCATATTTTATAACGCCGGACTTTACTCCATTTTGGATAAATAATTATTCAAAAATAGACTCGCTACATAAAATTAAAGATTTTTCTTTTGTCAATCAAAACAATGAAATTATTGATAAAGAATATATAAAAGAAAAAATTGTTGTATCAAACTTTTTCTTTACAACCTGTCCAAGTATATGTCCAAATATGACCTCTAACCTGAAAATAATAGAGGAAAAATTCAGTAAATCTGAGGAAGTTATAATTTTATCTCATAGTGTTACTCCATGGATAGATTCGGTCAAAAGACTTAAAAATTATCAAAAATTACATAATATAAACTCAAAAAATTGGCATTTAATAACTGGTGATAAAAACAAAATTTATGATTTAGCAAGAAAATCATATTTTGCTGAAGAAGAGTTAGGTTTAAATAAAAATAACAATGAATTTTTGCATACAGAAATGGTTTTTCTACTTGATAAAAATAGCCATATAAGAGGAGTTTACAATGGAACTATAAAATTAGAAGTTAAAAGATTATTAGAAGATATTCAAATTTTAAAAAATGAATCATAAATATGAAAATTGGATTGCTATCGGACACACATAGTTTTTTTGATAAAAAAATTTATAATTATTTTAAGGATGTAGATGAAATTTGGCATGCAGGAGATATCGGAAGTATTAAAGTTCTTGAAGATTTAATTGCATTTAAAAATACAAAAGCAGTTTATGGAAATATTGATGATTTTAAGATCAGAAATTATTGTGAAAAAGAATTAATTTTTTCAATCAATAATTATACTATATATATGACTCATATAGGTGGAAAACCACCAAATTATAATAAAGAAGTTATTCATATGTTAAAAAAAATTAAACCCGACATTTTTATTTGTGGCCATAGCCATATTCTAAAAATATCAAAAGATAAAAATTTGAATTTACTTTATATTAATCCTGGTGCTGCAGGAAAGGTTGGTTTTCAGAAATATCGCACTTTAGTAAGATTTGAAATAACTTCAAATAATCTTAAATCTATGGAAGTTATAAAATTATAATTTACTTTTTCTTAGTGGGTTTCTCTTCTGTTTTTTTTGATGTATCTTTTTTATTTTTTGATTTTGTTTTCAACTTTGAATCAAACTCTTTTTTAATAGCATCAACATCAACATTTTTGATTACGGGAATCTTTGATAAACTCTTAATTATCTGTTTTTTTCTTTTAGCTCTAGAAACATTTCTTAAGCCTTTTCTCTCTAATCTTGTGATTGTCATAATAAAAAAAATTAATTCGAGTGCAAATTAAATAAAAAATAATATAAATCATTTGCTAGCTTTACAATAAATTTAAAATTATGAAAAAAATAAAACCTTCTGTTCCTAGGGGCACAAGAGACTTTGGTTCAAATGAAATGATAAAAAGAGAATATATTTTTTCAATAGTTAAAAAAATATTTTCGAATTATGGTTTTCAAAATATAGAAACACCAAGTTTTGAAAATATTGATATTCTCAAAGGAAATTATGGTGAAGAAGGTGATAAATTATTGTATAATATCCTTGATTCTGGAGATTTTTTAAAAAATATAAAAATTA
>CETI01027546.1_pt1 | contig 10258 bp, 8 predicted proteins | sample 361441 | NCBI WGS metagenome assembly CETI01 (sample SAMEA2622478, study PRJEB7988) | marine metagenome | biome: marine biome (ENVO:00000447); feature: deep chlorophyll maximum layer (ENVO:xxxxxxxx); material: "saline water (ENVO:00002010), including plankton (ENVO:xxxxxxxx)" | depth 90 m | reverse complement strand
TCATCGCCAATTCCTCCAAGAACGGGTTACATACTAAGCAAAGTCGCTCCCATCCAGAGAAAATTATTCACCATACGGATATTTTCCGCCGCTTCCCTGGTGGGCGCTTCTTCTGCATTTTTGGGCATCATTGCATCCATATTGGAGCCGACTCAGACGTCTTTCTTTGCAGCTGCAGCAGGCGTCTCTGTTTACATTATGATGAATGGGCTATACAGGTACGTGGCTCCAAATCCAGAGACGACATTCATGTGATCTGCGTAGGGTGCCATGCACCAGATTCGTATCTGTAGGCCATAGGCACACCTGTTGGAATCTCTCTCTTCACTATCTCGTCAGGCCCAAGGCCTTCTATTTCCATCACAATCGAACGAAGCGAGTTTCCATGTGCAGCGACGAGAACAGTCTGGCCGGATTCAAGATTAGGAACAATCTGTTCGAACAGACACGGTAATGTCCGCTCCGAAGTCATTCGAAGACTCTCACCACCAGGGGGGACGCCTTCGAAACTCCTCCTCCACATCCTGACTTGCTCGATCCCAAACTCTTCCCGGCACTCTTGCTTATTCCTGCCTTGAAGATCCCCATAATTGCGTTCATTTAATCGCGAGTCATATGTCACTTCACCACTCCATGAATGATTGATGTCCAGAATTATCTGGGCCGTGTGTTGGGCTCTGACAAGCCCACTAGCATAGACAGCATCGAATTCGATTTCACAGAGTTTTTCTCCAGCACTCTTCGCCTCATCCATGCCCTTATCAGAAAGCTCGATATCCACCCATCCTGTGAATCTGTTCTGAGCATTCCAAAGGGATTGACCATGACGAATAAGGACCAACAATCCCATTCTGACACCTCAAGAACGCCTTAACCGTGGCTCGTGGAACTCAAGACCGAGAGTGTCTGCGAACTTCTTAGCCTCTACTAGAGCGTCTTCGCTCATTGCCCTCTGTACATCGGAAGACTGTTGGGTGTAGAAATTCGCTTGCACTATGATGCTTGATGATCCCATGGAGAGTATCTTCACCCATGATGATTGTTCGTTGACCGTCCGCTCATCAGCATTCAGCATTTCTGACATTTTCTCGCAGAAACTCTGCAGGGCCCCAGATTCACTGGAAACCTCGAATTCAAACGGCATCACAACTCTTCTGAAACGACGTTGCGAGAAATTCTCTATCGGCGAATTTACGAGGTTAGCATTTGGAACGGTGATGATCGTATCCAGGCCGGTTCTCAGTACCGTCATACGCATCCCTATGTCAACGACCTCACCTTCTATGCCGTCCACTTTTATCCAATCACCGAGATTGAAAGGTCTGTCTATTATGATAGACAGAGCACCGAACATGTTGGACACCGAGTCCTTGGCTGCCAGGGCAAGCGCAAGACCGGTGATTCCGAGACCCGCGATGATCCCATTCAGGTCGAAACCAGCGACACCAGCCACTACGAAGGCACCCAGGACAAATACTCCCATTCTGGCCAGTGATTCACCTATGCTTGCCAGGGATTTCTGAGATGCACTGCTGTTGTCATCATGGGATAGCATATCCCCTATGGAACCAACCAACCCGTAAGCGGCGAATAGGAACACGAGTACGTAGAGTGAAACAATTGATGAGAGGGCCCAGTCTACCCAATCCTCGTCCCATACTGGTTCAACTATGTTATCTAGAATCTCAATGAACTCGACGAAGAAAACCAATGCTATCGCCAAGGAAAGAGCTCGAGCCCCCCTTACTCCCAGCATGTCATCCACCTTTTCTCGATCAAACATTTTTTCCATGATCTTGGGAAGTACTATCTTTCTTACAAATCGCCCAAGTAAAAGTGACAGAATTCCAATGACTGCTATGCATGCTAGGGTCCCTGCCGAGAACCCCATGATGTCTGCCTCTAACCCGAAGTCGGAGAATGGCCCGCCACCCGGAACTGCCTCACTCATGGGGGGTCCCCTAATGGGGGGCCTGATAAACGCCCCCCAGTACTTTGTAAGTATCCACACTTCTCCGAGGGATTGAAGGATGTGCCCCCTCACGTTCGCCTATGGAGGAGGTGAAGAGGGCAACCCGCCCGAACCCCGCAAGAGGTCTGAGAACTCGTCTGACATGCCTTCTGTTGCCATTCTTGCTCTCCGTCGTGGCTCCAGCCGCCATCGCGCCAGCAGTGCTCGCACAGGAAGAAGAGTCAGGAATGTCACCAGATGAGACATGGTCAGCTGAGTACGTAAATCAGATTTATCCCTGGGGAGGTGATGAAAAGGCCCAGTTCTCAGAGTACCACGACTATTTCTCAATGAAGAACAGGATGCAATTCCTAGCGGATAGCAATCCGGATATTCTATCTTTTCACGAAGGGCTTCTTGGAGGGGTAAATGCAAGAGGAAACCAAATGACCCTCGACGATTACAAGGGGTGGCATTACAGACATCCCAGCCCATGGGTAAAGATCACCGCAAATGTACAAGGTGGCGACTATAACGAGTTCAACGATGACTCAGGTAACTACCCTGACAGACCCGATGTCATGCTGGTTGGCGCGCACCACTCAAGAGAATGGATGTCCTATGAAGTCCCAATGTTTTTCCTCGAGACAGTGGTTCACTATTATGGAAAAGCCGGTATCGACAACGACGGTGATGGACTTGTTGACGAGGATGGCTGGGACGGTATCGACAACGACGGCGACTGCACCTCGCTCAACGCTTCATTCCAAGACTCCAATGGAGATGGGACTCCATGCGGCCCAGGTGATCTCGGGGTGGATGAGGACTTCAGCGAGCAATTCATCACAGACATGATTGATACTCGTGAAATTTACCTCATCCCAATGCTTAACGTGGATGGGGTGAGGTACGACAGGGAGGAGTTCTGTGGCGAACAGGCATACGACGGTTGTGACTCAGGTTCCCCAGGATGGAGGAAGAATCTAAGGGATAATACGATCACTGGTGTTACTCCAATTCCAGATACCGACGAAGAGGTCAACGAGGGGTGCGATGGAGTAGACCTGAACAGGAACTACCAGTTCGAATGGGGACTCCTGATTGGAGTTTCGCCGGTCCCTGGGGTCTGTACCTTTGGAGATCCGGACCTCGTGCAGACTTACCCCGGACCTCTTGATACCGTTGATAACGACGGAGATGGAAGAATCAATGAGGACCACGTTGACGGAGTCGACGATGATGGAGATGGCTTGATAGACGAGGATTGGATAGGGGGAAACAGCGAACCAGAGACCAAATTCATCCAAGACCTAACTGAGATGAACGATGATAACGGAGACGGAGCCTCTGACTTCAAGGCCACACTGTCATGGCATTCATATTCCGAGCTCGTTCTTTGGCCATGGGGCCATTGCAACGATTGCCAAACGGTAGATGACGAGTACCTAGTATACCATGGGTTTGTGATGGGGGAGATGACAGATTACGAACCCATGCAATCGTCGGACCTTTACGCAACACAGGGTGATTTCTGCGATTGGCACTACGGCGTTCACCAGTCCTACTGCTACACGATAGAGATTGGTAATACCTTCCACGAACAGCCTGATGACATAGCTCATATCGCAGTTCGGAACCTCGGCATTCCATTCTACATGGTTGAAATCGCGGATGATCCACGTTTCAGAGCCGTACATGGGATAGAGAATATGAGCGCCAGGCATTGGATACAAACCCCGTCCGAGGTGAATGTACCTGAGAAGGGAGACATACACATCGACCTGTGCCTTGACCCATACTTCCCATTCTCCACCCAGGAAGACAGGTCGCATTTGTCATGGCGTTTCGTCGAGCCGAATCGCCAGCAAGATGACTACGGTCCGACGGAATGGAGACTGGTGCCTTGGGAGAAAGCACCCTTCACAGCCTCGGGAGCCGATTGCCAGTTGAAGGACGGCACAAATGGCACGGTCCTGACCAGCACCGTTCCGATACCTGATACGTCTGTGGGGAAGCTCCAGTATCGCGCACAGCTTGGGACCACCAATGGCGCATTCCCATTCACATACCCGACTATCGAGGACGGAGGGAACTATTACGAGCTCACAATGCCCTACAGGGCAGGATTCGGATCAGCGATTATGTCAGTCCTCATGTTCGCATTCATCGCTGGCGTCGTCTGGGGTGGCTTGGCATTCCTTCTGAGAACTATGCTCGACGAAGACGCACCAGTTCTATCTCTCCCACCGGGGGGGCATGAATGACCAGCTCATCAGACGAGTTCAGTGGCCGATTAGGACTGATATTCGCTACTATAGGCGCTGCGATTGGAACAGGCAACATATGGCGATTCCCGAGAATGGTCGGTGCTAACGGCGGGGGCTCATTTCTGGTCCCGTGGTTAATCTTCCTTTTTCTCTGGTCCATCCCGCTGGTCATCGCCGAATTCGCGCTCGGCAAGCGATCAAGGACCGGCACCGTGGGTACATTCAGAATATTCAACGGCCCAAAATTCGCTTGGATGGGGCTGTGGACTGCATGGATTTCCACAGCCATAGGCTTCTACTATGCCGTGGTGACCGGTTGGTGCATCAACTACTTCCAGAGCGCTGTTCGAGGTGGCCTAGGGTCAGACGTAGATACGACTGAAGTTTGGAACACCTTCTTGCAAGACCCATCCCAGGTGATCATGTTCCAAGCACTTGCAGTGCTGATCACAATGGCAGCGATATGGAAGGGCGCTAAGGCCATCGAGAAGGTCAATGTGATTCTGATGGTCTCTTTGTTCATCCTTCTATTCTCAGCGTTGTTCCTCGCTTTTGTCATGGATATGAATGACGGTTCACTGGATGGTTTCGTATACATGTTCAGCATACAACCCGAGTACCTTTTGGAACCAGAGACCTGGATAAACGGGCTGTCGCAATCAGCGTGGTCTTGCTCAGCAGGAATGGGCATGGTTATCACCTATTCAGTATACATGAGGAAGGACGAGGATACAACTCTGAATGCAGCCACCATGTGCCTTGCAAACAATAGCATCTCGATCATAGCAGGGCTAACCGTCATGATGGCCGTATTCTCCGTCGTGGACGATCCCCTGTCTGCAGTGAGCGGAGGCAGTAGCGCGATCACGTTCCTCGTGCTCCCCGAGGTATTCGCACAGGCACCCGGGGGACCGGTCGTTCAGCTTGCGATGGTCGCGATGTTCTTCCTCGCACTTTCATTCGCCGCTTTGACCTCGATGATATCGACTGTAGAGCTATGCGTTCGAAATTTCGTGGATCACGGGGTGAATAGGGAGAAGGCCGTCGGTCTAACTAGCATCGCAATATTCCTGTTCGGCATACCTAGCGCTGCCACTTGGATATTAGTGGACGAATCCACAGGCGTTGCCTTCCCTCAGTTCCTTGAGGTGCAAGACCACATATGGGGATACGGTTTGATGTTCAGCGGACTGTTCATCGCATTCGCTATCTGGAAGTACGGATGGTCCAGATACAAGGTCTGGAAAACGGAAAATGATGTCGAGGGCTTCTCTATGCGCGACTACCTAGATCACGGAGTCTCGTCATTCAGGGACGACTTCATCAACACTGGCGACAACGATTGGTGGATAGGCAAATGGTGGGACTACATCATGTATCTCGGATTCCCGATAATGTTCGTGATACTCATGGGCACGTTCTTCGTGGACATGCTAGCGACTGTCGACGACCCCTGGAACCCGACAAATCCGAAAGGCATCACGATAATCCTCATCTTCTGGGGCATAACTGCGTTCTTGTTCATCAGCATGAACCGTCTCATGCTCGTCAACAGAGTCGTGCCGACTGGCAAATCTGGATTCCCCATGTGCCTCTTATCCGGCGAATACGTCCTCGAGCCAAGGCCACTGTTCAGAAATGTCCCGGAGGGGGCAGACGTGCCGATCGATACGCTACCTGGCGGTGAAGACCCCTTCATCCTCAAGGTGGGCGATCCGATACCCGAGCTTGAGAATCAGCCATTTGCTGTCTCTGGTGGCCCTGTGATGGACGCTGAAATCGTATGAAAGACCATCAACGAGAGAATTACAATTTACGTACACTTGTGGTTGAGTATGCGTATTTTTGTGTCGTTGGAACATTGAACGTCCTCATCTTCTTCGCCATGTACTCCGTTGCCTACTCCATAGCGGGGGAAATCGAGTATCGTGCTGCGAGTGCATGGTCAGTTTCCTATCTCCTAAGCTCACTAATCTCTCACTCCATGCATAGGTGGTTCACGTTCCGTTCGACTTCCCCTTATGGCCGCAGTCTCGCTCTCACAATGGCTGTATACACGATTCTACTGATCATTTCCACATTTTCACAGGCTATTTTGGCAGACAGGATGGGTTTTGATCACCTTGCTGTCTGGGCCTTGAATACAGCTGCATTCGGATTCCTCTCGTTCATTGCATTGAGATTCATCGCATTCCCGATGTCCGATGGAACCATTTCAGTCCGCGAACGCATCGAGATTGCCAAGTTGGGCCGTAGGTCTTGAAGTGCATTCGCAGACAGCGACCGATGTGTCTGCCGGCGTGCGAGGGACTCGCGACTTCTATCCGGAAGAGATGAGACTCAGAAATTGGCTATTCGAGCACTTCCACGCCGCCGCCCGGTCTCACGGCTTCGAAGAGTACGATTCACCAGTCCTCGAGAGCGAGGAACTCTACACGAGAAAGGCAGGCGAAGAGATTACTGCACAGCTGTACAACTTCGAAGATAAGGGCGGCAGACGCGTAGCTCTCAGACCTGAGATGACGCCTTCCCTAGCGCGGATGGTCATGGCCAAATCGGGAACGCTCCCCACGCCTATCAAGTGGTATTCCATCCCGCAGTGTTGGCGATATGAAAGAACCCAAAGAGGCCGTGGAAGGGAGCATTACCAGTGGAATGTGGACATATGGGGGATGCAAGGAGTCGAGGCGGATGCCGAACTACTCTCGGTGCTGGTATACTTCTTCCGAGCCGTCGGTCTCAAATCCGACGACCTCGTAATACGGGTAAGCAATAGGAAAGTCCTCGAGGAGGTCTTGGGGGCCCTTGGAATCGAGGGGGAGACATTCTCCAAAACATGCATCATTATCGACAAGATGGACAAACTACCTTCTGAAGCCATTGAGCAGCAACTCGCAGATTTAGGCCACGGTCAAGATTCGATAGCCAGGATAAGGAAAGTCCTCGGGATAAAGGATCTAGATGATTTGAGCACAGAGTTGGATAGCGACAGCAAGGCGGTAAGGGAACTCGAAGATCTATTCGCCCTATGCGAATCTTACGGGATAACGAGCTGGCTGTCCTTTGACGCCTCTGTTGTCAGGGGCCTCGCATACTACACTGGATCCGTGTTCGAGGCTCATGATAGAGACAACGAACTCCGGGCGATATGCGGGGGAGGTAGATATGATCGGCTACTGTCCACCCTCGGTGGCAAGGATCTACCAGCCACGGGATTCGGCTTCGGCGACATGGTAATCATGGAACTCCTTTCAGTCAAGGGCCTGATACCGCATCTGCCCAGTGGGAATGAGGACATAGTAATCCCTCTCGACAAGGCCCTGAGGCCCGCTGCTATGGCAGTCGCGTCCAGACTCAGGGCATCCGGCAGATCCGTGGATCTAGTTTTGGATGACAAGAGGATGAAGTGGGCATTCAGACATGCTGAGAGAACGGGTGCTCAGAGGCTCGTCATGGTCATGCCAGAGGAATGGCAGGCTGGAAAGGTCAGAATCAAGAATCTAGAAACCGGCGAAGAGTCTGATTTTGATGCAGAGTCTCTGTGACCCAACTCAGTTCTCGTGACGGAGTCTGCTAGCCGCCACCGCTCCGATTGCCAGTGACCCCACCCCTGCAAGAAGTCCGAATCCGGGCAACAAGCCACTTTCTACCGCGGACGGCGGAGCATTGTCGCCACCGACAGCGATTGGATCGGAGGCGTTGATGACTGGGAAGAGAATCTCCGTGTTCATACCGTCTTGGTTATTTGAATAATACAATCTGAAAACACCCGTACAATCGAATACGATGCACTCCAAGCCTCCTGGATTGGGTTTTGAGTACTCGAATTGCAACTGTGGCTCCTCAAAGCTCTTGTTCCATCTTGTCATATTCTCTGCTACGGGGATTTCCCAGATTACCTGCTCATCCTCAAAAGAATTGGTTGCGAATTCATTCACTGCAACCACGGTACTACCCTTCATCAGTGAGATTCGCAACTCTTGACATTCTGCTGTGTCGCTACAGTCACCGGATTGGACATAGACACCCACATCTATCCTGATGGTCCCATTTGGATTGAGGTACATATCTTCCTTGAAGGATTCTGACATAGCGCAATTGAAGTTGACATCAACCTGTTGATTTTGTGCAAACTCCTTCTCCCCATAGCCATCTACGGCGGAGGTAGTCTCATTCGCATCGAAATGGGTCCAACACTGGCCTATGTTGTCGGTGCCCCAAATGTGCATGTGAGGATTCTCCACGGAGGGCTGCTTCGCATCTGCCGCCTGTGCAGTGGCAGGCGCGCCTATGACTGCGATTAGCATAACCGCAAGCAGAGTTAATGCAGCGATTCTCTTCCCAATCATGGCTTTCATGTCAATACTCTCGTGTTTCAATCTATGGGGGCCCCGTGCGCTCTAACCATCAAATCTGTGCAGTCCATCCTCATCCCGGGCACTCTTTCGAGCAATATTGAGCGCATCACCGAGAAGATCCGCGGCCATCGATCCTCCTGAGAGCCTATCGCCCGCCACTCCTGTGATTATCGACATCACCTTGATGGTGTCTCCGAAAGCGGGGTCCTGCCGGGCTCCGAATATCACCTGAGCATCTGGAGCGAGCTTCGCCGTCATCAGCTCGACAACCTGGTTGGCTTGTTCCAGCGTCATGTAAGAGCCGCCAGTCACATGAATAAGCGCACCAGTCGCACCCTCGATATCAACATCGAGAAGAGGGTGGTTCATGGCCTCGTGGACGACTTCCTCCGGCCCCTTGTCGCTCTCCCCGTAGAGCATCATGGTCACGCCGCCACCCTTCATGATGGATCGGACATCAGCGAAGTCCAGATTTATCAAGCTTGGAACTGTGATCGTCTCGACTATTCCCTTGATTATCTCAGCAATCAGCTGATCCATGATGCTGAAGGCCTCTTCGAGGGGGAGATTGGGAACGAACTGGAGAAGCCGGTTATTGTCCAGTACGAGGACCGCATCCGCAGCGCCCCGAAGAAGGTCGAGACCCTCCAAAGCACGCTGCATCCGCATCTTTCTCTCGACGGCGAATGGCGTGGTGACGATCGCAACGACGAGAGCACCGACCCTCTTGGCCTCCGCTGCCACCACGGGCGCTATGCCTGTCCCAGTCCCCCCTCCGAGGCCCGCAGTCACGAATACCAGATCCGCCCCATTCACGATCTGGGTAATCACGCCCCTGCCAGCCTCAGCGGCTTTGCGGCCCATATGGGGGTCGCCCCCTGCTCCGAGACCTCTTGTGATGTGTCTTCCAACGAGTAGCTTCTGCTGGGCGCGGGTGTTGTCCAGATGCTGCTTGTCCGTGTTTATCGCTACGGTTATGGCTCCTTCCACCCCTATGTGCGTAATGCGATTCATCGTGTTGTTGCCAGACCCGCCGCACCCGCAAACAAGGATACGCGGGTCGGGCGGCCCGAAGCTCTCGAGCTGCTCATCTGTGAGAGCGGTGGATGACCCTGGTTGGGCCATGGTCCCCCAAGCTGGCGCATTACCTATCGTCATGTATTGGCCTCCACCCCAAATGGATGCAGACAATCGATTTCTTGGCCTTCTTAATGATTGAGGGAGGCACGACGTCCGCAGGGCCGATTATCGTCCGTCTTGATGCAAGCCGAAGCGACTACTTCCCGGAAACGGAGATAAGTCTCCTGCTTGCCGCTCGGACCAGCCGCGCTTAGCTCAGTTGGCTAGAGCACCTGACTGTAGACTGAAAACACACGGTTGTAGGCAGCCATCAGGGGGTCCCCGGTTCAAGTCCGGGAGCGCGGACCAAACACCGTGTTCAATCTATTTTCAGTGAGGATGCCGTTTCAATCACCCTCAAATAGGGAATGGCGGTCGCTCGGGACCCGGAGGTTCAATTATGGGAGTCGCAAAGCACATGCAGGCCACTTGGAATCGTCCTAAGGCAACCATCCCAGCAAAGGCCCGCAGGGAAAGGATGGCCGGCTGGAGGCGCGAGGGCGTATTCCAGCGGATACAGCGACCAACGCGCATCGACGCTGCACGACGAGTCGGGTACAAGG
>CETI01062618.1_pt1 | contig 10267 bp, 13 predicted proteins | sample 361441 | NCBI WGS metagenome assembly CETI01 (sample SAMEA2622478, study PRJEB7988) | marine metagenome | biome: marine biome (ENVO:00000447); feature: deep chlorophyll maximum layer (ENVO:xxxxxxxx); material: "saline water (ENVO:00002010), including plankton (ENVO:xxxxxxxx)" | depth 90 m | reverse complement strand
GATATTAGTTTAGTGATTTTTGTTGAAAGTAATACAAGAGGATATGTAATAAATAGCATAATATTTATTATGTGTAATGTTAATTTCGCTAAACTTTTCCAATATCTAGCTCCCATTGTTTTAGGAATAATCTCAGTTATAACTAGTATTAAAATCGTTAGTATTCCAGATACAACTCCTAATGAAGCATCTCCAAATAATTTTGTTGCTTCTGCTCCAACGCCTGCTGCACCAATAGTATGAGCAACTGTATTCAGAGATAAAATAGCAGATAGAGGTTTGTCAATATGTGATTTAAAATTGAGAAATGAATTTGCCCATTTTTCTTTGTCTTTAATTGTTATCAAAAAAGTCTGTGGTGTCGAAAGAAGAACAGATTCAGTTAGTGAGCATATAAAAGAAACAAATAATGCGAGAAATAAATAAAAAATTAATGCACTCATATTTTTTTTAAAAATACAATTAATTTGTTAATTGTGATATTGTGATATAAATAGTTGATCAACGGCGAAAAATCCTTTATGTAAGTTAAATGCATTGAAGAATCCTTCTAATAAGGTTTTAATGCTAAATTCTTTTTTCATATAGTTGTCCAAAAATAAAATTTATAATTTCAAAAAACTAAGAATCCTATTTAAAAAAAATGATGTAAAATTCTGTCGAAATATTTTTTAATGACTTGATAGTGATTTATTGTTTTTGTGATGGGAATTGTTTAAATGATATGGATTTTGATTTAATCTGTGATGAATTTGATGATTGCGAAAACGATCCATTCAATGATATAGATAATGATGGGGTATGTGGAGATTTAGATATGTGTGATGGCTTTGATGATAATATCGATATTGATAACGATGGAATACCTGATGGTTGTGATAATTGTATAAGTACTAATGCTTGTTTCATCCCCACAGGATTTTCACCCAATGGAGATGGTATTAATGACGTGTGGCTATTATGTTGTAATGAATTTAACAATGCAGAAGTGAGTGTCTATAATAGATGGGGCAGCTTGTTTTTTATACACCCGACAATCAATCAAATTGGGATGGTAAATATGAGTCTCAAGTCATGCCTACAGCAGATTATTTTTATTTGCTTAAAACGGATGCCCAAAAAACATATCAAGGCAGAATTACATTAAAGCGCTAATTTTTTTATTTTATGAGATATTTTTTCTCAACTGTTCCATCATCATAGATGTGTATTAAAATCTTTTCTTTTGAATTAATCTGTGATTTTTGTCCAAATACATTAACGACTTTTATTATTTTTTTATTTTCTAACAACATGTCTATTGAAAGAGAAGTATTAGTTTAGTGCTTAATTCAAACATTCGCCCTCAGTGTATTCCAGTATATGATTGCAAGCAGCTTCGCCAGAATTTCCATATGTAATACCATCACAACCACAGACAGGATCATAAACCATCAGATAAAAACAATCCGGAATTAATTCTGCAACACATTCTTCTTCTTCACATCCACAGAAAAAAACAATCGGAATAAATAGTAATAATAGTTTTTTCAAAGTATTATTATTTTTTTGGCTTTGGCTTTGGCTTTGGTTTTGGTTTTGGTTTTGGCTTTGGCTTTGGTTTTGGTTTTGGTTTTGGTTTTTGAATGTTTGGTTTTTCACTGTTAAGCAACTTATTAGACTTGTTAATGATTGTGACATCTAAGTCTAGATGATTTAATGTGTTTTTTGTGTTTTCTATATTTTTTGTATTCTCTATCTTTTTCTCGATTGGCTGCTCTTTTTTCACATTATTTTTACAACCAAATAATAAAGGGAAACACAGAAGGATGAATATCTTTTTCATAGTGATATATTTTATTCAAATATAAGTGTTTTAGTATTGAAAGGGAATTGTTAGTCTAATTCTCAATTTAAACTAGGTGATTTTTTATAGCCTGGATTTGCTATATATATATCATTAAAAATTAGTATGAAAAAATATAAATTGCACAAATGCAAAGTAAAATCCCACCCCAATTACTCTTATCAAGCTTTTCATTAAATAAAAATACTCCTAATAGACTGGAGCTAACCACAATACCCATGCTTACTAGGGTAAAGACTACTGAGCTATTCAGAGAAGGATTTGCTAATGCTTTTAAGAAAAATACTAATGAAAAAAAGTTTGGAATACCAAAGATAATTCCCCAGAATATACTCTTGAATTGGAAAGGATTCTTTGTTTTTGGATTTAGTGATTCTAGACTATAAATTAGCAGCCCACTGACAGAGGCTACAACAAAAAGAATCATAAAGAATAAATACCCGCTTTCGTCAGGAAATTTCTGCGCAAAATCATTAAAAATAGCATCAGAAATACCTTGTCCTAAAAAGATTAAAATAATCAACCATAAGTATTTTTTGTCAAAACCTAATTTTCCTGAACGTGTAGATGATAAATAAATACCAGCAAGCGCTAAAAAGAATGCAAGTACTTTAAGGTTAGTAAATACATCCTCATATAGAATGATCGCAGCAAAAACAGGAATAATTAAACTCATTTTATTTGCTACTGTTGTAATTGAAATTCCAACTTTTTGTGTTCCAAATCCATAGAAAACAAATACTATTATAAAAAGTGTGCCAATACAAATTGCATGAAATAACCATCCGGAGTCAAAGATATATTCTAGAGAAAAATCAGACTCTAAGAAAAAGTATGAACAAATCCCTGCAGTCATATAGTTGAATATTAGTGCCTGAAGACTGTTAATACTATATTTTTCAAACATCTTAAATATAATAATCAAGATATTAAATAAGACAATGGTATAGAATATTTCAAGCATTCACCATAATTTTTTAAGAGATTTGTATCTATTTTTTTAGATAATTACTTCAAATATAAAGGTTTTAATATTCAAAGGAAATTTTACGAAAGTGGGTACTGTTATTTTTTCATTTATCTAACACAGAAGCAGAAGCGTCGGCTACCAATTGTTTCAGAATCAATGAAATTGAGTTTATTCGCAACATCTATTGTTGATCCATCCCAGTTTGTCATTGTGGCATTATTATTATAGATGAAAAAAGTAGATTTATGATTCGGAGATGCTCCTGAATCAGAATCACCAGTATCAGTTAATGACCAAAACTCAATAGAGTAATTATCTGCTTCTAAATTAGATAAATTACTAATGCCTAAATAATTAGAGCTATTATTTGCTAAATAATGTAATATCTGATTTAACGAAGGTAAAGACCAGTCACTAAAACCATTATAATTTAATTCACCACAAAATCTAATGGCATGATGATAATGTAACGACCACCCCCCATAAGTATAATTGTTACTGTTTCCATCATCATTGAGGTGATTAAATTCAGGAAAATCTTCTGCAATATACATAGGACCAATCATAGTAATAGGTTGTTCGGAATTCCCTAATATTGAAGAAACTGATTCAGATGAATTTGATGAACCACTTGATCCTTCAGTTGTTTCCCCTTCTCCGAATCTAACACATCTACATTGCTGTGCAACATTACCTCCAGTTTCATGCCCCATTCCTCCAGATTCATTTAAAACAATAATATATGCGGCTCCATAATGTGATTTAGATGTGGTCCATAAATTATTATCTATTCTTTCATCAGGCAATTCACATCCTCCCCCTACAGCATAAGCCAATTGCTCCAAACTAGGTAAAAACCAATCATTGTGACCACCTTCTTCTAAATCAGAACAATATACCAAGGCATCGCCAAAATTCATATTTTCATTAGAAATATTAGAAATCATAATGGGGTAATTACTGCTACCACCACTGTAATTAATATTCAATTGCTCGTTCATCATATTAATCATTTCTTCTAATTGCTCAGGAGTTAATCCTGTCATATTATCCTGACAAGGAAGTTCATCTATAACATTAGTCACGAATTGAAGTATTAATGACGCGTCTTCCGAATTTACTTCTCCGCTACAATCCACGTCACCAGTTAGTGTAGATTCTTGCCCAAATGATAAAAAAGGAATAAAAAGAAGGAGTAATAGTTTTTTCATAGAGCAAATATAAAGGTTTTAGTATTGAAAGGGAAGTCTACGAATAGTGGGTGCTTTTATTTGTTTTATAATTCTGAATTTGCTTTGACCATAAACCACCCGGCTACAAAAATATCTATAATTATCCATAACCCTTTGTTATATAAGTAAATAGGAAAAATAGGATTAAAAAGAAACCCTATTAAAGCAGATGAAACTATCCAAAAAGAAAAATCACGTTTTTCTTCATTAAGAAACACAACTACGGCACCAATAGTAATGAGAATGCGTAACATATCATAATAGCCTGATCCAACATTGAAGACACCAATTAGACATAATGCTGCGCATACTAAATAGAGTTTTTTCATATAAAATATGCTATAATTTTGGAAAACGTGAAATATTTGTGTGAACCGCGTCTGCAAAAGTTATATTGTTCCCAACAATATTATTTTTTAGAAAAATAATCGATGCTAAAATTAAACCGTTTATAAAAGTAATGGGCCATGTTACAATAGAAAGGATAACAAAAGGAAAGAAAAAACTTGAAATCGTTTTACAAATTAAATTCCACAAATAATCAATCCAAGAGAGGAGTATAAACGGGATTTCTAATAAAGAAAAAATTAGAAAAATAATTTTTTTCATAACATAAAATTGTATTCAAATATAAGTGTTTTTATTATTTTAGAGGGAAGTGTTAGTCTAGTGGTTAGTTCAAATAATTCTTTATCTTTAGATATAACGAGTTGATAACCGGCGCAAAATTAATTTTGTAAAACTGTCGCAATCAGTTAAATAGGGTGGTCTTCATTTACTGCTACACTAGACTGTTTTCTATTTTAATCATCAAAATTATATTTTTACAAAAGCTAGACGATTATAGAATTTATTAATTCACGTGAATATGAATCATAACCAACGGAATTTATCTAGAGAAAAAAGATTAATAATCCCCAAAACTTATGGTATTAAATATGCCGGTTCAAAATTAAAAATCATACCATATATAGTCTCATTAATTCATGAATTAAAAGATGTTAAAACAGTCCTTGACGGCTTTAGTGGAACAACAAGAGTATCACAGGCACTAGCACAATTAGGTTATTCTACGACAGCAAGTGATATCTCTGTATGGTCAGATGTTGTTGCTCATTGTTTTTTAAAGTCATCAAAAAAAGATTCTTTTTATCAGGAAATTATAGACCACTTAAATGATTTAAAAGGTTATGATGGATGGTATACGGAACACTATGGTTCTGATTTAATCGAATCGAAAAAACCATTTCAGGCTAAGAATACTAGAAGGTTAGATGCTATTAGAGATGAAATTGAAAATTTAAATTTAGAATGGGCTGATAAATCAGTACTTTTAACAAGTTTGATATTTGCTTTAGATAAAGTAGATAGTACTTTGGGACACTATGTAGCTTATTTATCAAAATGGTCTCCAAGATCAAATAAAGATTTATTCTTGCACCTTCCCAAAAGATTCGCCACCAAACAGTCAAATCATCATGTAATAAGAGGTGATATTTTTAAAACGGTTTCTGCTAATAAATATGACTTTGTTTATTTTGATCCTCCATATGGTTCTAATAATGATAAAATGCCGCCAAGTAGAGTGCGATATGCTTCTTATTATCATATTTGGACATCAATTATTAAGCATGATAAGCCAGAAATATTTGGCAAGGCAAATCGCAGAGAAGACACTAGAGATGGTGTTTCTGCCTCTATATTTGAAGAATTTAGAAAAAACAAAGCTGGTTCTTTTATTGCGATGGAGGCATTAGATGAATTAATTCAAAAAACAAATTCTAAATATATTTTATTGTCTTATAGCTCTGGCGGTAGAACTACCAAAAAAGAGTTAAATAGCATTATAAATAAAAAGGGGAAAATGATTAAAGCTATTGAAATTAACTATAAGAGAAATGTTATGAGTAATATGAGATGGAAAAATGATTGGATTAATAGTGATGGTAAATATTTAGAATATCTTTTTTTAATGCAAAAAAAATAATATTTATACTCTAAAATAAATATCTTCTATTAAAGTGTTAATATTTAGATATAACGAGTTGAATAACAGCGCATATTTTGTTGTAACACAGCTTTAGTCAGTTAAATAGGCTAGAATCTATTAAACCTTAAATTCTTTTGTGCGAAACTAGATTGATTTTTTTGTGTTAATTAAATAATAACCTATGCAAATACATAAAATAGAAATACTAAAAAAAAGCAGATCATGTGGAGTTGTAAAATTATGAGATAGTTGTAACACTTTTTCAAAAAATTTAACAATTAATACAATAATAATCACTTTAATTATTTTGTTTTTCAGTTGATCTAAATTCTTGATTTTTAATGTTGAATCTGAAAATTTGACTTTAGCAAAATCAATTTCACTGATAAATAGTTCATAGACTCCAAATCCAAAAATTAATAAAACTATACCAATTAAAAATAAATCAATAGATGAAATAATTACGAATAATAAGTCATTGTTGTTGTTTACGCTTTCATTAAATAAAGGGTTATTAAAAATGGTAGCCTGGATAATCTCCCAGCCTCCTAATAAAAATAATGTAACTGATGATATAATGGATAGGATTACTGATATTATCACAATAAATCTAGTACTCCAAAGTGCTTTTTCAAATTTATTTTCTAACATTGACATTTTAAACATTATTTATTTTCTCAAATATATAAAACATATCATAATATATGTTCTAAAACAAATTTCATCTGTTAAAATATTAATTTTTATATTTCGATATAGCTAGTTGACAGGTAGATTAAAAAGCGGTTCAAAATTTGTTTTGTAAAATGACATTAATCAGTTGAATAGGGTGGGTTTTACGACTATCACAGCCCTTATTACCGAGCTTAATGCAAAATATTATGTAAAATAAATCCCATCACATCCGCTGCTTCTTCTATTTTTTTGCTGATTGGTGTTCCTGAGCCATGTCCAGCATTAGTTTCTATTCGTATTAAGGTGGGGTTTTCCCCTCTTTGTTTATCTTGTAAATGTGCGGCAAATTTAAAACTATGTGCAGGAACAACCCTGTCATCATGATCTCCTGTTAGAACCAAGGTTGCAGGATATTTTACCCCCTTTTTTACATTATGTACTGGAGAATACTTATATAAGTATTTAAACATTTCTTTACTCTGTTCAGAAGTTCCGTAATCGTATGCCCAACCTGCACCTGATGTAAAAGTATGGTACCTCAACATATCTAATACTCCAACTGCCGGTAGTGCTACTTGAAATAATTCTGGTCTTTGTGTCATGCATGCTCCTACTAAAAGTCCTCCGTTTGATCTTCCACTAATTGCTAAATATTTTGAACTTGTATATTTGTTTTCTATCAAAAATTCGGCAGCAGCAATAAAGTCATCAAATACATTTTGTTTTTTCATTTTTGTTCCTGAGTCATGCCAGTCTTTACCATATTCACCACCACCTCTAAGATTTGCTACTGCATAAATACCTCCTTGTTCTAGCCACACAGCATTTGTTACAGAAAAAGAAGGCTTTAAAGAAATATTGAAGCCACCATACCCATATAAAATAGTTGGATTTGTACCATCTAATTGGATTCCTTTTTTATAAATAATACTTATAGGAACTTTGGTGCCATCTTTAGAGGTGAAAAAATGTTGCTCAGAAACAAAACTTTTTGAGTTAAAATCAATATTTGGAGACCAGTATAATTCCGATTTTCCAGTATGCACATTATATTTAAAAGAAGATCTAGGAGTAATGTAATTACTGAAATTATAGAAGATTTCTTTTTGATCTTCTTTACCTTTAAATCCACTTACATTTCCTTTGCCAGAGAATTTTACTTCTCTAACTAATTTACCATCATAATTATATTGTGTAATTTTCGAGTTTGTATCTGTAAAATATTTCGCAAAAAAATATCCTCCTCCCTTAGATATGGTCAATACATTTTTAGTCTCAGGAATAACATCTGTCCAATTGTCTACATGAGGATTATTTGCGTCTACTACAATAAGTTTTTTATTTGGAGCATTTAGATTAGTAGAGATATATAATTTGCTTCCAATATTATGGGTTATATAACTGTTACTTTCAAAATTATATGTTATTTGAAGAAGTTTAGACTTTTCTTTATTTAAATCTTTAATATAAAGATTATTCCCGGAGGTTTCATTAGACGCACTAATTATCAAATAATTCTGGTCTTTAGTAATACGCCCACTTACATATCTAAACTTTTGTTCTTGACCAAAAATGACTACATCATTCTTTTGATTATCATATAGTTTATGATAATATAATTGATGTCTATCAGTTTTATCAGATAAAACTGATTTTTTTGGTTTTTTATAAGAAGAGTAATAAAAACCTTGATTCCCATCCCAGCTTATCCCAGAAAATTTTATATCTAATAAAGTGTCTCCTATAATGCTCTTACTTTCTGTATCTATAACAATTACTTGTCTCCAATCAGATCCTGCTTCTGAAATGGAATATGCTAATAAACTGCCATCTGCTGAAAAGTATGTTCCTGCTAAAGATATAGTCCCATCTTCTGAAAATTTATTAGGATCAATAAATACTTCCTCTTTTCCCGCTCCTTTTTTTCGGTACAAAATATATTGATTTTGTAGTCCATTATTTTTATAAAAATAAGTGTATTCACCCTCTTTAAAAGGAGTTTCAATCTTTTCATAATTCCATAATTCTTCTAATCTATTTTTTAAACTTTCTCTTTGTGGAATTTGTTGAAAATAAGAAAAAGTAAGTTTATTTTGTGCTTTAATCCATTCCTTGACTTGAATACAGTTATCATTTTCTAGCCATCTGTAAGGATCTTCTACTTTAGTGTCAAAATAAGAATCTGTTACTATTTTTTTTTCTGTAATGGGATATTCAATTTGTCCATATGTATCAACAAAGAATAATAGTGCACATAAAGAAATAAGAATTTTTTTCATGTGACAAAATTAATTATTAAATTAAATTCTTATATATGGTAGATCTATAATTTTTTCATTTTTATAGTATGAGTTAAGTCCAATAATAGATGTTGTTTTTTTAAAATTTTTTTCTAAACTCTTATATTTTGTGTCAATGAGTATAATCTCTCCTATGATCATCTCAGTTTGATTGTGTTTTATGAGTATTGACTCAAGGAATCGAAGACCTATTTTTACATTACTGTTAGCTACAAAAGGTATAGGGAATTTATCAATATATTTTTCTTGGAGATTACATTCTTTAAATTCAGATTTTTCACGTTGATATTTCCCAGATGTTTGGTGAGCTTTTTTAATTATACTCTCCTCAATGCTATTGATTGTAAAGTATTTTGTTTGTTTGATATTTCTTAATGTATCTCTTTTGACAATATTAGATGGCCTACTTATAAATGATAATAATGGAGGATTACTGCCTAAATGTGTTACTGAGCTAAAGATAGCTAGGTTAGAAGTATTATTTTTCGATTTAGTTCCTATTAGGTGAACACCTCTTATACCACATATTGAATTTATTAATTTCAACCTTTTTATTCTATCATATTGTTGTAAATCTAATTTTCTAATTATCATATTTTAAGGATACTTTATTTCATAGATTTTGATTAGCTATATAAGTTCATCCATTTATTGAGATCAATTTTTTTCCAATATCCATCTTTCCATTGCCATCCTTTATTTGATTGATACCATTCTCCATTCACAAAGACATAACCAATTTTTTTTGGTTTCCAGTGTCCATATTTCCATTCATATTCATTGTTTACTGTCATCCACTGTCCTTTTATCCATATAGATGATCGTTTTTGTAATGTTTGTGGTTTGTTTATCTCTAGTGGTGCTAACTTTTTTATAAGTATTGGTCCTGCAGCATTGATTTTTGAGATGTTAATGAGAGTAATTACAATTGTAATTAAAAGTATTTTGTTCATTTTCGTAATTTTAATAATTAGCCCCATACACATAAATGGTTTTGAACCATGTAGTATTACCCCAATGCAATGAAATATGGGGCTAATTAAGTTCTTATCTAATTATTGATTTTTTAATTGAATTACCAGATTTATATATATCAATGCATATTCCTGTATGCTCATCTATATTTATTATTCTACCCATTAAGTCAATACTATATAAATAATCATCATGATTAATATTTGTGTAACCAGAAATTGATGAATTGTTATCAGGAATTAAAACCGCATTAATTACGTGAACAATACCATTGTCAGC
>CETI01054438.1_pt1 | contig 10297 bp, 8 predicted proteins | sample 361441 | NCBI WGS metagenome assembly CETI01 (sample SAMEA2622478, study PRJEB7988) | marine metagenome | biome: marine biome (ENVO:00000447); feature: deep chlorophyll maximum layer (ENVO:xxxxxxxx); material: "saline water (ENVO:00002010), including plankton (ENVO:xxxxxxxx)" | depth 90 m | reverse complement strand
TCTTTACATATGGTATTTCATTGCTTGAATGGAAAAAAAGCGGATTACTAGACAGAGAAATCAAGCTATATAAAAGGTTAAATAAAGAATACGGTTTAAATTTTACATTTGTAACTTATGGTGATAGATCAGATTTTGGTATTTTAAATGAATTACCATATATAGATGTTATTCCTGTGTATGAAACATTAAAATATGGCAAATCAAAATTTTCCAGATTTTTAAGATCTTTTTTTATACCCTCAAAAATTAGGCATGAAATTAAAGACGCAGATATTTTAAAAACAAATCAACTGCTTGGTTCTTGGGTTGCAATAATAGCTAAATATATTTTAAAAAAACCTCTTATTGTTAGAACTGGCTATGACCTGTTAACTTTTAGTAAACATAACAATAAGTCAAAAATAAAGATTTTCTTTTACTACTTACTAACAAGATTATCAGTCCATTTTTCCAATAGATATATTGTCTCGTCAAATGTTGATTATGAATATATTAAATCTATTCACAACAAAGGCTATAAAAAAATCAGAATAATAAGAAATTGGGTTGAAGAAGCTGAAGTAATTGAATTTAGTGAGCGATACAAAGATGAAACAATAAGTGTAGGAAGATTAGAAAAACAAAAAAATTACAAATTATTAATAGAAAAATTTAAAAATGCTCAATTATCAATAAATTTATATGGTGACGGATCTTTAAAAGAGGAGTTAGTTCGGCATGCCAAAAGAAACAAAGTAAGTTTAAATATTAATAACCCTGTTCCAAATAAAGAACTGATTCGGATTTTAGGAAAACATAGAATATTTATTTCAACATCAAGTTTTGAGGGAAGTCCAAAAGCAATATTAGAAGCAATGTCTTGTGGTTGTGTAGTTTTTGCAAAAAATAATGAAAATGTTTTAGAAATAATTAAAAACAAAGAAAATGGATTTATTTTTGAAGACGACGATAATCTTTTAAAAAATGTGAATAATATTATAAATAATAAGAATGAATGGTCATATATTTCATCGAACGCTGTTGATACAGTATCAAAAACTTTTACACTCAAAGGTGCGGCAGAAAAAGAATTGTCTATTTATAAAGAGTTAGGCCTCTCTTAATTTTCTTTTTTCATCTTTAATATCTATAACATAATGCAGATCATATTCAATTTCTTGAATGTTATGTGTAGAGTTAATTATTGTAAGTTCAGAATCAATCAATTGCTGATTTATTAGTTTTTTTGAATCATAATCAAGATTTGAAGTTGATTCATCGAGAAATAAAATATCCGGTTGAGAAAGCATGGCTCTTATAAACGAAACCTTCTGCATCTGTCCTGAAGATAATGTTTTATTTGTAACTTCTTTATCAAGACTCTCTTTATTATTTTCATTAAATAATTTATATCTAGAAATATATTCATCCATTTCTTCATCTGAAATATCTAAATTATTGCCGTATAAAAGATTATCTCTTAAAGTCCCGTTGACAATTAACGGGGTCGCGCCAACATAAGCATGTCTGTCCGTTAGAGATCTTACTGTTCCTTTTTCAGGAACTAAGATTCCTGACATAATACCAACCAATGTTGACTTTCCTGAACCATTCACCCCAGTAATAAGAGTATGTTTATTTTTTTTAATTGAAACATCTAGGTTTTCAAATATATATTCTCCATTTCCAAAATATTTAAACGAAACTGAATTAACCTCAATTACGTTGTCTCTACTTAGTTCTTTAGAAATAAAATGTACTTCTTTTTTGTCTTTAATTTTATTTTTCTCAAGTGCGTTTAATTTCTCCAAATGCACATGTGAATTAACAACTAAATTTAAAGTTGTGTTGAAATTGCCTAGTGTTTGAAAAAGCCTCAACATTATTCCAATAAATTCTAAGGTAATTAATGTTGCAAAATTAAAAAAAGAAATCAATATAGCAAGTATGAACATAGTAACAAAATTTGGAGTAATATTATTTACTGCACCAAACTTAAAATTACTTAGAACAGCTGAATAATAGTTTCTCAAGCTGCCTTTAAAATTGTCTAACTCTCGGTTGGTTGTTGAAAGAATTTTTATTAAATAAATATTCTCAAGAACTTTTTGAATATTCTCTAATGTCTTGTGTTCATTTATGTAGGCTTCGTGAATATATTTTCTTCCTCTACTAAGAAAATATCTTGTTGGAAAAAATAAAACTATTGCTCCAAAAAAGAAATACAGTACTGAGTCAAAATTTGTAAAAAGTAAATACCCAGAAAAAACAAGTATTTGTAAAAAATAATTTAATGAAGAAGCTAAAGAACCGTAAAAATAAGATACATTCCTGCTTAATTCATTCACATAGAAGTATGCATCTGCAACTGAATAATTACTTTTTGAAAATACTTCTTTCATTAAATGAGTTCTTAAATTTTCTTCAACCTGTAATTGAAGAGATTGTATGTTTATTCTTTCAATAAAAATAAATAAAAATCTTAAAAAAACAATTACTGCAAGCAAGTATAAATTATTTAATACATACTCTATATAAAAAGGCTTTTCTGTCACTTCGTTATTAATTAAGCTTGCGAAAGAAAGTATTACTAATATGTCGAAAAATACTGTTAAATTAGCAAGAAATGCTGAAAAAAGTATCCTTAGCTTTTTTTTATTCACAGAAGTTAGTTGAGAAACAAAAATTATATCTCTAAAAATTACTTTTAATTTACTCACTTTTATAATCCTAACTGCTGCAATTTTCTTATTATTAATAAAAGTTATTTTTTCTTGTTTAATATGTCAAAAATTAAATTATAAGATAACCGTGTCTTTGTTTTGTATTCATTATCTGGCTCAAATGCTTTATTTGTATATATATCATACATTTCATAAAATTGATCAAACACTCCAACATTAATTTTTTCAGTCTTATTTTTCTTTGTAATTTCATAGAAACTAACATAATCATCTGGTTTACTAAAAATAAAAGGAAAGTAATAATTTTTGTCTTCAGTTTTTAATAGCAATTCATTCTTATAAGTACCTGTTACACCCCATTTGCTTTCAAATAATATTCCATTGTCTGTTTTAATCTTTATTGAGCCATTGAGATCAAGATTAAATTCATTTGAATAATTAATTTCTTGATTTTCAATTACATAATCTTCATTTTGTAAATTAAAAAATAATGAAATAGGATAAATTCCACAATCAAATGTAAAACCTCCTCCCTTTGATATATCGTATCTGAAATCACTTTTATCAAGTTCAGGAATAGTAAAAGAGGTTTTAACTTCAATAATTTTTTCTTTATTAAAAATTTTCTTTGCTTCCTTCCACAAAGGGTGAAAAAGATACATTAGGGAATCAAAGATGACTAAATTTTTATTTGACTCAAAAATATCTTCTTCATTTATATATTTAGCTGATGTTGTAAGTGGCTTCTCTATAATAAATCTTTCAGACATTTTGCTTAGTTTTTTAAAAATTTCAACATGGGTTGAAGGAGTTGTAGCAATCACAATTGAATCAAAATTTGTTTCTAAAGAAAATAAATGATCATAATTTAAATATGTAACATTATTGTCATATGTTTTTTTTAAAATATTTCTATCTAATACATATAGGTCAGTTAATCTTTGTAGCTTAATGATAGAATTTATAATTCTTTTTTTAACGTGCTTGCCGTTGCCTACTATTAATATTTTCAATTTTTATATTTCCGAATATTACTAATTTTACATTTAATTCTGTCTTAAAAGCTTCAATTACATTACTATTTATTGTGTGAAATTATTAATAGAAAAAAATTAATTTAATCGTGTCAAATATCATACAATTTCAAGAACCATATAAATCTAAGAGAATTCAGAGATACGTAGAAAAATCTCTTAAAGCAAACTATTACTCTGAGGGAGAGTTTCAAGAAAAATGTAAGATATTTTTAAATGAAAATTTTGGTTTTAAAAATACTTTAATTACACACAGTGCAACAGGGGCTTTGGAGATAGCCGCACTATTATTAAAAGAAAAATATTCAAATAAAACTGTTTATTTGCCTTCTTATACTTTTTCTTCAACAGCTAATGCCTTTATTAGAGCTGGTTTTAAAGTTGAATTTGTCGATATAAATAAAAATAATATGATGATTGACTTTAAAGAAGCTAGTAAAAAAGCTGTTGGAAATATCTTAGTTCCAGTTCATTATGGAGGTCATTCTGTTGACATGGATGGGTATTCTTCTTTTAAGAAAAGCGGTGTATTAGTAGAAGACGCTGCTCAGGGTTTAGGAACAAAATGGAGAAACAAACAAGTTGGTCTTTTTGGCAACCTTTCAGCAGTTTCTTTTCATCACACAAAAAATATTCAAGGTGGCTTTGCTGGTCTTATTTCCATAAATGATAAAAAATATTTTGAAAGAGCAAAGTATATATATGAAAGAGGGACAGATAGGTCAAAAGTAATTAGTGGTCTAAAATCTAAATATGAATGGGTAGAAATTGGATCTAGCTTTCAAGTTCCTGACATAATTTCAGCAATAATATTAGCTCAGTTAGAAGAATTTAATCTTGTCACAAAAAAAAGAAAACAAATCTATGATTTTTATTCAAAATACTTTTCAGATGAAAAATTTTTAAAATATTGTTTTCAGCCACAAGTCTCATCAAATTCTAAAACTAATTATCACGCCTTTTATTTAATTTTTAATACTTATAAATTAGCTAAAGACTTTATAGCTTTTACAAAGAAAAGAGGAGTTAATTGTTATATTGGATATGTGCCTCTTCATAATTCAATAAAAGGCAAGGGACTTAAATTAAACAAAATACTACCTTCAACAGAAAAATATTCAAAAATGGTAGTAAGGCTTCCTTTACATACAAATATTACGAAACAAGACTTAAAGAGAATCGAAAATGTATTTAATGAATTCTTTATTGATACATAAATATTAGTCTTGCAAGGTGAGGATTTACATAAGTCCCCTTGTTTAAAAAATTCTTAATTTGATATAAGCTTATCCAGTGAAAGTTTTCTTCAATGTTTGAAATTGCTTTGTAGTCAACATTTTTTACTAAACCCAGATTTCTTTTGTTAAAAAGCCTTCCACCGTCTTCTGAAAGCCACTGATTAAAAATATAGTCTTCTTCATTTGTCTCATAATCATCAAAAAATTCTGAGTAATTAGGTTTTTTACCACCGTGTGCCCTATTTAAATTTGAAAAAGTAGCTTGAAGTGTTGGACTTAACTGTATTAAATTATAATTTCCTGGTTCAAATTTAGCTTCTATAAGATAATGAGGTAATCCTTTAATATAACTCCTTACAAGACCGAGCAATCCACCATCTTGGGTTACTTCTGACAAAATTGGTTGATCCCATCCTTTATCACCTACTTCTCTTGAAGACGAATTATTTACCCTTATTCCAGTGATTCTAAAAAATTGTTTTGAAGAATGTTCTATATTTCCACTAGAATCAGAATCCCATAAATTACAATCATTTACATCTATATTTTCAATTGTGGCATCTAGATTCCTAACTATTGTTTCATACCAATCTTTTATTTCGTTTTCATTGTGCAGGATATTTGTACACATAAAATGTTCTATTATTTTTTCTATTTCAATATTCGATTTATCTGAAAAAAGATTTTCTAATTTATCTTTTAAACTATTAAATTCTTCAATTTTGTCCATATATAAATTATATGGAATTTCCTAAGTGAATAAAGTAAATAAATAATTATTAAATGATATTATTTACTTGGCTTTATAAGGGGTAACTAAAAATTAGTTCTTTATATATTTATATAATATTTTTATGTAGATTCTCTTTATTTTATCTAATACTAATTTTGAAATAACTAATTTTGGTTTTATTGATGTTGGTAAAATAATTTCTTTGTATTCTTTATTTATAATTGATTTAATTTTAATTGTTGCGAGCCTATGTTGAATATATTTTGTCTGATTTGGTGAAATTTTAAAATTTGATTGTTCAATAAGTCTTAACAAAGCAAAAAAATAACAATAAGAAATTTTAGCCATTTTTGTATTTAGAGTCATAGAATCCTTTCCAGCCCACGAATTAACTAAATTCTTTTGTAATAAATATGTTCCATTTCCTCTAAAAACAGAAAAATAGTTCATGTAGAAATCAAACCCGAATAAATATTTAGTACACTCAATATGCTTGAGTGATGAATAAAAACTTTCTTTTAATTTTTCAGTTTTCATTAATGTGGCTGTCGGAGTTACAGGTAAAATATCTTCTACTCCTATAAAGGAATTGACTACTTGGGTTTCACTGGCAACACCTTGTTCGTACTTATAGTAGCCGTTAATTACTTCCTTCCCTTTTGTAAATTCTTTGTGCAAAGAAATATTTGAAACTACACAATCGACATGATTTTTTTCAAATATTTTCATACAGTCAGAAAAGAAACTGCTTTCGAGCCAATCATCATCACAAGTAAACTTTGCATACTCAGTAGTAAGTGAATTAATCGCATATGACCAATTATCTACTGGAAAAACTGAATTTTCATTTCTCAAATATTCAAGACTAAAATTTTTGTTTGTTATATCAAAATTTTTTATAGCTACTTCTGTTTTATCATTGTCTGAACTATCTACGACTATACAATTAATTTCTCCTTCAAAAGTTTGATTATTAATTGACTCAACGCATCTTATAAGTAATTCTGGTCTATTTAATGTAGGTATTATTACAGAAATGCCTGGCCTTTCAATCATAATAATTTATCTTTTTAAATTTTGAACATACATAGTTAATTTTCTATTAGTATTTTTGATAAATTCTCAGAATATTCTGATCCTTTTATAGATTGTATGTAATTTTCCAATGTTTCAAGATTTATCCATTCATTCCTGTAAGCAATTTCATGTGGTGAGCAGACTAACATTCCTTGTCTTTCTTGAATTGTCCTAACAAATGATGAGCAATTATAAAAAGCTTCTGTTGTGCCCATATCAAACCATGCTGTACCACGACCAATCTCGTGATGTACTGTATTTTTAAATTTATACTCTTTTATTATGTCTACAATTTCATATTCATTTCTTTCTGAAATATTAATTCTGTCAAAGTGTTCTTGAAAGTCATTATTAAATATATAAAGACCTATTACAGCCTTATTAGAAACAAATTGTTTTGGCTTTTCAACAATGTTTGTAATTTCATTATTTGAGGAATCAACAGCTACAACTCCGAATTCTTCCGGATTGTTAACTCTTTGTGTAAATATAGTGGAGTGAATATTTTCATTAAAGATGTTTTCAAATCTCGTAAAAAATTTCTCACCAAAAATAAAATTATCTCCGAGAACTACTAAAAACTTTTCATAATTGCTAACTTCTAAAGCTTTTGAAATTGCGTCCGGAATGCCTCTAGGTGAATCTTGTTCTGTGTAGATTATTTCTACACCAAACTCTTCTCCACTGCCTAAGAGTTTTTGGAATACTGCTGTTTCATTTTTATTGCAAACAATAGTTATGTTTTTAATACCAGATAAAAGAAGAATAGAAAATGAATAATACACCATCGGCTTGTCATAAACTGGAATTAAATGTTTATTAAGATATTGTGTTGTAGGAAACAGTCTTGTTCCTGCACCTCCGCATAATAATATCCCACCTGTTCTCATATCACTAATTATTTTATGTCCAACCTTCTTGACCTAGTCTTTCTAACAATATAATTATATTCTTCTCTCCACCAGTCTTCATTATTTTTATACCAATCTACAATCTTTGTAAGCTCCTTATCAAAATTAGCAAGTGGGCTCCATCCAATTGATTCTAATTTACTAAAGTCTGTAGCATACCTAAAATCATGACCTGGTCTATCTTCAACAAACTCTAAACGATCTTCATCTAGATTAAGTTGCTGAAGTAATTTTTTTGCTAGTTCTAAATTACTTAAATAATACCCTGAGCCTATATTGTAAATTTCATTTTGTGGACTAGCTTCAATTATTTTCATAACAGCACTAGATGTATCATCAACAAACAACCAATGTCTTACATTTTCACCATTACCATATAGCTCAATATTTTTATCAGAGAGTAAGTTTGCAATACTAAAAGGAATTAATTTTTCTGGCTGTTGGTAAATACCATAATTGTTACCTGGCCTCAACATGTTTATATTTAAACCGTATGTTTTTGTAAAAGACTTGCATATTAATTCTGCTGAAGCCTTTGATGCAGAGTATGGGGATGAGGCTTTAATATTATCTTCCTCTTTAAAAAAGCTATCCTTTGTGCTTCCATAAATCTCATCTGTAGAAATATGAATAAAGTTATCTACATCCTTCTCTATGGCAAATTTTAAAAGATGGGTTAATCCTAAAATATTTGATTCTACAAATTTCTCTGGTCTGAATATTGAATTATCAACATGGGTTTCAGCAGCAAAATTTATAATGATATCAATATTATCTATATTCAAGTTATGAATATTTAATATCGTATCCTCAAAAATCTCAAAATTTTTTAGTTCTGGAGACAAATAACGGTTTTTCTTTGAGCAAGATGATTCTAAAGAGTCTATTCCAACAATTTGAAATTCTTCATTAAAATTTTTATAAATATAGTTTAGATAATTAAAACCAATAAAACCAAAACAACCGGTTACCAATACCTTCATTAAGTGAATGATAATCTCAAAATTTATTATTACTATGACAATTTTTTATTAAATTAAAATTTGAATAGATTTTTTATTATACGTTAATGCTTTTCTAATTTAATGAAGGAATTTAACTAGTCCAATTAGGATTTTTAATGTACCATTCTACAGTTCTTTTTAAACCGTCTTCAAACTCCCTATCAAATACCCCGCCAAGGCTGTTTAAAAGACTTATATCTAAACCATATTTTATATCATGACCTGGTCTTGTAGGATCGTTTTCTACTAGTTTGTATTTAAATTCTTTATCAAGATATTTACCAATTAACTCAACGATCTCTAGATTTGAAACTAAACTTTGGCCAGAAATATTAACTTTTGGAGGTTGCATATTTGAAGTTTCAAAACTTTTTTTTGCCACCTCTTTATAATTTTTAACAAGAAAAATTATTGATTTTGCCAAATCCTCATTATACAAATAGTATCTGCTTCCAGGGAGATTCTCTGAGTCTGTATGAACAATTATTTCTTCTTTTGAAAGTATTTTTTTAATTGTATTTGGTATAAATTTTTCATAATGTTGCCTTTCTCCATATACGTTTGAACAATGTGTAATTAAAATTGGTAATGAATAAGTATTTGCATAAGCTATAGTTATTTCCTCAGCTGCAGCCTTAGTTGCAGAATAAGGATTTTTTGAATTGTATCTGTCCCATTCTTTAAACTTCTCATTATTTAGGGAAGGCCCAAAAACTTCATCCGTGCTAAAGTAATAAAATAATTCAAGATTGTTTAAATGTCTTGAAGCTTCAAGAAGATTGAATGAGCCCATAATATTATCTTCCATAAAAATTTGAGGGGTTTCAACTGATCTTGTGACGTGAGATGATGCACCAATGTGAATAATATAATTTACATCTTCTATCTCTTTAATTAAATCATTATGTAAAGGTGCTTTTAAATCATGGTAAACAAATCTTAATCTCTTCTCTGAAGAGTCACCTATCTCTTTTGCTATATAATCAATCCTTCTTAAGTCACCTGCATAGCTTAATCTATCAAAGGTTAATACCTCCCAGTCTGTGGAATGAAGGATTTCTTTTATGGCTATATGACCAATGAATCCGGCACCACCTGTTAAAAGAACTTTTTTATTCATATTTAATATTTTACCTCTTAATAGCCTACTACTAGCTCTTTAAAGAATTCAATGTAATTTCAACCATTGTCTTTAAGCCAAGTTCTCTTTCTTCGGAACTCATCTGCTTAAACTCTCCACCTCTGATAATATCGGAAACTGTAACTACTGTTAAGGCTTCGGCTTCATACTCTGCTGCAACACCATAGAGTCCGGCTGCTTCCATTTCTACTGCCAATATTCCCATCGAAGCAAGATTATCAAATCTTTCAACCCCTCTTGGATCATAAAATAAGTCTGAAGAAAAAATGTTTCCAACATGGACTTCTTTATTTAGCTTTTCAGCACTATGAACAAAATTGTGTAATAAATTCCATGAAGCAGTAGCTGAGAAATCATCTCCATCAAGCCTAACTCTATTTACGCCAGAATCGGTTGAGGCACCAATACCTGCAACTATATCTCCTAATTCAAGATTTTTAGCTATTGCACCACTACTACCTACTCTTATTAAATTTTTAACATTATATTCAGT
>CETI01069090.1_pt1 | contig 10300 bp, 9 predicted proteins | sample 361441 | NCBI WGS metagenome assembly CETI01 (sample SAMEA2622478, study PRJEB7988) | marine metagenome | biome: marine biome (ENVO:00000447); feature: deep chlorophyll maximum layer (ENVO:xxxxxxxx); material: "saline water (ENVO:00002010), including plankton (ENVO:xxxxxxxx)" | depth 90 m | reverse complement strand
TTTAATCATATATTCAGTTACTTCTGGATGAAATTGTAAACCAAAAATATTTTGGTCTTTGATTTTGTAGGCATCAACATCAAAAATTCTTCCATTAGCGATTACTTCCATTGAAGAGTTTTTACTAATACCTTCATTATGAAATTGAAGAAAAGACATATTTGATCTAAATAATTTTTTATCAATTGGAAGAATCTTTCTATATCCAACCTCAATTTGTTTACTTTTTGAATGATTAACCTTTGATCCAAAAATTTGAGCAATCATTTGAGCACCCAAACAAATACCAAGGATATTCTTATTTAATCTAATTAAATTGGATATAAAATTATACTCATAAGAAATATTAATTGATTTACTATTCGCACTCATTTTACCTCCAAAAAATATAAAAGTAGAATAAGAATTTATATCGTTAGATTTAATATTTTTTAGATTTTTATAATTTACCGTAGATATGAAATATCTTTTATGTAGTATTTTTGAGATTATACCTGGATCGCCAAAATCATGATGGGTGATTAGTAGAATTTTCTTCATTTTTTGAAAAGCAGATAACTGTACCAAAAATTAAAGCATAAGAAAGCATAGATGAGCCTCCATAGCTTATGAGAGGAAGGGTCATTCCAGTAGGAGGAATTAAATCTATTGAGGAAGCAATATTTATAAAAGCTTGAAGACATAAAACAAAACAAAGACAAAAAATAGTATTCTGAAGGAACAAATTGGAGGGGTTAATAAGAGATTTTTTGGAAATTATAAAAAAAATTGGGTATAACAATGCTATAAATAAACCAAAAATTAATCCAAATTCCTCAACTAAAATTGCAAAAATAAAATCATTGTGAGACTCTGGAATAGAATATTTGAGTTGTCCATCACCTAAACCAACTCCAAATAATCCACCCTCTTTAATGGCTGATAGACTTTTTGATACTTGAGAATTTTCGTTAAACAGAAAATTATCTACTCTTAAATGAACATGACTAAATGAATAATAAGATATAACGATAAATACTAATCCTAAAATTCCTAATAAAAAAAATAATTTAATTTTTCTAGTGTAGAGTATCAATATTAAAGAAAAGCTACATAAATAAATTAACAATGTCCCTATATCAGGTTGTAGAAGTAATAATGCGACTATGACAAACATAATCATAAAATTAATTAATAAATAAGAAATTTTATTTGTTTTAGAATAAAGATAATAAAACCAAGAAATCATACAAATTGCTGGTCCTTTTAAAATCTCTGATGGTTGAATTGAAAAAAAATTAAAATTTATCCATCTTGTTGCACCATTTATGCTATGACCTAAAAAGGGTACTAAAAACAATAGAGTGATTGATATAATAGCTAATAAATTTAATAATTTTTTTAAATCATTAACACCTAGTAAAGAAATAAAAATCAAAATAAAGATTGAAATAATTAGATAAAGAATATGTTTAATAAGGAGTAGAAGTGGATATTCAGTACCAATTAAAGAATAGATAGCAAGTAATCCTACAAAAGATAGGATAAAAGGTATAACAAATAACTTTTTTGATAATTTATACCAATTAGCACCTAATAAGCTGCTGTCATCTCTAAAAAGAGTATTCTTCAAAATTTAAGTTTTCTTATTAAGGAGTTAAAAGATTTACCTCTATCATTGAAATCATTATATAAATCAAAAGACTCTCCACCTGGAGAAAATAAAATAGTATCAAACTCATTTCTAAAATTAATAATTTTTATAAATGACAATAAATCAAAGAGGTTTAAAAATATAAAAAAATTAGAGTTTTGAAATTTAAGTTGCTTTATGATCTGGTGACTATAATTACCAAAGATTAATATTAATGTTTTTTTTACAAGTAATTGATTATTAATTGGCTTTGGTCTTCCACCAAGTATGAGTATTTTTTTTTTACTAGTAAGTAAGTCATTTTTCATAATAGCATTCTCAAGATTTGTACATTTACTATCATTGTAAATTTTAAGTTTTTTAGTATTTTTAATAAGCTGATTTCTATATGGTAAATTTTTAAGAGTTGAAATGTCTATCTTTAAAGATGCATCAATTACTCTAATTATACTTAAAACTATAGTTTTATTTAAATGCATAATTTTGTCTTCAAGATTACCGTTTATTATTTGAGTGTTAGTAACCTTATATGTTTTGTGATAATTAGATTTTATTAAATAGTTATATAATTTATAGTCTTTATTACGAACGTGAAAAGTGCCATCTTTTTTCAAGATAGATACAATTTTTAACTTTGACTTAACATAATTTTCAAAATTTCCATGGTAATTAATATGATCAATATAAATATTTGTAATTAATGCATGATCAATTTTTAAAAATCTTATTTTATCTAACTGATAAGAGCTTAATTCTATTATTATAATCTCAAATTTATTAAGAAAGTTTTTATCATAATTTTTATCAAGAATTGTATTTCCATAATTACCTAAAATAATAGATTTATATTTTTTAGATAAAGTTTGATAAATGTATTGACATGAAGTTGACTTTCCCTCAGTGCCTGTAACTCCTATTACCAGTTGATGTTTTAGTTCTAATGTTAAAAAATCTAAGTCTATTATAATTTTTTTTTTAAAGGCATATAAAAAATGGTTTTTATCTAACTTAATTGATGGAGAAATTACAATATAATCAAACTTTTTTATATTTTTTATAACTAGATCTTTATTGATGAAATTTTTAACTTTTGATATTTCTAAATTATCGTCGTATATATTATATTTTGACTCTTTAATTTTAAGATATTTTACAACTGATTTATTACTAATACCGTAACCATAAATCAAAAATTTTTTTGTTAGATCTATCAATTATCTTATTTTTAAAAGTGATAATGCAAGAAGACAGAATAAAAAACTTATTATCCAAAATCTAATTACAACTTTTTGTTCAGTAAGTCCTTTTTTTTCATAATGATGGTGCAATGGTGCCATTAAAAATAGTCTTTTTCCTTTTGTAAGCTTAAAATAAACAACCTGTAACATTACCGATAATGCTTCAATAACAAATAGCCCACCCGCTATAGCTAAAACAAATTCCTGTTTTAATAATATTGCAGAAACAGCTAAAGAGGCACCTAGTGATTGAGATCCTGTGTCGCCCATAAAAATTGAAGCCGGACTTGAATTAAACCATAAAAATCCCAGCAAAGCTCCTATTGCCGAAGTGCAAAAAATAACAATTTCTCCAGAGCCACTAATATAGTTAATTAAAAGATATTCTGAAAAGTTTATATTGCCTAAAATATAGGCAAATATAGCAAATGTTAAAAAAACAAAAATAAGCGGCATACTAACCAAACCGTCTAGACCATCAGTTAAATTTGTAGCATTTGTAGAGCCAATTATTATAAATAAAATTATAAAGAAATATAAAAAACCAAGTTCTAAAGATATGTCTTTAAAGAACGGGATATAAAAATTCTTCAAATCGTAACCATTTAAAATAATCACATAATATAAGATTACAGTAAATAGAATTTGAAAGAAAAACTTTCTTTTTGAACTAATGCCTTTGTCAAATTTTACTTTTTGATAATCATCATAAAATCCAATTAATCCAAATAAAATTAATGTAAAAAGTAAAATATAATTGAAATTAGAAAATTCTGAGGTCCACGAAATGGTATTAATAATAATAGAAGCAATAATAAGCACACCACCAAAGGTTGGAGTTCCCTGTTTTATGTAATGAGTTTGTGGACCGTCACTTCTAATGGGTTGTCCTTTAGGAAATAATTTTGCCTGAATATTTATCCATGTAGGCATTAGAAGCAGGACAAAACTAAATGAGAAAACTAGAGATATACCAGCTCTAAATGAGATGTAATTGAATAAATTAAAGAAAACATGGATATCTCTCAAAGAATAAAGGAAGTCACTTATCATATTATTTCAATAATTCTTTCAAGTTGATTAGATCTAGATCCCATAATAAAAACATTTTTAAAATTAATAAAATCTTTACTCATTACTTTAATATATTCTTTATATGATTTATAAAACTTAAATTTTTTATATTTGTCTTTTATTTTATAAAATTCGTATCCAATAAATATGACCTTATCAAAATGGAATGACGAAAAATTATCTAAAATATCGAGGTGGTAATCCATAGAATTAAGACCAAGTTCTTTCATTGAGCCAATAATACAGAGTTTTTTTGAATATCTCTTTTTATTAAAAAAATATAATTGTTTTTTAAGAGAGTAAGGACTGGAATTATAGCTATGATCAAAGATTCTGATACAGTTACCCTTATAAAATTTATTAATAATATTGCCTCTAGATTGAATAATAGATTTCTTATAAAAAAATTTATTTGATATAAATTTTTTAATGAAAATTCTTAAAAAGAGATAGGTAATAATTGCAGTTTCTTCGTTAATACCACTCATATCAGAATTAATAGAGTGTTTTTTTCGATTAAAATTAAATTCAATGTTATAAATTTTGTCCTTATTAACTTCTCTTTTTAAAGAATCTAAATTAACAAGTTTAATATTTTGATTAATTTTTTTAAAAATATTGGGCTTATCATGCCTGTAATTTACAAGACCACTTTTAAAGTTTTGAGAATTAAAGATTTGAAGCTTATTATTAACAAGATTATTAAAGTTTTTAAAATTTCCAATATGAGAGTTTTCAATACCAGTTATTAGGCAATAATGTGGTTTTAATATTTGAGTCAAATATTTCATTTCATTTGGAGAATTAATACCTAATTCAAAAATAGAAAAATCAGTATTTAATTTCAAATTCATAATTGAAAATTGAAGGCCTAATTTATTATTAAAATTTTTATATGATTTATAAACAACATAATTATTATTATTTAATACGTGATAAATATTTTCTTTGACTGTTGTTTTTCCAACAGAACCAGTAATTGCGATAACTTTTCCTTTGTATGCATCTAAAAGAAATTTACAAAAGTTTAGGATAAATTTTTGAATATTTTTAATTTGAATAATTTTCTCTCCACTTACTTTTGTATTATTTATTATTATTAATTTTGAACCTTTATTGATTGCATCTGAGTAGTATAAACTTCCATCATTATTTTTAGTTTCAATACCAATGAAAATATCGTTTTTTTTTAAAGTTCTTGTGTCGAATACAATATTGCTATTGTATTTAGTTTTGGTTGATAAAATTTTATTGAAAATTTTTTGCATATTTTTTAATTATCAAATGATCACTAAATTTATAACTTTTACTTTTAATCGTTTGTGTATTTTCATGGCCTTTACCTGCAACGATCAGTATACCTCCTATTTTTTTTACCAATTTAACAGCATATTTTATTGCTTTCTCTCTACCTGCAATATTAATTGGGTTTGTAGAGTAATCAAAAAGAGTATCTCTTATTAATTTAGGATTTTCATCTCTAGGATTATCATCTGTTATTATTTGTATGTTGGTATATTTTGATACAGCTTTAGCAATTTTTGGTCTTTTAGTTTTGTCTCGATTGCCACCGCAGCCATATACAATAATTTTATTATCGTAATGATTATAAAAGCTAGTTAGTAAATTAATAAAGGCATCAGATGAATGTGCATAATCAACTAATATAATACATTTATCATTTTCATATACTATTTCTGAACGTCCCTTTGCAAAAATTCTTTTAGTTATTTTATTTGGCCATTTTTTTAATAAAGATACGTATATAAAAATCATAGATATAATATTTTTCATAACATAATAATTAAGAGTAGAAACCTTGTAAGATCCAAATTTAGATTTAATTTCATGATTTCTTGAATTAATTTGGTTTATTTCTAATTTACTTTCATTTACAAAATTATCTTGACTTAAAACATCATTTTGGATTTTTTTTAATTTTTTTAGTAAAAATATATCTTGAATTAGTATTTTTGATTTTTTATGTGAATGTTCTCGTAATAAATTTAATTTTGCATCATGATAATTTTTTAAACTCTTATGATAATCAAGATGATCAGATTTTAAATTAGTCAAAAAACCTATATCATATTTTAGAAATCCTAAACGTCCATCGCAAAAACCTATACTAGATGTTTCAATAAAGGCATAATCCGCACTAGAATTTTCTGCTATAGACAGAAGAATTAATAATTCAAAAAAACTTGGAGTTGTGTTTTTCAAATCTTTAATCTTTTTACCATTTAAATAAAATCCCAAAGTACCAATGTAACAAGTATTTATTTTATTTAATGACATTAATTGGTGAGAGCCATATGCTACTGATGTTTTTCCATTAGTGCCAGTTATGAAGATAGTTTTAAGTTTTAAAGGTTTAAAAAATAATTTTGCAATATAGAAAAGTTTTTTATTATCCTCAAAATAAAAGTATTGTAAGTTTTTAAATCTCGATTGGATTTTAAATTTTTTTTTACATATAATAAATTTACAATTTTTTCCAATTGCTTTTTTTTGATACTTGATAAAATTTGTTTTATCGTTTGTATTTAAAAAAAATATAGATCTACTTGATAAATTTTGCCAATTTGGCTCTATTTTGTATCCTTTTTTTTTTAAATTAATTAAATCTTTCAAATATCTGTTCCTTGGAAATCTAAGATAGTTAAATCTAGATCCATATATATCTTTTTGAGGATATTATAAAAAACAGGTTTTACTGTATTTCCAGCAGTCATAAATGGACCAAATTTATTTTTAGGATTTTGCATAAAGGTTAAACTTAAATACTTAGGGTCATTATAAGGAAAATAACTAATGTAAGCTACGTTTTGGAATGTTGTATTTTTTATAGTTTTATCTGCTGTACCTGTTTTTCCAGCAACTAAAAAATTTTGGTATAAATCATTTTGAGATTCATTTGCATAAAATAAAAGTTTGTTGATTGTGTTAGAATGAAGATTAAAATTATTTTCTTTTTGATAATTATTTTTCTTTATACTAGCCTGAAAGTCATCTCTACCCGTAATTATTTTTCCATAAGCATTTATTAGTTGTATTGGGCTCACAGATATACCATATCCATATGGAATATTATCACAATAAGAACCTCTGAAATTATTAACTATTGGATTTGTTGATATTAAATCAAATCCTATATTGGTTGGTTGGAGAAGCCCCATTTCCTTAAGATCTTTTTTGAATTCTTTTTGACAGTCTAATTTCCTTCTTATTAATACAGCTCCTCTATTAGAAGATTTTTTAAGTATATCTTTTACTTGATATGGGATTTGACTTGGTATGAAGTCTTTAACTAGTTTTTTCCCTATATAAACAGGTTCATCTACATTAAAATATTCTTCTAAATTAATTTTATTATTTTTAATTGCAGAATAGACAGTAAAAGGTTTAAAAACGGAACCAAATTCAAAAGTTGTATCTTTTAATGGCATAAATGATTTGTCAAAAGGTTTGTCTTGGTTATCAATAAAAACATTGCTAATAATTTCCTCTTTACTTAGGTCAATTAATATATTTAGTGAATAATCAGGATTGAGACTAAATGTATCTTTTTGCAATGAATTAAATATTTTTTGTTGAATCTGAAGATTTATTGAAAGATGAATATCTTCATCCTGAGAGTTCAATTTACCCTCTAATAAAGATATTCCTTTGTGATCTATGTCAACTTTACCCAAAAAATTAGGAATAATTGATTCATATGGATACCTTCTTGTAAGAATTTTTTGAAATTTAATGCTTGGATCACTTTGAAATAATACTTTGTGTCTATCAATAGGGGATATATCTCTTTTTAAATATATAAATTTATCATCATTTCGATAAGTTGAATAATTGAAATCAGAATAAGCTAGAGTATTACCATGTGTATCATAAATAGAAGGAAGAAACTCCAGACTATTGTTATAATTTGTTACAACTTTAGACTCGGTTTTTTCAATATAAATAAAGAATAATTTTATAATTATAGATAGAAAAAGAAATATGGTTATATAAATAAAAAAATTATAAAAATTGTTAGTTTTATTTAGGATCTTATAGTCGGTTTCATTATTCAGATTTATCATAGCTAACTTTAATTAAAGTGAGATTGTTTAGAATATCTCTATCAAATTTTATAATATTTTTATTTTCTACATATTCATTATCAAATTCATCTATCTGTAGTAAATTTATATTTTTTGTTAATAAGATTTTTCTTTTTAAAAAAAGTTGAAGGTCTTTAGTATAATCAGATTTAACATTATAAACTTTATATTTCAATATCTTTGTATTATTTTTAAAATTTATGAAAATAATTATTATAATAAATAAGAAAAAAAATTTGGAAATCTGTCTTATCAATTTATAAATCTCCCTACTCTTAATTTCGCAGAACGAGAACGATTATTATCATCAATTTCAACTTTAGATGGTGTTAGCGGTTTTTTAGTTAAAATTTCATAACCCCAGTCAAAACCATTAACAAAACTTTTATTCTTCTTATTAAAATTATTTGATTTAAAATAATTTTTAACAATTCTATCTTCAAGGCTATGAAAAGATAAAATGGCTAAAAAACCATTATTTTGAATATATAAATGAACTTTTTTTAAGAAATTATTTAAATTATCAATTTCTTTATTTGCCTCTATTCTAAGAGCCTGAAAGGCCTGTGTGGCAAAATGAATTTTTTTTGATCTAAAGTTTATTCCGCTATTTCGAAGTACATCTACTAGTTCAAAATTTGTTTTTATTAATTTATTAGATCTAATTTTAATTATATATTCAGCTAATTTTTTTGAATGTTTTATCTCTCCAAAATCATTAAATACTCTTGTCAATTCTTCAATACTGTAATCATTTATGATTTCATATGCAGATATATTGCTATCTAAGTAATTCATATTTAATTTAGAATTAATTTTAAAAGAAAGCCCAATATTTTCATCGTTAAGTTGATTAGACGAAAAACCTAAATCTAAAAATATAAAATTAAATTTATTTTTAAGAATATTTTTATCAATTTTATCGATATCACTAAAATTCAATCTAAAAGAAGATAATTTCTTATGTATTTTTGATAATTGATTAGCAATATTAATAGCTGTTTTATCTTGATCAATAGCAGTAACAAAATTGTCTTTTTCTAAAAATTTTTTAGTGTGTCCTCCTCCTCCAAAAGTACAATCTAAGATTGATAAATTTTTTACATCATGAATAAAAGATAAAATTTCATTAACCATTATTGGTTTATGAAGATTTTGTATCATTTAATTTTTTTTCTGGAATCTAATTTATGTTTTCTTCCAGATCCTTGTTGCCAAATTTCAAAGTGATTACCTTTACCTATGAAAATTATTTCTTTTTTTATTTTAGAAAAACTTTGATGTATTTCTCTTAATGTAAATCTTCCGTCCTTATCAATCGAAATTTCTTCTAATTCCGATAAGATGGCTGTTTTAAAATGATCATTTTTTTTTGAAAAAAAATCCTTTTCATCAAAACTTTTTATTATTGAGTTAATTTTAGAGGCGAGATGAACCTCTAAGCAAGAATATTTTAAGCTCCTAAATAGATAAACTTTTTCTTTTGACAATGAAATTGTATTCCTAAATGAAGATGGAATAGAAATTCTATTTTTGGAGTCAAGGATCCCGTCAAATGATGATAAAAACATAATCATGGTACTTTATGGGATTATATGGGAATTTAAGGAAATAGTAAATAGATTATGGGTAGCTGTAAGCTGAGTTCTGTAATTTAAATAAATTTGCAGTCATTTATCTAGACTAACTATTACTAATTAGCTCTAGCGATCAACCCAGGTCAACTGTAGAAATAGTTTTAACCTCTATTTGATCTTACTCGTGATAGGGTTTGCATATTGCGATACATTTTAAGTACCCGGTAAGCTCTTACCTCACCTTTTCACCCTTACCTTGCGGCGGTATTTTTCTGCTGCACTTTCCCTAAGGTTTCCCTCGACGGATGTTATCCGTTATCACTTTCTACGCGAGCTCAGACTTTCCTCTTTGAAGACAAAGCGACTGCACGCTACCCGATAATAATATATATAAATTTATTAAAATAATAAATTATAAAAGTCTATTTTAAATTGTTTGTTTTTATTGGAGTTGATCTTCTTATAATTAAGTGCTCTTTTTACAGACTCTATACAATATAAATTATATTTTTTTATGTAATAATTGCTAAAACCATAAATCTTTAACATTTCATTAATAGTATATTTGTTTTTTTTCTGGATATTTTTTTTAAATCTTTCTATACCAATTCTTTTAATAAAAAATTTTTCACCGGGGTCTTTTTTTCTGTTAGGCGAGATATCAGAATGAAA
>CETI01102069.1_pt1 | contig 10321 bp, 7 predicted proteins | sample 361441 | NCBI WGS metagenome assembly CETI01 (sample SAMEA2622478, study PRJEB7988) | marine metagenome | biome: marine biome (ENVO:00000447); feature: deep chlorophyll maximum layer (ENVO:xxxxxxxx); material: "saline water (ENVO:00002010), including plankton (ENVO:xxxxxxxx)" | depth 90 m | reverse complement strand
TTTAGCATATTTTATCTACTTCTCAATTTCAAGAAACCAGCGAAGAAAAATATTTTCATGATAATTTTCTTCATCTGGACTTTCAGTATTGGTTTTGTCGCTGATTTACTATACAAATTTGTAGAATATCCATGGCAAAGAATCGATGAAAATGATGCACCAACGGCTGATGCAATTATCGTATTAAGTGGTGGTGGAAGATATCAAACTTCTGGGAAGAGCAATATTTACGAATGGGGAGACCCAGATAGATACTTTGCAGGAATAAGTCTATTTAAAAAAGGAAAAGCTCCAAAATTATTTTTTACAGGTGGAACGACTCCATTTGAGAAGGAATCGAAGGATGAAGGAACTTTGTATAAAGAACATGCTATAAGCCTAGGAATACCTTTCGATTCTATATTTACAACTAATAAAGTAGTTAATACGGCACAAGAAGCTATAGAAATAAGAAGAAGTTTAAATCAAATAAATTCTTCATCCGAGATACTTCTAGTGACGAGCGCTTTTCACATGAAACGAGCAAAAAAGTTATTTGAGCGCCAGGGATTTCTTGTCTATCCTTTTCCCGTAGACTTCCAAAACTCCAAATTTTCACGATGGCAAAGCCCTTATCAATGGATACCTAATTCTGGAAGTCTTCATAGAAGCTCGCTTGCTTTAAGAGAACTTTTAGGAAGAATTATTTATAGATCATGGTAAAACAAAAAAGTAATTTTCACTAATAATCTTATCTATGGAATACAGGGGATCACGGTAAGATTCCTATTGGATCCATTTTCTTTTCTATTTAACACAATACTTTAATTTTTTCAAGAATTAATCCTTAAAAATTAAGTCAAGCAATAACTAAGCTTAATAAAATAGATATTTATTAATTATAAAATAAAAACTAATTTATGAGATACTGAAATGAGCCTTCAAGGAGCTAAACAATGGTGTGACAGTAGCATTCCTGTCAGTCTAAAAAACCAATAATCTAAGTAAAATATTATTATAAAACTTAAATAAATTAGAAATCATTGCATCTTTTTATCAGATCTAAAAATAATTTGTTTTCTAAATCTTTTTTAATTTTAATATCTTTTTTAATTTTATATCCAATTAAACTAGAAGCAGAAAGCAACAAGAGATTCACTTCAAACGAAAAATCTTTGCAAGATAAGATAAATAATAAAATCGCTTTTCAATATGTTTTAGGACCTGGAGACAAATTATTAATTGGATTTAGAAATCTTGATGAATATAGCGAAGTTCATACTATTGGTCCAACTGGTGAAATTTATCTACCAGAAATAGAAGAATTGAATATTGAAGGTTTTTCTATTAAAGGTTTACAAAAAAAATTAAAAAAATCATATAGCAATATACTTTATCATCCTGAATTCACAATCAAAGTTGTCAGCTATAGGCCTGTTAATGCATTCGTGTCTGGAGAAGTAAGATATCCTGGTAAGTATACAATTTCAGTCAATACTGATCAATCTAGAGATCTTGAACTTACGGATCAAAGACTAAACAGCCGAAAAGGCTATGAAATAGAAAAAAATAATATAAATTTTCCAACCTTGTTTGATGCAATTCGCGCATCAGGTGGCATAACTGAAAACTCAGACCTAACAAATATTCAAGTATTACGTAAAAGATCAAATCATCTTGGTGGAGGCTACTTAAAAGCATCATTAAATATTTTACCTGAAGTAATAGGAGGCACAGGATCTGAATCTCAAAACATCAAGATTCTAGATGGTGACATTATTAAAATATATAAATCTAAGAATAGTATTGCTAAGCAAATGAGAGCGGCTATGCAAAGCAATATTAATCCCTCTAAAATACTTGTATTCCTTAGTGGGCAAACTCAACAATTTGGCAATAAAGTAATGCCAAACGGTAGTTCATTAAATCAATTAATATCTAGTTCCGGAGGGAAAAAAATATTTAGTGGAAGAATTGAATTTATTAGATTTAAAAACAACGGTTTAGTTGATAGGCGTATATTTCAATATGATCCAAAAGAGAAAGAAGGAGATTACATGAATCCTATATTAATTGATGGAGATATAGTTCATGTTCAAAGATCCTTAATTGGTTATGCTACAGAAGCCATTTCAACAATTACCAGACCAGCTCTTGGTATTTTTAGTTTGTACACTATAGTTGATAAATAACGATAATGAATATGAATCAAATTATTAATGATAAAATGTCAAATATTGAAGAGGATGAAATCGATTTAAAAGAATTAATTAATTCAATAATGCGGAAGAAATTTTATTTTTTAGGAATAACTTCAATAACTTTACTCCTCGGAATATTTCACGGAATAATTTCAAAGCCAGTTTGGGAAGGACATTTTCAAATTGTACTAAAAAGCCAGAAGGCTTCTTCATCTTTAGATACTCTGAGTTCAATCTCTAATTTACTTGGTAAAAACTCCTTGAGTGGCGGAAATAGTAATTTAAAAACTGAGGTAAAAATCCTAGAAAGTCCTTCAATACTTAAACCAATTTATGACTTTGTTAAAGAAGAAAAATCAAAAGGGGGTATAGATCTTTCTAAATGGACTTTCTACGATTGGATGAACGAAAAATTAGAAGTAAATTTAGAAAAAGGAACTTCCGTTCTTAATATTTTATATAGAGATACAGAAAAATCCTTAGTTATTCCTGTAATGAATAAGATTTCTAATGCCTACCAAAAATATTCAAAGGCTGAAAAAGAAAATAGTATTAATAAGAGCCTTTTATTACTTGAAAAACAAATAAAAGAAAAAAGGCAGACTTCAGTTAAAGCTCTTACTGAATTACAGAAATTTTCGATATCAAATTCTCTTGGTAATCGTGATGGTTTACCTATGCCACTCACTAATAATTTAATTAAAAGTATAGATCTATCAGGTAAAGAAAATTCTAATATTCCAGATATTATTAAACAGAGTAATATTAATAATGATAGTGGAATGCAAAATAGATATCAGTCACAATATATTGAGTTGGCAAATTTAGAATCTAGACTTATTCAAAAATCAATAGCACTTAAACCTAATTCAAATTATATAAAGTCTTTAAAAGATCAGATCAACGCTTTAAAATTATCTTTAAGCAGACCGTCTGAAGTATTATTAAAATATCGACAACTCAAGAATAAAGCAGAGAGAGAGGAAACCATTTTGCTTCAGTTAGAGAACAGTTTAATTAATATTAAATTCGAAGAAGCTAAACAGAGTGATCCATGGAGAATAATTTCTGAACCTACATTGATAGATGAACCAGTATCTCCAAGAAAAGCACGGATAGCAGCTATATCTATAATTATTGGTACATTCTTAGGAGCAATAGTTTCATTATATATTGATAAACGTACAGGTATAATATATAGTATTTCTGATTATAAAAAGAAGCTTAAATATCCATTATTAAAGACACTTTCTTTATCAGATAGTAATTGGGGTAATTCAATTAAATTATTATCCAGTATTCTTAGCAAAGATAATTCACCCATATCAATAGTTACTATTGGAGAATCATTTAATAAAAAACATATAGATTTCTTTATTGATTCAATAAAGAAAGAAAGTGGCAAAAATAATATATTGGTCTCAAAAGAAATCAATAACGTAATCGAGAATCAAAATCAGTTGTTAGTTATAGCTCCTGGTGCTTGCACCAATTCTCAATTGAATGAAGCATTAGAAAATTTATCAATCCAAAAAGGTAATACAATTGGTTGGGTATTTATCTACCCTTAATTATTATTTATATTTAAGGCAAGAAAATAATATACTCAATAATAACCCTGAGGATTTGATAATTGCCATTGCCAGCCATCTATACACATTTCCTCTAGAGATCTTTTTGGAGCCCATTCCAAGCAAGAAACAGCCAATGAGTTATCCGCTACAAGCCTGCAACAATCACCTGCTCTTCTTTGATCAAAACTAATAGGTATATTTTTATTATTTACTCGCTTAAATGTATTAACAAGTTCTAATACACTTGTCCCTATTCCTGTTCCAAGATTTAAATTAATTATTTGACTTTGAGTTTTAAATAAATATTCCAAAGCTAATATATGACCTTCAGAAAGATCCATAACATGAATATAATCCCGTACTCCAGTTCCATCTATTGTAGGCCAATCATTTCCAAAAATAGTCAATTTATCACGAACACCAGCAGCAACTTGTGTTATGTAAGGGAAAATATTATTAGGGATACCAATTGGAGATTCTCCAATCTTTCCAGAAGGATGAGCACCTATTGGATTAAAATAACGTAAGTTAGCAATCTTCCATTTATCTGGTTGGCTATAGAAAATATCATGAAGTATTTTTTCGATAACGGCTTTAGTCCTTCCATATGGATTAATAGGATTTATATCTTTATTTTCTTTAATTAGTAAATCATTAGATTGACCATAAATAGTAGCACTACTACTAAAAACTATTGTTCTGCATTGATATCTATTCATGACTTTAAATAGATTTATAGACCCATTAACATTTACATCCCAATAGAGTAAAGGATTAATTACTGATTCTTTTACAGATTTAAGACCTGCAAAATGAATAACAGCGTCAATCGGGTTCCCCGCAAGCATTGAATTAGAAAATAATTTATCTAGAATCAATTCATCTCTAATATCTGTTTTAGTAATATCAATTCTTACATTTTCATCATTTGATCTAGCTATCTCAATTACTCGACGAATTGATTCTTCATTACTATTAGCATATGAATCAATTACCAAAACTTCATATCCTTTTTTGATTAAAGCCAAGCAAGTATGGCTTCCTATAAAACCAGCTCCCCCAGTAACTAAAATCTTCATATAAAGCAACTAATATAGTTATCAATATATCATAAATTTATTAGTTAATACTTCTAAAATTATAATAATTTTTGATTATAGCTCATAAATATTAGAATATCTATTTCTCAAAATAATAAGGAAAAAGATTTATTAATAAAAAAAAGTGTAGATATTTATTCCTTAATCTGAATTTATTATTCAATTCAAATATAAAAGTTGAATTATTATCTTTATAATTTAATCATTAGTCCTCCCATATACATCATCAAATCTAACAATATCGTCTTCACTTAAATAGGAACCACTTTGAACTTCAATAAGTACCAATGGGATCCTTCCAGGATTAACTAACCTATGCTTAGAACCTAAGGGAATATATATACTTTGGTTTTCTGCTAATAATGTTTTTTCATCATTAACCTCTACTTCAGCTGTACCAGTAACTACTACCCAATGTTCAGCTCTATGATGATGCATTTGTAATGATAAACTTGCTTCAGGTTTTACTTCTATCCTTTTAACCTGCCATCTTGAACCCTCCTCAACTGATATATAATTACCCCAAGGCCTATAAACTTTTCGATGAGTTTTACCTTCATCCCTATTCTCTTCGATTAATTGTCTTACTATATTTTTCACATCTTGATCATTAGTCTTTTCAGCAACAAGTAAGGCATCGCTAGTCTCAACTATTAATAGGTTTTTCAGACCTAATCCAACTACTAATCTACTTTCACTTCTCAAATAACAATTATTACTATTTTTAGCTATTACTTTACCAATAATAACATTTCCATCTTCATTTTTCTTTGATATTTCCCATAATGATTTCCAACTACCTACATCACTCCAATCTACATTTAAAGGTAAAACCATACCCTCTTTTGTTTTCTCCATAACTGCCACATCAATCGATACATTAGGACAATTTTTAAATGCATCCTTATCTAATCTTTGAAAATCTAAATCAACAATATTTTCTTGCAAAGACTCCTTACAACATTTAATTATATCGGGTGAATATTTTTCAATTTCTCGTAAAAGTACACTCGCTTTAAATAAAAACATACCACTATTCCAGGTATATCGAGGATCACAAATTAATTGTTTTGCTTTATCCGAATTAGGCTTTTCTATAAATTTCAATATGGGGCTTGCCCTCAGCGAATTTGTGGCTAACGGCTCCTGAGCCTCAATATATCCATACCCAGTCTGAGGAGATGTAGGGACAATACCAAAGGTCACCAACTTGCCTTGCTCTGCATACTCTTTGGCTGCAAAAACAGATTTCAAGAATTGTTGGTTATTTTTTATGATGTGGTCAGCGGCTAAGACAAATAGAATCGGGTCAGAACCATCTTCAATAGCTTTTAGAGCAGCAATAGCTATAGCGGGAGCAGTGTTTCGAGCAAATGGCTCAAGAACTATTTCTTTTGCTTTTACATTTATTTCTCTTATTTGCTCAGCAACTATAAAACGATGCTCTTCATTGCAAATAAATATTGGATTCTCTCTATCTTCAAATAAATCGAGTCTTTCAAGGGTTTGCTGAAGTAATGATTTATTACTTTCAGAGATCAAAGACAAATATTGCTTTGGATATTTTTCCCTAGACAAAGGCCAAAGTCTTGAACCAGTACCTCCACAAAGAATTATTGGTAACAAATTATTTTTTTTCATCAATGGTCTGTAAGGGCTAATTCAAAAGGATTGTAATCTTTAAATAAAACCCTAAACAAAAATTGTATATAACCTAACATTTTAAATGTGTTATTAGTCATTTTTTTTGGAATAATATTAATATGGAAAACTAATTTTTATAATAATTCATATACCAATTTGCAAATTTATGAACTCCAATTTCAATTGATATTGAAGGCTTAAAATCTACCCACTTCTCTAATAAATCTGTATTTGCTGCCGTAGACTCTACATCTCCAGGTTGAATGGGTAAGAAATTTTTTATAGCCTTTTTCCCTAGTTCATTTTCTAAAATCTCGATAAACCTAAGCAACTCAATTGGATTACTATTACCTATATTAAACAACCGAAAAGGTGCAAAAGAAGTAGCCTTGTTAGGAGTTAAACTATCAAAATCAATATCAATATTAGCTGGCTTATAACAACACCTAAAAATCCCTTCAACAATATCATCAATAAAAGTAAAATCTCTTTTCATTTTTCCATAATTAAAAACATTAATTGGTTTTCCACTAAGAATAGAATTTGCAAAAATCATTGGGGCCATATCTGGTCTACCCCAAGGCCCATAAACTGTAAAAAATCTTAAGCCAGTACAAGGAATATTATAAAGATGACTATATGAATGGGCTATCAATTCATTAGCTTTCTTTGTCGAGGCATATAAACTTATTGGATGATTTATAGATTGAGATTCAGAAAAAGGTAATTTCTTGTTGCCTCCATATACTGAACTACTTGAAGCAAAAATCAAGTTAGCTACGGAGTGATTTCTACATTGTTCAAGCAAACATGCAAATCCTACTAAATTACTTTGAATATATGCAGAAGGGTTTTCAATTGAATATCTTACTCCAGCCTGAGCAGCAAGATTAACAACAACCTCTGGAGAATGGGTTTGAAAAATATCTTTTAGAGCAGACTCATTCTCAAGTGATGATTTATAGAATGTCCATTTAGAAGAGGTAGTATCTGAAATCTTTTGAATTACTTTTAAGCGTGATTCTTTAAGACTAGTATCATAATATGAATTTAAATCATCTAATCCAACTACATTTTCACCATTCTCCAAAAGTCGAACAACTAATGCTGCGCCAATAAATCCAGCGGCTCCAGTTACTAATATAGTTTTCATTTTTAAAGTCAGTTTATAATCATTTTATTCTATTTAAATCAATTTTCAAATAATTTTCAAATAAAAAAACAGTGAATTTAATAATTCATTATAAAATTCATCCAAACTATATAAAAGAATAAAATAGAAAAATTAGAAATAGTTTATTCATTTAGCATATTGATCAATAATATATTACCAATATTAAAGCTAAAGAGTCAATATCTATCTAAAGGTAAATTAATAAATATCTTACAAATATTTTTAAGATATTTATTAATTAATAGATTTAATCATTTTCCAAAATCAAAGTATTCATTGATTTATAATTATTTTCAAATGAATTTATCCCTTCTTCACCCTTTAAGCCAATAATATAACCACAATCTTCTACGACATTAATAGCGATTTTATTTGCTATTAAATCTTTATTTATTTGATCAATCCCTTTTCTATTTTTAAATATCAAATTATTTTCTTTATATGCAAAGTTCATCGCACTTTCTTTTGACAGGCCAAAAGCTATGCTATTACAAAACTTATTTGTATAGTCTCTAGAAATCTTCTCAATTAATTTTTCATTTTGAACTACCAAAGCATCTAGATGCTTTGGTTCGCAGAAAACAAAAATAAAGCAAAATAATAATTGAAAAGAAAAAATAGCTCTAAATAGTTTGCTTATATATTTCATAAACTTTACCTTTATATTCCTAAATATATAATTTAAAATTATTTTTGCAAGCATATCCAAAACAAATTCAATATCAACTATTAGAATAGTAATTAGTCAAATAGTCAAATAGTCAAAAAAAGTTTCAGGTTATTTGTTCAAATGTTTAAACAGAACTTAACGTTCCAATTCCTTAATTTGATTAAGGCAAGCAAAAGTCGCCAACAAAAGAACAGTGCTTTATGATTTTTGCTACTGTATAGAATGATCGTCTTGAATGGCTCGATGAATTCCCTATCAGAAGTAATAAAAAGTGCTTCGGTAGCATATATACATTATTTAAGTTTTATGATTTGCTTTGGAGCTCTCATCTTTGAAAGAGTTTCACTAAAACCAAATCCAAATAAAAAAGAAGCTATATCAATGGTAATTGCCGATATCGTTTATGGAGTTGCAGGAGTAGCTCTCTTAGTGAGTGGAATATTCAGGGTAATCAAGTTTGGGCATGGTTCAGATTTTTATACACAGAATCCTATTTTTTGGACAAAAATCATTATTTTCGCATTAACTGGTTCTTTATCTCTTTATCCTACAATTACTTATATTTTATGGGCCATTCCACTAAGCAAAGGAAATCTTCCAAATGTTAGTCTTAATTTAGTATCAAGATTAAAATTAATAATTAATATCGAACTATTTGGTTTTTCTTTGGTTCCATTATTCGCATCACTTATGACTAGAGGAATTGGTCTTGCTTAATAATTTGCCTATAAATTACTTATTTTTTTAAAAGCATCTACAGATTTCGTATAAACCTTTAATCAACTAACTATTTTCATCACTCGAATAATTCATAAAAATATATAGACTTATGACTTATCTCATCCATTGATGCCTCAATTAAATTTATGAGATCATTTATTTTTAACTTTATAGTTTTATATGATATTTATTAATAAAAACCATCAAGTTTAGACATATTCCAATTATTAAGAAAAAATCAAATCTCATCCCTTTCTCGGACAAGGCAAGTCCAAGACTGTTGAAAAGGTTAAAGAAATAACATTAAGCATTGGCAAAAGAACAATTTCAGATGCTATTTTTAAATTAATATACTTTTCCACAGTTCCATGTTTTCCTGATATTACAAAACGTTTTATACGCGAAACAAAACACGAACTTTAAAATGTATAAAGGGATACGAAATACTTGAGATCTCAATTATTGCAGGAGCTTTCGACGCAGTTGCGGCTTTTGCAATTAATCCACAAAAACAATTGCCATAAGTCCAGTTGAGAAAGGCAGAGAGATTTGCATTTTGTGGAAATGTGGAAAAGAGGCTAGCCAAATACGGAATTAAAGCTTTTCTAGAGCTTTATCAACAACCAGAATAAAACGAAAATTAATCCATACGTTTTTTAAGTTTTCCTCCACACAGCAGCCAATTTCCCTTGAATGTGTACATGTTCTGCCTCGATTTCAATAGGGTCATAAGAGGGGTTAGCAGCTTCTAAACGTACTAAATCTCCATCACGAAAGAAATGCTTCAAAGTAGTTCCAAGTCCAGGCACCATTGCACTAACTACAGTTCCGTTTCTTATCCGAGAAGGGTCATTAACAGGTTCCATCAAGACCATATCTCCATCTGCAATATATGAATCAATCATTGAATCTCCATTAACCGTAAGTGCAAAAAGTCCTTTCAATTGAAGAACTGAATTTAAATCCAAAGTTTCCTTTACATCATCGAAGGTTTCAACTAATCCTCCTGCGGCTATTGAACCCAAAACAGGAACCCCCGAAATACTCTCCTCTATTAATTGCAGCGTTCTTGCCTGACCTTCTTGCCATTTTATCCAACCTTTTTCTTGTAAATGTCTTAAGCGGCTTTGGATTGGTGCTGGTGATCTTAGTCCCATCGCTTGCATCATCTGTCTTATTGAAGGGCTGTGATGATGATCTCCAATAAAATTGACAAGCCAGTCATAGAGTTCTTGCTGTGCAGTAGTTAGAGTTTCTTC
>CETI01070537.1_pt1 | contig 10322 bp, 6 predicted proteins | sample 361441 | NCBI WGS metagenome assembly CETI01 (sample SAMEA2622478, study PRJEB7988) | marine metagenome | biome: marine biome (ENVO:00000447); feature: deep chlorophyll maximum layer (ENVO:xxxxxxxx); material: "saline water (ENVO:00002010), including plankton (ENVO:xxxxxxxx)" | depth 90 m | reverse complement strand
TATAATAGTGCTAATATCTTTTTAATTGCTCCCAAGTTTGAATTTACATTTACAAAAGATTTATACTGGTCCTCGTTAATTCAGTATAGCAACCAAACTGAAAATTTAAGTTTTAATTCAAGGCTTCAGTGGAGGTTTGCTCCACTCTCTGATTTATTCTTGGTATATAACGATAATTATTACACTGAAAATAGATATAATAGCATCTTTATTCCGAGGGTAAAAAATAGGTCAATTAATCTCAAATTGACATATTGGATAGATATATAATGAAAAATATAATAATCATTTTTTTAATCTTTTTAACTTCCTGTTCATCAGAAAAGGAAAACCTTATTATTGAGGGAAAAATAACTGGTGTTAAAAATTCTAACATCTATTTATCACTTGTAGAACAACAAGAAATTATTGATTCTGCAAAAGTGATTAATGGCAAATTTAATCTTCAAACATTTATAAATGAGCCTTTAGAAATGAGTTTAATTTTAGATGATAAAAACTCTGAAAATAAATTTAATTTTATAACAGAACCTACTGATATTTTATTTACTAGCTCAAAGGATAAATTTGAATATAATGGTAAAATTATAAATTCTAAACTTTACTCTAATTTTAAAAATTTAGAAAATCAAATAAATCGATTCGACGAGAAAGATTTGGAAATGTTGGCTGAACAAATTGAGGTTTCCATTATGGGAAATCAAAAGAAATATGACTCCATAAACAAACAAAGAATAAAAGTCAATCAAAAAAAAATATTATTCATTGTGAATTATGCAATAAATAATAATTCAAATCCGCTCTCTGCATTTATTACATATAAATATAAAGCTAATATTAGTAAAAACTATTTAGAAAAAATATATGAAAGTCTTATTGATGAAGTTAAGGATTCATATTATGGAAATAAATTAAGTACTAGTCTCTAGAATAGTCATCTTGTAATCTTACTATATCTTGCTCATCTGATGGATTATTTACATCCGTATGAATCCAAATTTCAGCTACAACTCCAATATTGGATAACCCAACAAGCCTATGTCTTTCTTGTTCATTTAACTGAATTAAATCTTTTTCTTTGTGAATGAGCATTTCATTTTCATTATCATTCATAGATCTAACTACACCAACTTCATTTCTAAATACTTTCCATATTTCTTTTCTTCTAAAGTGATACTGCCAAGATAATCTAGAGTTTGGATTTACTATTAAAATCTTTGGGCTTACCCTTCCTTCAATATTTAAGTTATTCTTTGAAATAAAATTTGAAATAAAATCTTTTGACTGATTTTCGTCAATTAACAGAAATCCACCCCAAGGTCTTTTAAAATCATGGCCTATAACTCTAAACCCTAGGCTTTCTATCTCCTCTTTTATTTTATAAAATTTATTTTTCATTTGGATTAGCCAGAATATTCAACATAATTTCTTGGAGTTTCATAAAGTCTAATACTTAGATTCAAATTATCTTCAATTTTACTTCTCAAAATATCATATATGAAAACGCAAATATTTTCTGCAGAAGGAATAACATTTGAAAAATAAGGAACATCTAAATTTAAATTTTTATGATCTAGTATTTCCTCAATTTCATTTTTAATAAGAAGCTTTAAATAACCCATATCTATCACATAACCAGTTTCAGGATTAATCATTCCTCTTACACTAACAATTAACTCATAATTATGACCGTGATAATTAGGGTTATTACATTTACCGAAAACTTCTTTGTTTCTTTTATCAGACCAGCTTTGGTTATAAAGCCTATGAGCAGCATTAAAATGAGCTTTTCTACTTACTGTAATTTCCATTTTTTTAATCTTTCAGAATATTTATTAATAATAATTTTGAACCATGCCGTATAGAGATGTGGATTAATTGCTATATCTGGTAATAATTCATCTATTTTTACCCATCTCCAATCGTCAACTTCTAAAGGATTAACGTTTGGACTATCATTATAAACACCTACCATTATATGATCAAACTCATGTTCAATCAATCCGTTGGAAAAACTCACTTTATATATAAAAGAATCAAACTCATATAACTCAGTTACAAAACCCATTTCTTCATATAATCTTCTTTTACCAGCAGGAATATTATTTTCACCATCTCTCTGATGACTACAGCAAGTATTAGACCAAAGATTTGGAGTGTGGTATTTTGAAGATGCTCTTTTTTGGAGTAAAATTTCTCCTTGATTATTAAAGATGATGACAGAAAAAGCTCTGTGAAGCACACCTTTTAGGTGCGCTTCCATTTTAGGCATTAGTCCAATCTGTTTGTTTCTAGAATCTACTAATACCACTTTTTCCTCTTGCATAAATCAAAATTAAAAATGTATATTCAATAAACCTAATAAAATTATGCTTTGCCTGTAGGTCCAAAATTTAACTGAAACTTTGGATTATCGTAATCTTTAATAGAACCAAAATTATCCTCAAATCTATTAATATTATCATTCAGAGCTTTAGCTAATTTCTTAGCGTGTTGTGGAGTTATAATAATACGTGATTTAACTTTATTCTTAGGAGCTCCAGGCATAACAGAAATGAAATCTATTACAAATTCAGAAACTGAATGATTAATAATTGCCAAATTTGAATAAGTTCCTTCTGCAACTTTTTCATCGAGCTCTATATTTATCTTTCCTTTTTGATTTTTCTTTTTTTCCATTGTAAACAAAACTAATTAGTATTCATTTCCTGATCGGGCATTGAAGTATCCATTAGTTCATCATAACTTTCTTTAGAACCAACAAGAATGTCATCATATTTTCTTAACCCAGTACCAGCGGGAATTTTATGACCAACAATTACATTCTCTTTTAAGCCATCAAGATAATCAACTCTTGCATTAACAGCAGATTCATTTAAAACTTTAGTTGTTTCTTGGAAAGAAGCAGCAGAAATAAATGACTTAGTTTGAAGTGATGCCTTTGTAATACCTTGCAGAATTGGAGTAGCTGTTGCGGGTTTAGCATCTCTTGCTACCAATAAATTTTTATCTTCTCTTTTAAGAATTGAATTTTCATCTCTAAAGTCCCTAGAAGAAATTATTTGGCCTACTTTGTAATTTTCTGAATCTCCAGCATCCTCAACTATCTTCTTTCCATAAATACTATCATTTTCGTCAATAAAATCAGATTTATGTACAAGCTGATCTTGTAAGAATATAGTATCTCCTGAATCTTGAATTTTTACTTTTCTCATCATCTGTCTTACAACTACTTCAAAGTGTTTATCATTAATTTTTACACCTTGTAATCGGTAAACCTCCTGTACCTCATTAACCAAATATTGCTGAACTGCCGAAGGACCTTTAATATTCAAGATATCGTTAGGAGTAATTGAACCTTCAGACATCGGAGTACCTGCTTTAACAAAATCATTTTCTTGAACCAGAATCTGATTCGAAAGTTTAATAAGATATTTTCTAATCTCACCTGTTTTTGCCTCAATTATAATTTCCCTATTACCTCTTTTAATTTTACCAAATGAAACAACTCCATCGATTTCACTTACAACAGCAGGGTTTGAAGGGTTTCTTGCTTCAAACAATTCTGTAACTCTAGGTAAACCACCAGTAATATCACCTGTTTTAGCAGATTTTCTTGGAATTTTAACCAATATTTTTCCTAAATCAATTTTATCGCCATCATTAACAACTAGATGAGCTCCTACAGGTAAGTTATAAGATCTAATAATTTCATTCTTAGAATTTTTAACATGTAATGTTGGAATTAATTTTTTATTTCTAGATTCAATGATTACTTTCTCTTGGAAGCCAGTTTGCTCATCAATTTCTACCTCATAAGTAAGACCTTGTTCGATGTTTTCATAACTAATCTTACCTGCAAAATCAGAAATAATAACACCATTATAAGGATCCCATTCACAAACAAGAGTACCTTTTTTTATTTTTTTCTTGTTTTTGACATACAAGAAAGAACCGTAAGGAATATTATTATTGCTTAATGTTAATCCCGTATTTGGATCTGAAATTTTTATTTCAGATGTTCTAGAAATTACAATTTCAACATCCTCACCTTCATTATTTTTACCTTTTACAGTTTTTAAATCTTCTATTTCAATGTTTCCATCAAACTTAGACACAACACTATTTTCTTCTGAAATGTTTCCTGCAATACCACCAACATGGAATGTTCTTAATGTTAACTGAGTTCCTGGTTCACCTATTGACTGAGCTGCAACTACACCAACTGCTTCACCCATTTGAACATCTTTACCAGTTGCAAGGTTTCTTCCATAACATTTAGAACAAATACCTCTTTTAGTCTCACATGTTAAAGCAGACCTAACTTCGACAGTTTCAACAGATGAATTCTCAATATCACCACTGATTTTATCACTTATCAGCTCACTAGACTTTACAAGTAAAGTTCCAGTAATTGGATCATAAACATCATGAAGAGAAGTTCTTCCTACAATACGGTCACCCAGTTTTTCTACTACCTCTTCATTCTTTTTAAGTGCAGATACAGAAATACCTCTCAAAGTACCACAGTCATGTTCAGTAACAATGACATCTTGAGAAACATCAACTAACCTTCTAGTCAAATATCCCGCATCAGCAGTTTTTAAAGCTGTATCAGCTAAACCTTTTCTAGCTCCGTGAGTTGAAATAAAATATTCTAGAATGGAAAGACCCTCTTTAAAATTAGAAAGTATAGGGTTTTCAATAATTTCACCACCACCTGCAGTCGATTTTTTAGGTTTAGCCATTAAGCCTCTCATTCCTGTCAACTGTCTGATTTGTTCTTTAGACCCCCTAGCACCAGAATCTAACATCATATAAACAGAATTAAATCCTTGTTGATCTTCTCTAATTCTTTTCATAGATAATTCAGTTAGTTCAGCATTAGTAGATGTCCATATATCAATAACCTGATTATATCTTTCATTATTTGTTATTAATCCCATATTATAATTAGACTTAATAACATCAACTTGCTTATTAGCATTATTTATCATTTCAAATTTCTCATTAGGGATAATAATATCGCCTAAACTAAATGATAAACCTCCTTGAAATGCAAATTTGTATCCTAATGTTTTGATTTCATCTAAGAATTCTGCAGTTTCAGGAACACTAGTGATTTTTAATATACCACCAATTATATCTCTTAAAGACTTTTTTGTTAGAACTTCATTAATATAACCTGCTCTTTCAGGAACTTTTTCATTAAATAATACTCTACCAACAGTGGTTTCAATAATTTTATCAACCAAAGTATCTTTTGAATTTAAATCCTTAGTTTTCACCTTAATTGTAGCGTTTAAATCAACTTTGTTTTCATTATACGCAATTACAACTTCTTCTGGAGAATAAAAAGTTAATCCCTCGCCTGTGACTTTAACATCTTTTGTTGAAACTTTCTGTTTTGTCATATAATAAAGACCAAGCACCATATCTTGAGAAGGAACAGTAATCGGAGAACCATTTGCAGGGTTTAGTATATTATGTGATGCTAACATTAATAATTGAGATTCAAGAATAGCCTCAGGACCAAGTGGCAAGTGTACCGCCATTTGGTCACCATCGAAGTCAGCATTAAATGCAGTACATACAAGAGGATGAAGCTGAATTGCTTTACCTTCAATAAGTTTTGGCTGAAAAGCTTGGATACCAAGTCTGTGAAGAGTTGGAGCTCTATTTAACAGAACTGGATGTCCTCTAAGAACATTCTCTAAAATATCCCAAACTACAGGGTCTCTTCTATCAATAATTTTTCTTGCTGACTTTACAGTCTTAACAATACCTCTTTCCATAAGTTTTCTTATGATAAATGGTTTGTAAAGCTCAGCTGCCATGTTTTTTGGCAATCCACATTCAAAAAGTTTTAAATCTGGCCCAACAACAATTACGGATCTAGCTGAATAATCCACTCTCTTTCCTAATAAATTTTGTCTAAATCTACCTTGCTTACCTTTTAAGGAGTCTGACAATGATTTTAATGGTCTATTTGATTCCGTTTTTACAGCAGAAGATTTTCTTGTATTGTCAAATAGAGAATCAACAGATTCCTGAAGCATTCTTTTTTCATTTCTTAAAATTACTTCAGGAGCTTTAATTTCTATAAGTCTTTTAAGTCTATTATTTCTAATTATTACCCTTCTATATAAGTCATTTAAATCAGAGGTTGCAAACCTACCGCCGTCAAGTGGAACTAATGGTCTCAATTCAGGTGGTATAACAGGTATTGCTTTCATTATCATCCATTGAGGGAGATTTTCTCTATTTAAATTACCTTCTCTAAATGATTCAACTACCTGTAACCTTTTAAGAGCTTCAGTTTTCCTTTGCTTGGATGTTTCGTTATTAGCTTTATCACGTAGCTGATATGAAAGCTCATCCAAATCAATTCTTGAAAGAAGTTCAATAAGGCATTCAGCACCCATTTTAGCAATAAATTTTTCAGGATCACTATCGTCGAGATACATATTTTCTTGAGGAATTGATTCAAGTACATTTAAATATTCTTCTTCAGTTAAGAAATCCATATTATTTAAAGGTTCTCCTTCTAAATTTTTTGCATTACCAGGCTGAATTACTACATATCTTTCGTAGTAAATAATCATGTCAAGCTTTTTTGAAGGTAAACCTAATAGGTATCCTATTTTGTTTGGCAATGATCTAAAGTACCATATATGAGCTACGGGAACAACCAAATTAATGTGGCCAATCCTATCTCTTCTTACTTTTTTTTCAGTAACTTCAACACCGCATCTATCACAGATAATTCCTTTATACCTAATCCTTTTATATTTCCCACAAGCACACTCATAATCTCTAACAGGGCCAAAAATTCTTTCACAGAAAAGACCGTCTCTCTCTGGCTTATGAGTTCTGTAGTTAATTGTTTCAGGTTTTAAAACCTCTCCTCTTGAGGTAGATAAAATTGATTCAGGAGATCCTAAACCAATGGAAATTTTATTAAATTTTATTGTAGTATTATCTTTTTTTCTACGCATAATTTGAGTGTAAAATTTTTATTATTCTTCTAATCTAATATCTAGTCCAAGGCCTTTTAGTTCATGCATTAAAACATTAAACGACTCTGGTAATCCAGGCGTAGGCATTGATTCACCTTTAACAATTGCCTCATATGTTTTTGCTCTTCCTACCACATCGTCAGACTTCACAGTAAGAATTTCTCTTAAGGTACTTGAAGCACCATAAGCTTCTAGTGCCCAAACTTCCATTTCTCCAAATCTCTGACCACCAAATTGAGCTTTACCTCCAAGAGGCTGTTGCGTGATTAAAGAGTAAGGACCAATAGACCTTGAGTGCATTTTATCATCAACCATATGGCCTAGTTTAAGCATATAAATAACTCCAACAGTCGCAGGTTGATCAAATTTTTCACCTGTTCCACCATCATATAAATAAGTATGTCCAAACTTTGGTAATCCTGCTTCTTCTGTGATATTATTAATTTCATCAATCGAAGCACCGTCAAATATAGGAGTAGCATATTTTTTATCAAGCTTTAAACCAGCCCAACCTAGAACTGTTTCATAAATTTGACCAATGTTCATTCTTGAAGGAACACCAAGCGGATTCAGAACTATATCTACTGGTTTACCATCCTCTAAGAATGGCATATCTTCTTCTCTGACAATTTTAGCTACTATACCTTTATTTCCATGTCTACCAGCCATTTTATCCCCAACTTTTAGTTTTCTCTTTTTAGCAATATAAACTTTAGCTAGTTTTAAAATTCCTGATGGTAATTCATCTCCAACAGAAATAGTGAATTTTTCTCTTCTCAATGATCCCTGAAGATCGTTTTCTTTAATCTTATAATTGTGAATAATTTGAGAAACTATATCATTAGTAGCTCTATCTGTAACCCATTTTGTTGAAACTAAATGAGCAAAATCATCAGCTGAGTTCAACATTTTTTGAGTAAACTTCTTCCCTTTAGGAAAAACTTCTTCACCTAAATCATTAAAAACACCTTGAGATGTTTTACCGTTTAATACACTATATAGTTTATCTACAAGTGTATGTTTTAATTCAGAAAATTTAGTATCAAATAAATCTTCAAGAGCTTTTAAATCTTCTTTATCTTGAATTCTCTTCCTCTTATCCTTAACAGATCTAGCGAATAGTTTCTTATCTATAACTACTCCATGCAAAGATGGTGGAGCTTTAAGAGATGCGTCTTTAACATCTCCTGCTTTATCACCAAAAATTGCTCTTAATAGCTTTTCTTCCGGAGTAGGATCACTTTCACCCTTAGGGGTAATTTTACCTATTAATATATCTCCAGCATTAATCTCAGCACCAATCCTAATCATTCCATTTTCATCTAAATCCTTTGTAGCTTCTTCTGAAACATTTGGAATATCGTTCGTTAATTCTTCGTTTCCTAATTTAGTATCTCTTACTTCAAGTGAATATTCATCAATGTGAATAGAGGTAAATACATCGTCTCTTACAACCTTTTCCGAAATAACAATCGCATCCTCAAAATTATAGCCTTTCCAAGGCATAAAAGCTACCTGTATATTTCTTCCAAGAGCAAGTTCACCATTGTTAGTTGCATATCCTTCACATAAAACCTGTCCTTGAATTACTTTATCACCCTTAGAGACAATTGATTTTAGATTTACACAAGTACCCTGATTGGTCTTTTTAAACTTGGTGAGTTTATACGTTACTATATCAGATTCAAAGCTTGTTAAAACTTGGTTTTTATTTCTGTTGTATTTTATTACAATTTCATTTGCATCAACATATTTAACCGTTCCATCTGCTTCTGCATTAATCAGAACTCTTGAATCAGATGCAACTTGTTTTTCTAAACCAGTTCCTACAATAGGAGATTGAGGTAATAGCAGCGGGACAGCCTGACGCATCATATTAGAGCCCATTAGCGCACGATTTGCATCATCATGTTCTAAAAATGGAATCAGAGAAGCTGAAATTGAAGCAATTTGATTTGGAGCTACATCAGTATAATGTACATTGGATGGTTCAGTAAGAGGAAAATCACCCTCCTGTCTAGCAATAACTTTATCATCTAATATTTTTCCTGCTTTATCAACATTAATATTAGATTGTGCAATTAATTTATTTTCTTCTTCCTCTGCACTTAAGTATATAGGGGCAGATTTCAAATCAACTATCCCCTCCTTAACTTTTCTGTAAGGAGTTTCAATGAACCCCATATTATTTATTTTTGCGAACACTCCTAGAGATGAAATTAATCCAATGTTGGGACCTTCAGGTGTTTCAATTGGGCATAATCTCCCATAATGAGTATAATGAACATCACGAACCTCAAATCCAGCACGTTCTCTGGAAAGACCACCTGGGCCAAGAGCAGATAATCGTCTTTTGTGTGTTATTTCTGCAAGTGGGTTTGTTTGGTCCATAAACTGTGAAAGCTGATTTGTTCCAAAAAATGAATTAATAACAGAGGATAGAGTTTTAGCATTTATCAGATCAATTGGAGTAAACACCTCATTATCTCTAACATTCATCCTTTCTCTAATTGTTCTTGCCATTCTAGCAAGACCAACACCAAACTGGGATGAAAGTTGTTCACCAACTGTTCTAACTCTTCTGTTTGATAAGTGATCAATGTCATCTATTTCAGCCTTTGAATTAATTAACTCAATTAAATACTTAATTATAGTAATTATATCCTCAGTAGTTAAAACTTGTTTGTCCATACCTATGTCCAGTCCAAGTTTTTTATTCATTCTATATCTTCCTACATCACCAAGATTATATCTTTGATCACTAAAGAATAATTTATCAATTATTCCTCTAGCCGTTTCCTCATCAGGTGGTTCAGCATTTCTTAATTGTCTGTAAATATGCTCTACAGCCTCCTTTTCAGAATTAGTAGGGTCCTTTTGTAAGGTATTATGAATAATAGCATATTCACCTTGTTGAGTAATTTCTTTATGAATCAATATAGTCTTAACACCAGCATCTATTATTTCTAGAACATTTTCTTTATCAATTTCAGTATCTCTATCTAAAACAATTTCGTTTCTTTCAATTGATACTACTTCACCAGTATCTTCATCAACAAAATCTTCATGCCAAGTATTTAAAACACGAGCAGCTAACTTTCTGCCATAATATTTTTTAAGGTTTGCCTTAGAAACTTTAATTTCTTCTGCTAAATCAAAAATTTCTAAAATGTCTTTATCTCTTTCATAACCAATTGCTCTAAACAAGGTTGTAACAGGAAGTTTCTTTTTTCTGTCAATGTAGGCATACATAACGCTATTAATATCAGTTGCAAATTCTATCCATGAACCTTTAAATGGAAT
>CETI01056711.1_pt1 | contig 10325 bp, 9 predicted proteins | sample 361441 | NCBI WGS metagenome assembly CETI01 (sample SAMEA2622478, study PRJEB7988) | marine metagenome | biome: marine biome (ENVO:00000447); feature: deep chlorophyll maximum layer (ENVO:xxxxxxxx); material: "saline water (ENVO:00002010), including plankton (ENVO:xxxxxxxx)" | depth 90 m | reverse complement strand
AGTGAGGTTATACCTAAAGTGATGGAAGGTCTCAGAAATAAGCCTCTTACTGCCATAAATATGATGAAGGTACTTGAAGTGAAAGACTATCTCTCACAGGATAATAAAACTGGTTTACCCAGCACAGACTTGATCGTAATAAATACCGAAAATAATGTTCGTATCTCAATTCGTCCTAGTGGCACAGAGCCGATGATCAAGTTATACATGGAAATAGTTTTGCCCGTAGCGAAGAGAGAAGACCTTCTTGAGGCGAGTAGTCAGGCTAAAGCTCTTCTTGAGAAGTTAGGGGTTTCGCTTGAGAATCAATTTAAGGAAATCTTAGAACTTAATTGATTCTTCCAAATTGTCTATCTCCAGCATCACCCAAACCCGGAACAATGAATGCCGAATCATTCAGTCCCTCATCAACGAAACCAACGAAAAGCTGACCATCGATGCCGCTTGATTTAATAGCATCGACTCCTTCAGGGGCAGCGAGAATACTTACCGCTGTAATTACTCCAGCGCCTGACGTTGCAATAACACGTAAGGCATGAAGTAAAGATCCCCCAGTGGCAAGCATGGGGTCAAGAACGATAACATTTGCTCCAGCTAAGTTATCGGGAAGCGTATTCATATAAATTTCAGGCTTGAATGTTTCCTCATCCCGCCTAGCACCCAAGAAACAAACATCTGAGTCAGGAAGAAGACTTAACGCCCCGTCAAGCATGCCCAAACCTGCGCGAACGATAGGAACAAGAATCGGGGATGATGTCAGAGCCCACCCATCAGTTGAAGTCAGGGGCGTTTCCACTGTCTGTTTATCTAATGCAACGCTTCTCATCGCTTCATACACAAGAAACGTTGACAGGTCATGGAGATTCTGCCTGAATGCTTTGTTGGAAGTTTCAGCGTTACGAAGTCTACTTAGACGTTCAAGGATTAGATTATGACTAATTATTTCTACTTTCACACCACACCTAACCTCACCATATCGGATGCCATTCGTATCTGAGGCTATTCTTAAGTCTGGGAGAATACAAAAGGAGAACACCAATCGAACATTCCTTTGTACTTGGCGTTGACCTTGACGGGGTTTGCGGAGACCACAACCTAATTTTTCGAGATATTGTTGCAAAAGAATTGGGTGTGGAACCAAAGTCGTTAACTCTTGACCGGAGTTGGGGATTTGAAGAGTGGGGCCTCTCAATGAGTGATTTTGAGAAGCTCCACGAGAAAGCTGTCGTAGAACATCGTATGTTTCGAGATATGCCGGTCATTCCTGGCGCTTCCGAAGTCCTTTGGCGTCTTTCCGACCAAGGGATTTGGATAAGAATAATTAGCCATAGATTGTATGTGAATTGGGGGCATGCCATCGCTGCTGGCGATACAGCAGATTGGTTAGATAGAGCAAACATTCCTTACCGAGACTTGTGTTTTATAGGAGCGAAATCAGCATTGAACGCTGACCTTTATATTGATGACGGACCTCATAATATTGAGGCGTTCCAAAACGATAATAAGAAAGTCATAATCTTTGATCAACCGTATAATCGACATTTAACTGGACCACGGGCACACACGTGGGAAGAGGTTGAGCGCTTCGTTGTAGATGCAGTCACGGAAAAGTTAGGAGTTGCCGAACCTCAGTTACCAGGCCTTCATGATGCCACAAATCGAATTGAACATCGCAAAGGGCAAGACTACGAATAGAGAACACGTGCAATGTGGCCAGCAAGCTCAGCATTATTTGCCAATAAGGCTAAATTCGCTGGAATGCTCTCACCTTTCGTAGCATTTGCGAGCTGTTCAAGAATAAATGGGGTGACAGCTTGGCCGCTTATTCCTTGGCGATCACAATCCTCAATACTATTTTCAATCAAGGACCAAACCATTTCAGAATCAAGCTCAGCTTCAAGAGGTATAGGTGCATTGAGCAGAAGCCCGTTCCTATGTCCGAGGCTGCTAATAGTTTCAAAAATAGAAGCTACCTCTTCAACAGAGTCAACTCTAGGAATTTCTAAGCCTGACTTACGTAAATAAAATGCTGGGAACTCATCTGTTCGCCAACCTAATACGGGCACGCCCAAAGTCTCTAAATATTCCAGAGTGACGGAAAGATCAAGGAAAGCTTTCGCCCCTGCGCTCACGCAGAGAACATTAAACCTTGACAACGCATGAAGATCTGCACTTATATCACCCGTAATGTGTGCACCTCGATGAACTCCACCAATACCTCCAGTACAAAAGACCTTCTCCCCAGCTGCAGCAGCAATAGCGAGTGAAGCAGAGACAGTCGTGACCCCAACGCCCAAGCCTTTCCCGACAGCAACAGGGAGGTCTCGAACTGAAACTTTATTAGTAGCTGTGAAGACTCTTTCGTGTTCAGACTCTTCAAGTCCAAGTCGTAATTGTCCATCCATTACTGCACTTACAGCAGGCACTACATCATTATTTCTTAAAGTTGACATGCATAAATCCAATGCTTCAGCATTTGAAGGAGATGGCAAACCTAACTGGCTAAACACAGTTGACTCCAAACATACGATTGGTATTCCATCTGCCTTTGCCTTCATCACCTCTTTTGAGAACTTTACTTGACTATCGCTTTGCATATTTCTAATCATCCTTCGCAAATTCCAAAAGTATTATCCATGCAGTTCGGAGACGAAACTGGGCAAATCTCTGATGCTTTTAATTACTGAATATCCAGATTTTGGGACTGTTCCATCTATTACTTTTTCATAATCCCATGTCAATTCGTAAGGGATGTGCACAGCGTGGCCTCCAATGGCAACAATAGGGAGAACATCACTGCGCAAGCTATTACCGGCCATTAGGAATTTTTTTGGCTCGACATTCTTCTCGGTAAGAAAATCTAGGTACGATTCAGGATCTTTCTCATGAAAGATATCAAACCCAGAAACCAATTTATCTAAACCAGAATCTTCAATCTTGCTCCGTTGGTGCAGCAAATCTCCCTTGGTAATAATGTAAACAGTGAAATCGGATGCGAGTTCTCTGATCGCCTCCTCAACTCCGTCAAGAAGAATAACTGGGTGTTGGAGTAATTCTTTTCCCCACGAAATAATTTGTTTTATATCAGAACTCGCTATGTTCCCTCCTGAAGCTAGATGCGCAGTTTCAATCATTGAAAGAGTAAATGACTTAACTCCATATCCAAAAACTCGAAGGTTGGTGATTTCATTCGATGAAAGAGACTCTTCCAGACCCGTATCAGAAGAGTACTTACCCATGAGTTCAATGAATTTCTCTTCTACCTCGGCGAAAAAGGTTTCGCTCTGCCATAACGTGTCATCTGCGTCTATCCCGACTAGCTCAATTTCAGTCATTTGTTTCCTTCGTTTGACATTCCGTTATCTCTTTTCCAAGAGTCCAGTCTCTTTACTAGCTTATCCCTTTCGCCCTGAGTGAGAAATGCATTCTCAACAGCGTTTAAAGTTATGGAAGTTATTTCTTTCCAAGTCCAATTAAAAGCGTTGCTGCACTGAAGGAATTCATTCGTTAAAGATGTTGATGACATCAAACGGTTATCGGTGTTAATCGTTACTGTTAACCCTGCATCCAAGAATGTAGTAACTGGATGACTCTGAATTGAGTCAACTATTCCGGTATGGATGTTTGAAGTAGGACATACCTCCAAAGCAATACCCCTATCAACCAGCTCAGCAGCTATCCCATCAGTTACTAGCACTTCGCCATTATCCGAGATCTTTTCTCTCACGCTTATTCCATGCCCAATTCTTGAAGCATGACATATGGTGAGAGCTTCTTCAATGTAGTCAGGGCCAGCTGCCTCTCCAGCGTGGACTGTAATCGGGAGACTATTTCTGTGAGCTACGTCAAATGCTTGTCTGTGTAGTCTGGGAGGAAAATCAATCTCAGGTCCAGCAATATCAAAGCCAACAATGCCCTTATCCATGAAAGAAATTGCTGCCTCGGCAATTTCTGTACTCCTGTCGCTTGACCGCATAGCGCATAGAATACCTTTGACGATGATCTCTCTATCACACATACCGGACTCAAAACCCTTAAGAACAGCGGTAATAACTTCATCCAGCGTGAGCCCTTTCTCCTCAAAGAGCTCAGGTGCGAAACGAACCTCAGCGTACATGATTCCGTCATCGTTAAGATCATGTACACATTCTTCTGCGACACGGAAGAGAGTTTCTTCATTTTGCATAACGGCTATTGTGTGAGTGAAAGCTTCCAAATAGAGTTCAAGTTTTCCTTGATCTGCCGTAGCAAGCATCCAAGCTTCTAGCTCTTTTGCTTCATAGCTTGGTAAATGTAGGTAATTCGTATGTTGCGCTATCTCAATTATGGTCTCAGGTCTGAGACCCCCATCTAAGTGGTCGTGAAGAAGAACTTTAGGGAAGCTGAGCAGAGATTCTTCTGTGATAGCGGGAATCACCATAATGGATTAGATCGAGAACCCCTTCAAAGGCATATCAGGTGCGCGTTGTAGCCAGTTGTCTTCTCGATAATGGGCAGAAGCCTCAATCATGTGAAGAGTGAAGGCATGTCGAGAAGATTCTGAATGATTTGCACTTGACCAGTGGGGTAGAAGGCCATGTAAAACTACTAATGTCCCTTTAGAAGCCTCAAGAGGAATCTTTTCCTCTGTAGGGAAATCTGTGTTGTCAAGCGTTATCATTTCGGTTCCACCTCCATCTTTCCTCCGGAAGCGTTCTTTGGGGTTCTGTTTGTGCAGCCCAGGCAAACACCATAAGCACCCATTTTCAACGGTTGCATCTTCAAGAGCTACCCAGAAACCTATAACGGATGGTGGGTCAGTCCATAGAAAAGGGTGGTCAGTGTGCCATACAACCTCACCACCGATTTGAGGGGGTTTAAAGATATACATTGATTGCAGAAGAAGTGCCTCTACAAACCCAATATCGCTCGCAAGGTTTGCCACCTTTTCTTGTCTAACAAAATCGGAGAAGACAGGATCAAGATCATGTAATGCATGCCCTACTTTATTTAGGGAAAGCTCTGAAGGGGTTGAGTCCTTGCTTTGTTGTTCATAGAAAAACCGTATCTTATCTCCGGAGGTTAGGAAGTAGTCCTCTTGGCTGTGGGTCTGATCGGTGGTTGAGAATACGGTTGAGTTCTCATCGTTCGCTGCATCAATGATTGTTGTCATCCTTGACATCAATAAATCGCATTCTTCAATTGAGAAAAAGTCCGGAAGTACTAAAACACCGTTTTCATCAAAAGAGTTCTTTTGCTCTGTGGTTAGCTCGCTCATGTTCTCTTTTATGTTTGCCCTCGTCGGTAGATTTGTCCATTCGCAGCAGGCATGCGTAAGCGTTGAGCAAAGAAGATCAAAACAATGATAACTATTGCATAGGGAAGGATATTTACCCACCAGTCCGGCACGGTATCGCTATAGAAGTACCAAAACGCCGATCCGGTAGCAAGAGTTAACGCAATAACGCCATCAGAGGTTCTTCTATTGCGTATTGCCCAAACAGCTACTCCGGTTAATGCAATAGCATTGACAAGTAGTAACGCGTGAGAAGCAAATCCGTCTAAATCTCTAAGCCCGAGTCCAAATGGGTACCCGAAGATAAGTGAACCTGCAAGAATTCCACTCGGTCTCCAGTTACCAAAAATTAAGGCAGCTAATCCAATGAAACCTCTTCCGCTACTTCCTCCTTCTTGATAGATTCCTGACAATTCGGTGGTAATGAAAGCTCCGCCTAGACCTGCTAATCCGCCACCAATCGTTACAGCAAGGTATTTGTACCAGTAAATATTAATACCTTGAGATTCTCCGGCCCAAGGATCCTCTCCGCTAATACGAACACGAAGACCAAATCTCGTTTTCCATAAAATCCAAGTACTGATAGGAACCAAAGCAAGGGCGACCAGAGTAGCCCATGAAATTCTCGTAGTAAGTCCCAGCAATACACTTCCAATATCGCTTAACCATGGGATATCTGTATTCCGCATCGCCTTGAAGAGATTAGGAGTTCCCCAACCCCCAGCTAGGAAAGGCAAGGTGAGCTCGCCTGCACTTTCAACACGGGGTGATTGTGTTATGGATCCGCCTTGATATTGAGTGAATATCTCAGATGAAAGAAAACGCGCAGCGAATGGTGCCAAAATATTAATGGCTACACCGGAAATAATATGATCAACACCAAATCCGACAGTTGCTATTGCATGAAGAAGTCCACCTATGGCCCCTCCAATAGCTCCGATTAGAAGTCCCCAATAGGGTCCATAGTTAAAAGCTCCCCATGCTCCAAACCACATTCCCAATATCATCATTCCTTCGAGGCCTATATTTATAACTCCAGCTCTTTCAGAAAAGAGTCCCCCAAGTCCTGCAAGCAGTATAGGAACGCACCACCGAAGCATTGCTTGGGAAGTGCTAGTAGCTGTTAATCGACTGGTTTCATTTTGACCCAATTCCTGAACAAGAGTTAGAACAAGAATTCCGAAAGCTGCAAAGACTGGCCACCTGGCCCACGCAGGCACTTTTGAAAGCTGAGTAGTAGAGAGGTTCATGACGTCACACTCTCTGATAGTGCATCTCCTGCTTGTTTCGCCTCTTCTCTTAATCGGTAACGTTGAACTATTTCATAAGAGATCACAGCAGCAAGTAGAATTATACCCTGCATTATGTATACGATTTCGCGCGAGGCAGACCCAGTTATTTGAAGTACGCCAGAAGAGATATCTAAGAATGCAAAAACTATGGCGCCGATTGCAATTCCACCGGGGTGATTCCTGCCTAAAAGGGCTACTCCTATGCCTGCAAACCCTAAGCCACTAACGAAATTTGGATTGTAGCTCCCGAGCTTTGCTACTTCAGCCATTCCAACAAGTCCCGCAGCCATGCCTGACAGCACCATGGCTCCTAAAACCATTCTTTTGTCCTTCACACCTCCAGATCGAGCAGCAAAAGGATTGATACCGCTAGCTCGAAGATCAAATCCGAAACGAGTTCGATTTACAACAATGTGGTAGACAATACCAACCGCAACTGCAACTAGGAGAAAACCAGTTAATTCTTTACCTTTACCGATTTCTCGCGTGAAGATCTCTAACCAGCTATTGATATTTGGCATAATTCCAGATTCTGGAATTTGTTCTGTTCCAACTCGCGTGGCTGAATCTATTTGGATTTCTCCACCTGCCTGCCATTCCTTTACCAGAAATGCGATTAATCCCGATATGGCAATTGCGTTTAACATAATAGTTGAAATAACTTCGTTGACGCCACGGGTAACTTTCAACACACCAGCTATTCCAGAATAAGCTCCACCAACTACCATAGCCACGAGCAGCATTAACCCGATATGAAAAACAGGCGGCAAGGTGACCAATGCACCAATGTAAGCTGCAAATAATGCCGCAAGTCTGTATTGCCCCTCAACGCCGATATTAAATAAGTTCATTTTGAACCCTATTGCTGCAGCTACACCAGAGATATAGAGAGGAGTTGCTCGGTTAAGAATATCTACTTGAATCTCTAATTGGCTTCCGTATTCAATCATGTCGGCGTAGGCATTTATAGGATTGCTGCCTGCAATAAGCAAGAAAATAGAGGACGCAAGAACTGCGAAAACTAAGGCAGCAGTAGGAGCGGCCAAGGCAAGTGCTATAGACCGGACATTATTCTTCATGACATTTGCTCCTGAACAGAGCTACCAGTCATGTAACCACCAAGATCTCTAGCGGAGATATTATTGGGATTTAATTTCGCAACGATTTTTCCTCGGAACATAACGACTATGACATCTGATAAGCCAATTAGTTCATCTAAATCCGCTGAAATAAGAAGAGTTGCTAAGCCATCTGAACGAGCAGATTTTATCTGTCCCCAAATTGCAGCTTGTGCTCCGACATCGATTCCTCTTGTTGGGTGAGATGCTATCAAAACTGTTGGGTCTGATAGTAGCTCTTTGCCTACTAGAAGTTTTTGTTGGTTGCCTCCGGATAATGCATGAGCTGCAACTTCAATATTTGGCGTGCGAACATCAAATTCATCACAGATTTCTGTTGTTCTTGTTCGTGATCCTTTTCTACTGAAAAACCAATTTAGTAAGCCGGTCGCAAACGGATTTTTTGTTTGGTTTCCAAGAGCAGCGTTTTCCCATAGCGGGGCTGTTAATAGCAAACCTTCATGTTGCCTGTCCTGAGGAATATAGCCCAAACCATTTTCTCTGCGCCAACGAACATCTTTTTGGGTTATGTCTGTGTCTGAGAGAAGAATATGCCCATTTGATATTTCCTGCGTACCAAGAATTGCCCCTACCAATTCATGCTGCCCATTTCCTTCAACTCCAGCAATGCCTACTATTTCCCCGTGGTGTACATCTAAGGAGACGTCATCCACGATTGTCCTCTCATCGCTTCCAGTGATTGTTAGGTTTTCTACTTTTAAACCAATTGAAGAAGCATTCACAGAAGTGTCTATTGAAGGAGAGGGGAGTTCAGATCCGACCATCAACTCAGCCAGTTCAGCTGCGGTTACGTCATTTGCGGGAACACTTGTTACCGTTTTCCCGGCACGTAGTACGGTGATGGTGTCAGCTATCTCGAGGACTTCATCGAGTTTGTGATCAATAAAGATAATTGTTGTCCCGCTCTCCTGAAGTTCTCTAATGTTTCTAAATAGCTCTTCAACTTCGTGCGGAACTAGAACAGCAGTAGGTTCATCGAGAATTAAGATATTTGCACCCCGGTAGAGGACTTTGATTATCTCTACACGTTGCCTTTCACCTACTTCTAATGTTTCAACAAGTTCCATGGGCTCAACAGTTAAACCGTATGCTTTAGAAACGACTTCTAAATGATCTTTAGCCTTCTGAAAGTCGAGTCTACCTATCTGTTTGGTAGGCTCTGACCCCAAGATCACATTCTCCAACACGCTCAACTGACCTGCGAGCATAAAATGTTGGTGAACCATCCCAATGCCGGACTTAATGGCTTCTACTGGAGAAGAGAATCTGATTCTTTCACCGTTGACCTTCATCTCTCCGGAATCCGGTTGGATCATTCCGTACAGGATTTTCATTAAAGTCGACTTCCCGGCGCCGTTTTCTCCACAGATGGCATGGATCTCGCCCTGCTTTACTGCAAGATTAATATCATCGTTTGCGATGACACCTGGGAAAGATTTGGTAATTCCAGATAATTCAACAGCTATTGACACGTGTACTCCCAAACAAATGAGACCGGTCCAACCACCTTAACTTCTTCTAAAGTTAAGAGGTTGAACCAGCCCCAAGTGTTTTAATTTTTAAAACCTAAGTTTTAGTAATCCAAAGGATTTCTAGAAACCACTATGTCTCCATTAACTATTTGAGACTTAAAGGCTTCTAATTGACTGACGATGTCGTCGACATAGCCACCTGAGGTTGCATATCCAACGCCACCGTTTTCAAGTGTGTATGTTACTTGACCTGCAGCCCAGTTTCCGGTGATGTGAGATTGGATAGCTAGGTATATACCATTACCAACCTCTTTCATCATTGAGGAAAGAAGGTGAGGCTTCAAGTCGTCATCAACTACTAGATACTGATCGGAGTCAACACCGATTGCCCAAACTTTTGAGCCCTCAGAATCGCTGTGTTCCGCCGCAGCTTGGAAAACACCTGCGCCTGTACCACCTGCTGCTTGATAAACAATATCAGCACCATCTTCGTACATAGCGAGTGCAATTTCTTTTCCTCGGTCTGGAGCATTGAATCCATCAAAGTCAGGTGCTTCAGTTACGTACTGTGACAGGATTTCAATGTTTGGATTAACAGCTTTTGCGCCTGCGATAAATCCTGCTTCAAATGGTTCAATACCGCCGTAGCAGCATACACCACCGATGAAGCCGATCTTGTCAACACCAGTTTTAAGTGCTGCTGCAGCTCCAACTAGGAAGGAACCTTCCTGCTCAGCAAATGTTAGCCCTGCAATATTACCTGCTATCGGGCCTCCGGTATCAAAGTTGATCATTGCGCTATCGACTACAGCAAAGTTAGTGTCAGGATTTACGCCTGCGACAGTCTCTGTGTCTCCAGCGAATAGGAATCCAACTCCGATTACTAGATCGCTTGAATCAGCGGCGAGCTGAAGCAGTTCAGCTCTGTTTGAGCCGTCATCATTTGGGGATGCTTCAGTAAATGAAATTCCCAAAGAGCACTCGGCACGTTCAATACCTGCGGCTGCTGAATCATTGAATGATTGATCTCCACGTCCACCAATATCGTAAACAAGTCCAACGCTTACACCAATTTGATCAACACAAAGGTCATCTCCGGAGAATCCAATTGATGGGTCAATGTATTCGTTGGTGTAGATGTCTGCTG